>Ga0265295_1003286_pt1 | contig 23860 bp, 16 predicted proteins | sample Munlansysbiofilm_FD_192503 | JGI IMG/M metagenome (GOLD analysis project Ga0265295, IMG submission 192503) | Leachate microbial communities from a municipal landfill in Southern Ontario, Canada - Methane capture system biofilm | ecosystem: Engineered > Solid waste > Landfill > Unclassified ...
GGCGGGTGATTTCCGGCAGCATATCCTCCTGTTCCGGGCTGGTCTTAAGCGCCGGCAGCCTTCCTATGCGGCACCATTGCGTAACCACTTCGTCGGCGCAGAGGTACTCCAGCAGCTTCAGGGCCAGTTCAGGATATTTACAGGAACTAGACACTGCAAAGGCGCAATTCACCCCGCCCAGCACGGCATCGGCTTCCCCCTTGCCCTCCGGCACGCTGGGAAAAGGCAGCAGTCGCAGCTGTTCCATGAATTCCGGCTTCTCCTCAATGATGCGCGCCGCCAGCCAGGTGCCGGTCAGGTACATGGCGGCCTCCTGGCGCAGGAACATGGCTCGGGCCGGCGCGTCATCCATGCCGTTAAAGCCCAGCGGAAAAGCGGGCAGCGCAATCAGCTCTTGCAGCAGCTCTCCTGCCCGCACAAATGCTGGGTCGGCAAAGGATGCCCCCGGCTTGCCGGCGGCGGCGTCCAAGAAAAGCCCGGTGCCGCCGCAGCGGTTGGCCAGATAACAGAAGTAGAACGCGCCCGGCCACTGTTTCATATTGCCCAGCGCAAATGGGTTTATGCCGGCCTGGCGAAACTTGTTGCAGACCCGCAGCAGCTCCGCATAGTCAGCCGGGTATTCCACCTGGTGACGCTCGAACAAAGCCTGGTTGCACCAGAGTAAAACCGCCGACAAGTCCAAAGGCAGGGCGTAAAGCTGACCTTCCCAGCGGCATAGCTCCAGCGCCTGACCAATAAAGCGACCCTCCCAGTCGTTGTCTTGGAAACATTTTTGTAAGTTTAAAACCTTGCCGGCCCTGGCGCGCTCCTGCAAGGGACCCCCGCCCCAGGTGAAGAAAACATCCGGCGCATTGCCGCTGGCCTCCTCTACCGCCAGCTTCATCTTGTAGGCATCGTTCTCAAATGTTTGCACGCGCACACGGCAACCAGGATGCGCCGACTCAAAACGAGACACCGCAGCAGCAATGACCTCGCGCGGACCGGCATAGTTCATGATGTGCCAGAAGCTAAGCTCAAGCCCGGCTTCGGCATCTTTTTTTGCCCTGGAGCCACAAGAGCAAAAAAAGATGCTCGATAAAACAAAAACAACGACTAAATTCCGCAAATCAAGACTCCTTTCGCTAAAAGACCCGGCACTCCCGTTCCCGCTCCCTGCCGTCGTTGGATATGTGGCGCCCCTACAGGGCGCCGAATTCGGGGGGGACTTTTACCCAGGGTGGCGCTCGGCTCCTGCGGAGCCTCGCTTACCCTGGGCTACATTAGGTTGCCCCTTTGGGGCACCAAATGGACAGATTCTCAAGAAAAAATTGCAATTTCAGCCTAAAAATTGTGTTTTTATACAATTTCATCGAGTTTTTCAGCTTTGTCCGGCTCTCTTTTCCCAACAAACCAAAACGGGCAAGCGGCTTATGCGGCGCCACAGGCGCCGCATAAGCCCTTAGTGTGCCTTCGTGTCTCTTCGTGCCCCTTAGTGTCCTCCCCCTTCGTGTGCCTTTGTGGTTCAAAGGCTTTTTGAACACGGTCTACCCTAGGCTTATGAATAAAACCCGCATCTCTCATACAATACTGGTGAAATCGCTTTGTGCCGTCTTTGCGGCTATTTTTTTGTCCGCCGCCAGGGCCGACCTGGTGCAGCTGCGCCGCAGCGTCATGAACCTGACCACCTGCGCCTTCGAAGAAGACGAGATGCGCCGCCTCTTCGAGTTCGTCTTCCAGCAGCGCCGCCAAACCCAAGGCTGGGCAAAGTCATTTGCACAGGAACCCGAAATCACCGAACGCCCGGCACTGAGCGAAAAAAACCGCCTCTCGGCCTACTGGCACTGGCAGGCCGACCTGCTGCTGGATGAAAGCCAGGCCGGCGAATACCTCTTCTCATGCTCGCAGGAGGAAACCCCCTGGGCAGTGTATCTGGACGGAGAGGCGCTCTGCGGCTGGCACTGCGAGCCAGAACTGCTTAGCCTGCCCGCCGGAGTCTTCCGCCTGCAGTTTATCGCAGTGCAGGAAATGGGACAAAACCTGCCGCGACTGCGAATATTCAGACAGGTGGCCGGCGGACTGCAGGAATGCCAGCCAAATCTGCAAAAACCGCAGCAGCCAGAGTATACAAGACTGCCAAAAACCAACGAAAAACTGGCGGAGTATATAAAAACCTGGAAAACCGACGCGGTCTTCCATTTCCTCGAAACCGACCAGTATCTGGCATATTGCCGCAAAACCGAAGCCGGCGAGCCGCCGGAAGGAACCGGATACTATGTCGATGCCGCCGGCGAAAAACAAGAGCTGCCCGAACAGGGCGAGCTGCTCCTGCCGGCTGCTAAAGGCATGCAGCTGGAATGGCGGCACAATGAACAAAGCCAAAGCTTCGCCGCCCTGCCGCAGTGGCCCTTGGCCAGACCGCTGCACATACGCCTGCAACTACAGCAAATCAGCCGCTTCCTGGCCGCCTCCGAAGCACTAGAGCTGCAGCTGGCCGCCCCCTGGCATAATGAGCTGCCCAAAGAGCTGCAGCCACACTGGAAACTGCGCGGCCAATACTACGACGATAATGGCGCAATGCTGGCAAATATAATCATCACCGACCAGTACAAGGAACTGCTGAACCTGAAGCTAGAACTGCCGGACAAATGCCGTACAATGAGCATCAGCGCCGAAATCGGAGGAATAGCAGTGGCCAAAAAAGTGGAAATCGCCCTGCTCAAACCGCAAAACTTCAAGGGCGAAATCAGCTTTAACGGCAAATATATACTCGAACAGGGCAAAATCGCAGTGCTGCGCTGCAAACCGCTGGCGGAAATGAAAATAGAAAACCGCAGCGCAGACAGCGAAACTATAAAAGTAGCCTTGTTTGATGACAACTTGGGAAATACACAGAGCCAGGACGAGACAGCAGGAAAACGGCGCCGGCAAAAAACCGCTAAAAAACAGAAACAAATGCGCTTCCTGCGCATCAGCCTGGAAGAGCTGCCCGGAGCCGAGGCGCAAATACCCAGCCTGGCCGCACTGCATAAAATGCTGGAGCAAAAACCACACATGGCAATGATAAACCTGGGAGAGGCCGAGCTGCGCGCCGGATACGACGCCCTCAGCTGGAGCAAACAACTGCTCTATATGTGCCAGGTTTGCCTGGACGCAGAAATAACCCCAGTCATCGTAACCCTGCCGGAATTAAGCGGCATCAGCCATGAACTGGCCAGACAAAGCGCACTGCTGAGCAAAGAAATGGCCCTGGATATGAAAATACCCGTGGCCGACCTGTATTCGCAAAGTATCATGGAAGAGCAAAACAGCCTGGCATGGACGCAGAGCCAAGGACTGCAACATCGCTCCATAAACGCCAAAGGACGGGAATGGATGAACAGACAGATGCGCATGGCACTGCAGAAAAACAAATAAAATTATGGACACGAAGACACACCAAGGCACACGAAGACACACGAAGGTAGAAACAGATGCAGAAAAAGTATAAGCTCAGCGGCAACCTGACCGGGGACATATTGAACCCGCGCGGCTTCCCGCAGGCCACCCTGGTTCTCTGCCCCTGGCAGCGCCGGGCACTGCTGGGATTCATCGCCCTGCTGCTCCTCTGGGCCTTGCTCAATTGGCGCCAGGAACTCCTGCTGATCAATTTGGCCCTGACTGTATTCTATCTGCTGGCCATGCTGCACCGGCTCTTCCTTATCGGACTGTCGCTGCGCTACTCGCCGGAAATGAAATTCAGCGCCGAACAGCTCGCCCGCCCGCCCAATGGCAAGGAATGGCCCAGCTATATGGTCATCCTGCCTATGTATAAGGAAGGAGCGGTGCTGCCCGAACTCATCGACAGCCTGTCAAAACTGGACTACCCCAAGGATAAACTGGATATACGCCTGCTAATCGAGGAGGATGACGAGGAAACCCGCTCGGTGGCAGACCAACTCAACCTGAAAGCACCATTCCAACAGGTGATTATACCTAAGTCGGAACCGCGCACCAAGCCCAAAGCCTGCAATATCGGCATAGAATGGGGAGAGGCAGACTACCTGGTTATCTATGACGCCGAAGATAAACCCGAAGCCGACCAGCTGAAAAAAGCCGTCTGGGCATTCGCCGAGTCGCCCGAAGAAGTAGCCTGCGTACAGTGTAAACTAAGCTATTACAACCCGGACTGGAATTTCCTCACCAGATGCTTCATGGCGGAGTACGCTAACTGGTTCGGACTATGCCTGCCGGGACTGGACCTGCTGCAAGCACCAATACCGCTGGGAGGAACCTCAAACCACTTTAAGTTGCCCATACTCAGACAGGTCGGAGCATGGGATGAATACAACGTCACCGAAGACTGCGACCTGGGTCTGAGACTCTTCGTGGCAGGATGGCGCACGCGCATCGTGGACTCGACCACCTGGGAACAGGCCTGCCACGTGCTGCCATACTGGATCGCACAACGCTCACGCTGGGTAAAAGGATATATACAAACATACCTGGTGCAAACCAGAGACTTCTTCGGCATGCATAGAAAACTGGGACTGTGGAACAGCTTCCAGTTCCACCTCTTCGTCGGTGGAAACTTCTTCAGCCAGCTGATTAACCCGCTCTACTGGATACTCACCCTGGGATGGCTAATCTTTAAACCCGACTTCGTCTCGCAGTTCTTCCCGCTGCCTATCTTTATTATGGGAAGCATCTGCCTGTTTGTCGGAAACTTCATCTTCGCATACACCGCCGGCATCGCATGCGTGCGCCGCGGCGTGGGAAGACTGGCATACTATGCCGCACTCATGCCATTCTATTGGATACTAATGAGCTTCGGAGCCTGGAAGGGGTTCCTGCAGCTTATCACTAAACCGCATCACTGGGAAAAAACCAAGCACTTCGCCAACCCGGAATCAGTCTTCGAACACCTAGAGGCAAAGGAGTGACTTTGCACACGAACACACAAGAAGACGCGGCAAGTCACACAAAGGCACAGCAATCAACCCAAAGTCACACTGTCGAGGAGGCTTTGATGCCCGCAAAAGTCAAGCTTTTTTTCAGCCGCAGACAAATGCTCGAAGCCGCATTCTGGCTCCTGGTGGCACTGCTGCTATATCTCTTCATGCTCAGCGCCGACAGCCTGGCCATGCGCCGACACCTGGCCATCGCCGAAGCGCTGCTCTCCGGCCAGCTCTGGGGTCGCCAGGCCCTGGTGGGCAGCCTCGAATACGCCCCCCTGCCCAGCCTGCTGCTGCTTGTCTTCGCCGCCCCGCTGCAGCTCCTCAATCTCAGCGCCAGCAAGCTGCTCTGCGCCCTGGCACAGGCATACTGCCTGAACCGGATGTTCAAACTACAGCGACTCTTCGGAAAAAGCTGGCAGACCCCGCTGCCACTGCTGCTCATCGCACTGCTGCTCTTCTGCTGGAAAGACCCATTCCTGTTCGGCACAGCCGACCCCGGATGGATCAGCGCCGCAGTATATGCCGGATTCTTCTACCATATGTGCCTCTGGCAGCATGATCAGGAACTCAGACACCTGGTCGCAGGAGCGCTCTTCCTGGGACTGCTATGCCTCTGCGGAGCAAGCGCAATACTGCTAGCCGCACTAAGCTATGTCATCGCATTGGCGGAAATCAGAAAAAAACTGGGCGAGCCGGAAAAATTCGCCGGCCTGCCCACCGTTCTGGGCATGCCCCTGCTCTATTGCTTCGCATTGCTTTTTATCTGGAACTGGCTGATCATGAACGACCCGCTCTTCCTGCTGCGGGACTTCTGGCTGCGCGCCGGCTCCATGAACCTGGCCCTCTTCAAGCAGGGCGCCATGAGCCAGCTGCTCTTCTTCTACCTGCTGGGACTCCTGGTGCTGCTCATCGCGGCGCAGTTCTCAGACCAAAGCATGGGCACGCGCCTGCTGCAGGCCGCATTCCTGCTGCTGCCGCTCTGTTTCATGGCCTGCCGCGCCCTGCAAGTGCATCCCGCCGGAGTGGCGACTCTCTCTGGAATGGCGCTGCTGCTCCTCTTCCTCGTATTCAGCTACAGTAATTTCAATACCCGCATCAGCGAAAACCTAGCCTGGTGCGCCGCATTGGCACTGATGTTCTGCGGCTTCTGCGTCTTCCCTAACCTGACAAAACCTTTCCAAGACCCGGAGCCGGCCAGCGTGCCCGCCGAACTGCTCTGCCAATACATAGACCGCTTCTGGCCAGACTCGCGCATCATGCTCTATGGACTGCCCCTGGCAAGCACATACCCGGACCGACCAGAGAAACGCTTCCTGGCAAGACTGGACTTCCACGAGCAAATGCTGCATGAACAAGCCAAAGACGAACAAATGCACCTGCTGATACCGCCGAACAACGGAGAACTATATCCGAAAAAACACCCGGTCCTGGCAGACATACATCGCCGCGGACGCGACTGGCTGCTGCTGGAAAAACAATACCCCGGAGGCTGGCAGCTCTGGCGCTGTGTCACAGCACCAAGCGGAGAGTCCAAGCTTGACCACCTGCGCTAGGACGGGAGAGGACACGAAGAGACACGAAGAGGCACAAAGACACACTAAGGGTCAACGGCGCTGGTTCCAGGCGGAAGTGGCATATTTTTCCTGAGCCAGGGTGTCGATCTGTTGGCTTAGTTCAGGGTCGGGTTGGTAGTCGCTGAAGACGACCTGCATGGTCTCCGTGAAGGCCTGCTTGATGGCCGCGGCCAGAGTTTGGCGGGATACGGGCAGAGGGGCACCGAAGTGAAGACTGCCCTGATGCAGAATGCCATGCTGGTTGCGGCGCTGCGCGCTGCCGCCCACCTTGCGTCCGCCTAAAAGTATGTCGTAACGGGTGGGATTGCTGAAGCAGACCATCGCCTGGCGGTCAACCTCGGCGGAAATTTGGTCTTCGGAGAGACTGGCGGGCAGACGCAGGGAAAGCAGAGCCTGCTGCACAGAGCGGTTGATGTCGTCGTAGCTTTGATTGCGATCCAGCGTGGTGAGGCGGTGACCGCGGGGAAAGACTAGCGTATAGGTAAAGTCGTGATCGTGATATACTACGCCGCCGCCAGTGGGACGACGAACCACAGCAAAGCCGGCAGGGGCGGCGCTGTGACGCTGTATGTAGCCTATGGAGACCGCGAGGCGATCCCAGGTGTAGAAGCGCAGGAGAGGGAGGCCGCGCCGCGTGGCGTTGTTGAGGAGTGCCTCGTCGGCCGCCATATTATAGGCCGGTGAGCGTGCTGTGTCCTGCCAGAAATGCCAGGACTCGGTGGATGTGCGTGCGAGGTCGGACATGATGATGGGGGAGGTGAAGGACAGGAAGGGGCTCCGCGGCTGCAGCCGTGGAGCCCCTTTCTGTTTAGTTTTCAACTTGTTCGTGCTTAGAATTCAAAGGCGGGTTGTTGCAAGCGCTTGCGCACTTCTTCCAGGACGCGGCGCTCTTCTTCGAGGCCGGGGGCGACAAAGGTGGCGCTGAAGCGCACAAAGTGGCCGACATCGTCCCAGGGCACGGTGCTGATGAGCTTTTCGCTGATCATCCACTGGCTGAATTCCTCGGCGTTGGCAAAACGGCGTCCGCCTTTGATTCCCTTGGGTATCTCGACGTATAGGAAGAAGGAGCCTTCGGGCATTTTGGCGTCGAAGCCCAGGCTTTGCAGTGTGTCAACCAGGGCAGCCAGGCGACGGCGATATTTTTCGCCGATTTGCGGGGTGATCTCGGCCTGCTTGCGCAGTGCCTGGATGGCTGCTTTCTGGATGGCGAGAAACTGCCCGGAATCAGCGTTGTCTTTGACCGCAGCGAAGGCCTTGATGGCCTCGGAGTTGCCGCAGACCCAGCCCAGGCGCCAACCGGTCATGTTGAAGCCCTTGGACATGCTGTGCAGCTCGACGGCGTAGTCTTTGCCGCCGGGACGAGAGAGTATGCTTAAAGGCTTGCCGCTGAAGTTAAGCGGTGCATAAGGGGCATCGACCACCAAAAGACAGTTGTTTTCCTTGGCGAAGGCAATGGCCTGGTCGTAGAACTCGGGACTGGCCGAGGCACCGGTGGGATTATTGGGGTAGTTCAAGTAAATCAGCTTGCAGCGCTTTTTCTGCTCGGCACTGAGCTGCTCGAGCTGAGGCAGGAAATTGTTTTCCTTAAGCAGGGGCAGGTTGACCACTTCGCCGCCCAGGTACTTGGTCCAGGTGCCCATGACCGGATAGCCGGGCACAGTCATAACGGAGATATCGCCGGGATTGATGAAGCAGCTGGGCAGTAGACTGAGGGCGGACTTGCTGCCTATGGAGTGAAGAATCTCGGTCTCGGGGTCCAGCTGCACGCCATACAGCTCCTGCATATAAGTAGCGGCGGCTTGCTTGAACTCGGCGCAGCCGTTGTCGGAGTAGAAACGGTTTTCGAGCTTGGCGGCCTCGGCACTGAGAGCCTCAAGCACCTCGGGAAAGGCCTTGTCGTCGGGTTCGCCTACGCCCATGTCTATAAGCTCGGCGCCGGGATTGGCCTTCAGAGCGGCGGCCTTGGCGCGCTTGATCTTCTCGAATTTGTAGATGGTGCTGTCTTTGCCGAAGCTTGAGCCGCCGATGCGCTCGGCAAAAAGAGTCTGCAAATACGATTCTGGCATGTTGTCTCCTTTGAGGTTATACTAAATGGGTGAAACATATAATATAACGTTGATATGAGTTGCCGGAGGGGAGGACACTAAGGCACACGAAAGGGAGGAATCCTAAAGTTTATGACTGGATGGGCAATTATTGCTTGCGCGATTATCTTAGCCGCTGTCGGAGAAATTTGCTCCTGGTGTTGTTTTCCGGAAAAGGAGATGGCGGGATGGCAGAGCTGTTTATGAAGGATGAGGTGTTTGCGATTGTCGGCGCCGCCATGGAAGTGCATCGCGAGCTGGGACCGGGTTTTCTGGAGGCGGTCTATCAGGAGGCGCTAGAACTGGAGATGCGTGAGCTGAAAATCGGCTTTGAAGCACAAAGACCGTTGCGGATTTTCTATAAAAACCGGCCTTTGAACAAGGTCTATTATGCGGACTTGTTTTGTTTCGGACAGATCATCGTGGAATTGAAGGTGGTGGAACAGCTGTCTAACCGGGAGGTGGCGCAAATACTCAATTATCTGAGGGCCACCGGCTCGAAAATAGGACTGCTAGTCAACTTTGGCAGCCGCGGCAAGCTGGAATGGAAGAGATTCATCCGCTGAAATAAGAAAACCCGGCGTATAAGCCCTTAGTGTGTCTTTGTGTGACTTAGTGTGTCTTCGTGTCCTCCCCCTCCCCCTATTCGGCCACTTCTTTAAGCACTTCCGTTAACAGGTCCACCACACTGAGTCCCTCGGCTTCGGCCTTGAAGTTAGTCAGCACCCTATGTCTCAGCACTGGCATCAGCAAGGCTCTCAGGTCTTCGCAGGCCACATTGCGCCGCCCTTGCAGCAAGGCCCTTGCCTTGCCTGCCAGCACCAGGGCCTGCGAGGCCCTCGAGCCTGCCCCCCACTTCACCATTTCATTCACCAATGCGCCGGCCGTTTCACTCCCCGGCCTGGTGGCGGCACAGAGCCTCACGGCATACGAGACCACGTTACTAGACACCGGCACCTGTCTCACCAGCTTGCGCCCCTCCAGTATATCCTCGGCGCTCAGCACGGCGTTCAGCTCCACCTGTTCCGGCGCTGTGGTCAGCGTCACCATGCGCTCTTCCTCTTCCAGCGGCAGGTAGTCCATCACTATATTCATCAGGAAGCGGTCCAGCTGCGCTTCCGGCAGCGGATAGGTACCCTCCAGCTCTATGGGGTTTTGTGTGGCCAGCACGAAAAACGGCTCTTCCAGCACATATGTCTTGCCGCCGGCGCTCACCTGCCCTTCGCCCATGGCCTCCAGCAGAGCCGACTGCGTCTTAGGCGGCGTGCGATTGATCTCGTCAGCCAGCAATATATTTGTAAACACCGGCCCCTGCACAAAGCGGAAGCTGCGCTCGCCGCTTTGTTTGTCTTCCTGCATCACTTCGGTGCCGAAGATATCCGCCGGCATCAAGTCCGGGGTGAACTGAATACGCTTGAAGCGCAGCGACATCAGCCTGGCCATGCTTTTCACCAGCAGGGTCTTGCCCAGGCCTGGCAGCCCCGTAAGCAGCGCATGTCCGCCGGCGAAGATACTGGCGATGATCTGCTCGATCACCTCCTCCTGCCCTATGATCACCTTGGCCAGCTCCTTGCGCAGGTCAGCCGACAGCTCAGACATTACCCGCACTCCATCCGTCTCAAATTTGTTTTCCATATCTCTCTTCTTAGTGTAGCTTCGTGTGCCTTAGTGTATCTTCGTGTGTCTTCGTGTCCTCCCCCACTCCCCCCCTCCCCTACTCCTCCACCTCACCTTACGAGAAACACAGATATACTATAGGCAACTTTGGCTCATGCGGCGGCGCCAGCCGCCGCATGAGCCACTTAGTGTGCCTTAGTGTATCTTCGTGTGCCTTAGTGTCCTCCCCCTCCCCCCTCATCATTGGCAAAAAAGGGTTTCAGGGTATAACTTATCATTTACTCCCCGCCTGTAAAGCGACTAATATAAAACAGGACTCAAACAATGCGAGTTATCGAACCACATATACACATGATTGCGCGCACCACCCAGGACTACGAGCGCATGGCCCAGATGCACACCGTGGCCTGCTGCGAGCCTGCCTTCTGGGCCGGATACGACCGCACTTCCGCCCAGGCCTTCCACGACTACTTCACGCATCTCACCGAATTCGAGCCTAAGCGCGCCGCCCAGTACATGATCAAGCACTACTGCTATATCTGCATGAACCCCAAGGAGGCCGAAGACCTGGTGCTCTCCCGCGAAGTCATCTCCTTTATCCCCGAATTCTTGGCCAAGGACAACGCCATAGGCATAGGCGAGATAGGACTCAATCTCAACACCGCCAATGAGCTGGCCATCTTCGAAGAGCAGGTGGACCTGGCCATCAAAATGGACCAGCTGCTCTGGCTGCACACACCGCATCTCAACGACAAGCTCAAAGGCACCAAAATGATGCTGGACAGCCTGAATAACCGACCCGAGCTAAACCGGAAAAAAGTCTGCTTCGACCACATCGAGGAGCATACCCTGGAAATGGTGCTCGAAGCCGGCTACTGGGCCTCAATGACCATATATCCCATAACCAAAAACTCGCCGCCGCGAGTAGTGGACATCATCGAGCGCCACCCCGAGGCCAGACTCATGGTCGACGCCTCCGGCGACTGGGGACCCTCAGACCCGGCCACCCTGCATCAGGCCATCTTCGAAATGCGCCGCCGTGGACACAGCGAAAAAATGCTCGAACGCATCTTCTTCGACAACCCACACAGCTTCCTCTCGCAAAGCCCAAAATTTAAGCTCTAGTTTTTTGGGACACTAAGATAGACCCCGTCCAAAAAGGGGGTGGAACTGTTCTCCGCCGGCTTTAGCCGGCGTATGTTCGTAGTTCAAGCTTTAGCTTGCGCTCTTCGCCGGCTTTAGCCGGCGTGGGGAAACACCAACCACGTGATTTTATTTGTATCCAACAGTTTAAGTCCATTTGTAGCGCCTCGTAGTGGCGCTACTATGCCGCCCCCCTTTTTGGACGCGGTCTAAGATACACCAAGTCACACTGAGACACACCATGTTACTAGACCTCACCCGGGATTACGTCGGCTCCCCCGGCGGCTACCGCCAACACAGCGAAGAAAAGCCGCTACGCTCAGCCAACAGCGCCTACACCGGCATCATACACCGCTTCGAATCAGGCTCCATGCAGGGCACCTACCTCGACCTGCCCGGCCACATCAAGGAGTGTGACGACGGCCTGCGCGCCGACAACTACCCAATAGAGCAGCTCTACCGCGTACCCGCCAGCCTAGTCCGCCTGCAACGACAATCCGGCTCCGGAGCCGTCAGCGCCGCCGACCTGCAAGCCGCCTGCGCCAAAACACCCGACAGCCCCGCCCTTATCATCAATGCCCTGGGCGACAAAGACCCCGAGCACATCGAGACCCGCTCGGTCTATCTCAGCCTGGACGCCGTCGACTGGATCATCCACAGCGGCTGTCGCCTCCTAGTCTCCGACATCTACGAGAGCCAGTCCCTCGAGGGCGTCTTCCTGCGCCTCTTCCAAGCCGGCGTCTGCTGCGTCTGCGAACCGGTCCGGCTTTATCAATTGCCTTCCGCTCCGCTCCTGCTCACCGTGGCCTTTCCCAAATTCCCCGGCCTCACCCAGTTCCCCTGCCGCCTCCTCGCCGAAATCGCCGAAGCCGACATTAAAACCCCCTAATGCCCAGGCGGCGCACAAGCCGCTTGCTCGTTTTAGTGTGTCTTCGTGTGCCTTCGTGTGTCTTCGTGTCCAAACTTTAACCGACGCTCCCAGACTCCCTTTCAACATCACAGCCATGTCAAACTCCAACCTTATCCAGGCCCTCAAACAGGCCGGCCTCGAAGCCGGCGACATAGTCCTCCTGCACAGCTCCCTGCTCAGCCTGGGCGAACTGGCCTGCAGCCCCGAGCTGGTCATAGACGCATTTCTGCAGGTGCTAGGCAAAGACGGCACCCTGGCGGTGCCCGCCTTCGGCTCGCTGGGCATACTGACTGAAACCGTCAAACAGCACCCCCAGGCCGTCTTTAGCGACGCCCCGCTGGGCACCGTCGCCGCCATAGGACCACATGCCCAACAGCTCTGCGCCGGACACTGGCACTGCGAGAGCGCCCACGGCGAAGGCAGCCCATATCTCAAAATCGCCGAACTTGGCGGCCTTATCTGCCTGCTGGGCGTGGACCAGGACCGCAACACCAGCCTGCACAGCGCCGAGGCCCTGCTCAAACTGCCCTATCTCTCCGACAAGAGCGCCAGCGTCTGCGACCCGGAAGGCAAAACCCGCAGCAAGACCTGGAAGCACTACCCCGGGCCGCACCGCGATTTCATAGGCCTGGACCGGCATTTCCGCCAGGCCGGCATTATGCAGACTACGCGCATCGGCAATGCCGCCCTGCGCCTTATCAAGTCCCAGGAGATGTTGCAGCTCTGCCAGGAGCTGGGCACTGCCGACCCCGCCTTTGTGCTCTGCGACAATCCGGCCTGCGCCGACTGCGTCACTCAGCGTGCCGCCCTCTTCCGCCAACGCATCGCCAGCCAGGAAAGCTTCAAGCTGGCCGCCTCGGCCAGACTAGCAGGGCATTATGTGCCGGAAATCATCGACAAGCTGAAAGACTGCGGCATTGATTTTGTCGAGCTGGACTACTTGCAGGGCCGCTCCGTCATCAACCTAAGCCCTGAAAAACTGCAGGCCGCCGTGGCCGAATTCAGGCAGGCCGGCATTCAGATAAGCGCCCTGCGCCTGCCCTGCCTGCCCGCCGACTTCAAGCGCCTGCTGGAACAACTCCAGGCCGCCGCTGTCGAACGCTTGATCCTGCCACTGCCGCATAACACCGAGCCACTGGCAATGCTGGCTGAACACAACATCGCTTTCGACCTGTGCAACTCCATCGAAAATAGCGCTGAGTTCCGCCGCCTCTTTGCCCCCCTGGCCGCAAAATTTTCCTGTCAGGCTGTCTTCAACCCCTGCACTTTTGTCCTGGCCAACGAGCACCCCTTTCTACATTCCTGGCGCATCGGGCGTTTCATCAAGAGTATCGGCCAGCTCGATGTCGCCGACCTCACATGGGACCAGCGCCCTGCCCGACTGGCCCGCGGCAACGCCGAAATCAAAGAGCTGATCTCTATCTTGCGCTGCCATCATTTCTCCGGCTGGCTCACTCTGGGCGGCGGCGCGCTCTACCCAGGCAGCCTCCAACAAGCCCAGAGCGACTTCCTCACCCTGCTCGACAGCATGTAAGCCCGACAACAACAAAAGTCTTCATATACCTTCCTGTCTTTTATTGTCCAAAAAAGCAGTATATCATGTCATTAGTCTCTCCACAGATCACTTCTTTCCAACAAAGCTCCTCCTGGATACGCCGCATGTTCGAGGCCGGCGCCGAGCTTAAGCAGCGCTACGGCGCCGAGCAGGTCTTTGATTTCAGCCTGGGCAACCCCGACCTGCCGCCCTCATCCGCCATTATCGAGACTATCCGTGACCTGGCCGGACAGCTCTCTGCCCCAGCCAGCCTCAGCTATATGCCCAATGCCGGCTACCCCGAGGCCCGCGCCGCCCTGGCCGCCTGGCTCAGCCAGGATCAGGGCCTGCCCATAGGCGCCGACAACCTAGTCCTCACCGTAGGCGCCGCCGGCGGCCTCAACTGCTTCTTTCACACCGTGCTCTCGCCCGGTGACGAGGTCATCTGCCCGGCCCCCTACTTCGTCGAGTACGGCTTCTACTGCGGCAATCACGGCGGCCTGCTGCGCCCCGTCAAATCCATGCCCGACAGCTTCGCCCTGGACCTGGACAGCATTGCCGCCGCCATAGGCCCGAAAACCCGCTGCCTGCTCATCAACTCGCCCAACAACCCCAGCGGCGTGGTCTACGGCGGCGAGGAAATCCAGGCCCTGGCCGACCTGCTCGAACAGGCCAGCCGCCAGCATGGACGCCCCATCTATCTGGTCTCCGACGAACCCTACCGCTTCCTTAACTTTAGCGGGCACCCCCTGCCCTCGGTGTTTGCCCATTATACGCACTCGGTCATCGTCTCCTCCTTCTCGAAAAACCTCGCCCTGGCCGGCGAGCGCATCGGTTATGTCGCCGTCAATCCGGCTCTGGCGCAGGCCGGCGAGCTAATGGCCGGCCTGGTTTTCAGCAACCGCGTGCTGGGCTTTGTCAACGCCCCCTGCCTGGGACAGAAAATCATCGCCGCTTGCCTGGAAAAGGCAGATGAGCTAGCCGCCCCGCAGTACGAGGTCTACCTCGAGCGCCGCCGCCTCATGGCTCAGGTGCTCGACGCCGCCGGCATACAGTACCAGCTGCCGGCAGGCACCTTCTACTTCTTCCCCAAAACCCCGAGTGGACTAGACGACGTCGCCTTCGTGCAACAGCTTTTGCAGCAGCGCATCCTCGCCGTGCCCGGCTCCGGCTTCGGCTATCCGGGCTACTTCCGCCTCTCGCTCTGCCTGGACAAAAAATTCATCCTCGCCGCCCAGCCCGGCTTCATCAAAGCCGCCCAGGCCGACTGAAAACACCCTGCGCAAAGGAGGCCACCATGAACAACCCATACGAGGAAAAAATCCGCCTCTGGCTGCAGCATCCGCCCAAGCCGCGCTTCCCTAAGCCACTGAATCTGCCGCCCTTCAAAAAGCAGTCTTTCCGCAGCTATGCCGAGATGAACGCCTGGAAACGCCAATACCTGCTGCGCATCGCCGAACAGGGAGGCCTGACATGGAGCTTCTGATGAAAAAACTGCAGGACTGCCAGGCTCGCTATGTCATCATTGGCGGCCAGGCCATGCTGCAGCAGGGCATGCCCAGATTCACCATGGACTGGGACCTCTTCATACCCGCCAAAGACCCGGATAACTTTGCCCGCATCAACCTGGCTTTGGCCGATGAGCTGGACATGGAGCTGACACCGCTGAACAGCAAAACCGGCGAGGGCTTCGTACAGACTTTCCAAACCAGCCGCGGCCTGATTCAATTCCACCAGGCAGTGCCGGGGCTGCCTCGATTCGACCTGGTCGAGGCGCGAGCCCTCAAGGCGGACTACTCTGGTGTCGCGGTGCCATATCTCTGCCTGGAAGACCTTCTTAGCGCCAAGCTGGCCGCCGCCAGACCTAAGGACGAAGAAGACATAATCTTCCTGAAGGCGAAAAAACAAGCCATGAACAACCGTCCAAAAAAACAATAAAACCGGGCTTTGGACACGAAGACACACGAAGACGCACGAAGACACACGAAGGAATACAAAACCCTTTAGTCCCAAAAGTCCCAGGTACGTAGCATCGGACGAATCGGACGAATCGAATTAGCGTGCTCCCCGCTCCCGTCCCCGTCCCCGTCCCCGCTCCCGCTCCCGTTCCCCGTATGTAGTACACGCTTTAGCGTGCTCCCCGCTCCCGTTCCCGTTCCCCGTATGTAGTACACGCTTTAGCGTGCTCCCCGCTCCCGTTCCCGCACCCGCACCCGCACCCGTACCCGGCCCTATGCCGGCTGGAAGCCGGCGCTCCCAGCTCTAGTCCCAAAAGTCCCTAAAAACCACATTTTTTCTAAATTCCCCTCTTTCAGCTTGCAACTCTTTTTACGCATACTATATTCATAGCGGTTTACTCTCTTTTTATCATAAAATCCATATACATATCACCTACTCCCACATATACGAGGATTCTTCCATGAAACCAACTCTGCGCTTCCTCAGTTATTGCCTTGTTTTGGCTGCGGCACTGCTGTGTACGCAGCTACAGGCCGACTTCCTGGTTGACCTGCACATCAACGGCGCCGAAAACCCCAGCCTCAGCTTCGGCGAGGCCGCCATCGCCAAGGAAAACCCCTTCCCGCCCTTCAGCGCCATGTTCGGAGTCGCCGATGTCTGCTTCGCCGGCAAAGAAGATGCCCCGCAGTATTTCGACCGCCTGGCCGACGATATTCGCAGCGACGGCGGCGACGACAACTCCTGGACCCTGGTGGCCAAGACCAATGCCCGCGTAACCTGGAAAAAGAAAAACAACAATATCCCAGCCAACCTGAAAATCGTCTGGAAGGACATCAAAAAAGGCGAGTTCAAAGAAGCTGACATCCGCGACAACGCCAGCCTCAGCCTCAAGGCAGGAACCACATACACCATCAAACGAGGAGCTAGCTCCGCCGATGTACAGGAAGACAGCGACCCCAACACCGGCTACGCACGCAAAGAAAACGGCGTAATGCAGCCGGTCAAATTCCAGCTGCCTGCCGTAGACGCGGAGTCCCTGACCTTGCGACTGGCCATGAATGCCGGCAGCAACAGCGTACGCTACAAAGGCGAAGACGGCAAAGACAACGCTCTCTGGGAAGCTGACTTCAGCGCAGCAGGATACAGCGTCGCCTACTCCTGGGACAATAATGTGCTGGTCATTACTCTAAGCAAAACCGAAACCCGCGCAGCCGGGGACTGGGAGCTGAGCATGACCCCGCAAAACAACTCGGCAGCACCCATGAGCATCACCGACGACGGCGGAGACTACAACATAGCAAACGCCCTGCAAGCAATAGTGCTGAAATTCGGAACCCTCGACTTCGACGGGGACGGGGTGGTTAAACTTGATGATGTCATGTATTTACTCAATTTTTTTCAGGCTGGAATGCCTCAAGAGAGCAGTAACGCAACCATTGAAAATAACAATGTAAAGAAAATGCTTAAGTATACGTCAAAGCAATCTGATAATCCAGATGACCTTGAAGTTGCCAGAAATGTACTGGCTACACTAAGAGAGGATACTGAATTAATTATTTTTGATGGTAAAGATACGTTTTCTCTGGAACAAGTTATGTATTTTCTTAATTTTTTTCAGGCTGGAATGCCTAGTGAGTCAACCAACGCAACTATAGAAAATAACAACATAAAAAAAATCTTAAAGTATACCAACAAAAGACCAGAAAACCCAGAAGACTTGAGTTTAGCGCGCGACACAATGAATAATCTCCGAGAGCTAAGAGATAACTTGGAGTAATATTTACGATAAAATAAATTTACAAATGGAGTCAAAAATGATGTTGGCAAAACATATCAAGGCAAAATTGCTATCTTTCGTGGCGCTGTTCCTACTGACTTTTTTTAGCGGCGACCTTCTGGCAGGTACTTTGTTTTTAAGAACCGAGGTAGATGACTACGTTTCCGGAGTGCATAACAATGTTGTGCTTAAGCTTTACATAAAAACAAATGATGAAAATTTAGGGATTTATAATTTTCTCACCTCATTATATTTATCCGATCCAGTTATATTGGATGAGGAACAGCAAAGTAGTTATTTAGCTTCTGAAAACTTGGCAGAGTTTGACGAGTGTTTAGCAGCTGGAGAAATAATTCAAGTTGCTATGACTGGGAATCCAACTGTACCGCCCCATTACGTTATTCCTGGTTCTACTGAATACATCCACATTGCAACTGTTGAATTCAAGTTGCAACCTAATTGGGAGGGTCCTTTCGAATTTTTTATTGATACTGAAACAATGGGTTTAGGACTTTGGAATATTGCGGGAGAACATGGAGACAATAACACTAACTACCAATTCGAGGGTTTCGAGCTGAACACGCCCGCCACAGTTGAAATCAACGTCCTCAAAGGCTTCAATTTCAAAACCATTACTGATTTCGAAGTGGAGGAGGATGCACACAGTGGCGATAACGAAGCTCTGGAGATTGCCGCCACTTCATCTAACTTCACTTGTCAAGTTTGGGACGGCGAAAAGCTGGCCACCCCATCAGTTGCTCCAGCTATATTTACTGAAAATATAGAAGTGTCGGTGGATGAGGGGGATGTCGAAGACATAGGCAATCTTTGGGTGGAAAACGGCAAAATCTACTATAAACAAAAGAAAGACTACTACGGCGAATTCACCGTCCACTACGAAGTTCAAGCGACCAGCGCCTCACCCGCTCAGGGCAGCGACAGCGGCAGCTTCAAGATTGTCGTCACTCCAGTAAACGATGCGCCGGAAATCTCGCTGTTGGACTATTATGCTGTGGAAGGCGAGCAGCTGGTTTTCTCCATCAGCGTCACCGACGTTGAAGACGACAGTTTCGTCGTGAATAACGTAAAGCTCGGCGAAAATGAAATCGCCGGCAGCTGGGCTCCCGTTGACGATGGCATGGCCGTCACTAGAACGGATGCGAACACACCTGGCGAGTACACTTTCACCAGTACCGCCCCCCTTAGTTATGACTTGGTGCAACATCCAGCCAAAAAAGCCGACCTTGTCTTGACAGTTTTGATAACTGACACAAATGCAGCCCCGGAACAGAGCGAACTTAGCGAAACTATAACCATTGACGACAGCGATCGCCCACAGTCACCGCCGACTTTCACTGGTTTCAACCTAGAAACGCCGAAAACCACCGACGATGTCTATGGTAATTTTACCGTAGTCGCTAAGGATGAAGATGGCGATGAAGTCGCAGCCTACCCGACCTGGACTTGGAGCGAGGGCGGGATACCAAATGTTATGCAAGGAAATTTACTGCCTAGCGCAATAACAAAAAAAGGCATAGAATATACTTTTAATGTCTATAGCGCCACTAATCCTTACGGTGAAGGCCTGGTTGAAAGCGCTCCAGTTGGTGGCAGCGTCACCGTCATCAACAGCGCCCCGGTGGCTCAAGACCACAAGGTCTTTATCAGAAAGATGGATGGTGGCGACGGCATCAAAGTGTTCGATCTCTTCGCCGCTGACGTAGACGGCGATGTGCTGGCATTCTCTATTGATGGAGCCGGCCCGCAAAAGGGAAGCCTGGACATTGACATTGAAGGCAACACGGCCACCTATGAAGTGAATAACCTCGATGCCGAGTTTTTCGGCGACAACGCCGATGTCTTCAGCATCCTGGTTGACGACGGCGATGGCGGCACCACCACCTTCCAGGTTAGCGTCACCTATCGCGAGAACCCGCCGGCCAGCATCAGCACCACCAAGGCGCCAGATGCAGTATACTTCGAGGTTGATGAAAATGGCAATGCCACCACTATCACCGTGGCCATACGCGCCGAAGACTCCACCGAAGTACTGCCCGCCGGCATACCACAAGACGGCATCAAATGGGAAGTGCTGCGCGACGGCGTTGCCCTGGCAACTGGATGGGAACAGGAAGTCAGCAACAGCTTTGACCCGATTCAAGTCGATGAGCTACGCAACGGAAACCTGCCTGGAGCCACATCGGAGTGCACCTTCACACTCGGTTATGATATTTTGCAAGGCGCTGACAGACCCGCAGAGGCGGACTTCGTTATCAGAGTTACCGTCACTGACGCCCTGGGTAGCGAAGAAACTGAAGAATGGCCCATTATTGTCAAAGACGTAGACCGCCAGCCCAGCGCTCCGACCAAAGTTGATTTCGACGCCGACGTTGTGAAAGTGAATGATATCCTGACTGCCCTGGCTGAAGGCGCAGAGGACGAGGACGGCGATGTCATAAGCAGCTACTACTATGTCTGGAATAACGGACAAGATGAAGTTGTTGGCGATACCCTGAGCCAACAGGTCAAAGGCGAAACCTGGACGGTGAAGGCATACGCTGTCACAGAGCCTTACGGAGCTGCTGAAGTCAAAGGCGAGCAATACGCTGAAAACGAAATCTTCGTGTCTAACACTGCACCTGAAGCCGAAGATATAGAGACCGAAACCGACGAAGACAGCCCCCTGACCATAACCTTGCTGGGCAGCGACGCAGATGAAGCTGATGAACTGCTATATGAAATAGGCACAGAACCGGCAAATGGCAGCCTGGCGCTGGATGGAGACCAAGTGACCTATACGCCCGATCAAGATTATGCCGGTGAAGACTGGTTCACCTACTACGTTTACGACGGAGAGGACAAAGTGGAGGCCAGGGTCACAATCGTCATACATGCCATTGACGACGCCCCAGTGCTGGACAACATCCCCAGCAATATCTACATAGTGCCGGATAACATGGGCGAAGAACTCACCTTCACCTATACCATCGGTATGGGCGGCGGTGCAGATGAGGTAAACCAGGAAATTGCCGATGTGACACTAGGTGAAATCGTCGGCGATGCTATCTTTGCAGTGCTTCCCACAGCCAGCGGTGAAAGACAGATCATAACCCTGATCTTTACCGTCAAGGCTGATGCCGCCCTGGGCAGCGAAGCGGAATTCGAAATTACAGTGGTGGATAGCGGACGGGGAGAGGATCCACACCAAAACAGCGCCACTAAGACCATCAAGGTAGTGCTGGGCGCAACGCCCTGGTATCCTATCTACGCCATTGCCTGTAATGAACACGCCATACACCAGGTCAGCATCATTGACCAGGCTGGAGACACAGTGGCCGAACTCATAGTAGAGGGCGACACCATGAAACCGGCTGACTACTATGAGGCCGGAGTCGAAGGACTGCCGGCCGGAGAAGAATACAAGATCGAATTGCGCGCCTGGAGCGCCAGCGCCGGTGTCAACAAGCAACCCTGCGACGTTGATGCCCCCGACCTGCAAGTGCCCAGCTACACGGTTCCCGGCAAAGGGGAGCTTAGCTATGACCTTGATGCCAAGCAATTCAAGATCAGCACTCCGCTGGCAGCCAGCTATACGCTGAGCATCAGCTACCCCAACGACAGTGAAAGAGTTTTCAAAGGGGTCTATACGCCGAATGAAGACGGCCTGATCCTGCCAGAAGTAGTGCTGCCCATGGAGTTCTTTGCAGCCGGCGATTACCACGCCACTGTCTTCGGCACAAACCCGAAAGGCGATGGAGAGCTATCGGAGCTTATTAATTTCTCTATCGCCGCTGACAGCACAGCCACACTAGAATGGCCGGCAGACGGCTTCGTGCCCGCCGATTCGGCCAGCATCCTGGTCGCCGAAGGCGTATCCAGCAGCAAGGTCAATTTCTCCTGGCCGGTGCTCTCGGCCGCCAGCAGCTACCGCGTACTGGTCACCGACGCCAGCGGCAAAGAGGTGGCTAGCACAAGCGGACTAAGCGAAAACTCCTGGAACGCACAGCTCCCTGTAGCCAAAGACTCCAACAGCTTCGCCTGGTTCGTCGAGGCCAAAGACGACAGCGGCAAGACCGCCAAATCCTTCACCTGGAGCTTTAGCATCATCAAGAAAACCAGCGCGCCGCTGCTCAGCAAAGTCGTAGCCATTGACGGTGGGCTTAAACTGAGTTTTGCTGCATTCCCCGGAGCTGAACTGGAAAACATTCTCTATGAAGTGCAGCTCTTCTCGGTCACCCAAAATCAATGGTACAACTTCATGCTGCCCAACCAGGCACTGGGATTCGCCCAGGAAGAAGTTTCGCGCACTGGAGATGACTCCGTGAGCGAAGGCCTCCTAGACCTGGGGGATATCGAGGTAGAAACAGGCGACTTCGTCATGTTGCGCCCCTTCTACAAGGGCAAACAAGCCGGCAGCTTCGTACTCTACTCCATACAATAAAAAAGCAAAGCGGCACAAGACATGCTGAGCAGACTTAAGTAAACTAATCCATACTAATTGGCGCGCAGCGCCAATTAGTATGCTTAGTGTGTCTTAGTGTAACTTAGTGTGTCTTCGTGTCCTCCCCCCCGTACACTTTTCCCCACCCATTATAGGAATATACCCATGAAATTGCTACGCCTAGCCATCCTGTTTACAGCAGTTGCCGGTATTAGTTGTGTTTTCGCCCAAGAGTCGGCTTTCTCGGTTGATAACTGGCACCTAAGCCTGGGAGTCAGCTACCGCGATTTTCGCAAGCCCACTTTCAAGAGTAGCGCTATGCCGAATTTCACCGGTAGCTTCAGTGCTGCTCAACCTGATATAATCGCCTGGGACCCCAGCAAATACGGAGCCAACAGCAGCCTCGAAATCGTCAATGTCATCCATTACAGCGGCGGACGTCAAGGCAGCAGAGGGCACTACGGCTTCGAAGAGTCCCTGGCGCCGGCCTTGGGTTTCAGCCTGGCACTGACCCAGCAAGACAACATTGAATTCAGCCTGGTCGCCAACCTGCAGTATTTCAGCCTGGACTCGGCCTCAAGGCACAATGCATTTGCAGGTGGCAACGAGTACACACGACTAGCTAATGTTATAAACGGAGTTGCCGGTGCCGAGTACGATGAGCCTTACGGCAGCCTCAACTACACTAGCCATCTCTCCGGCAGCGCCAAAACCAAGTTCGACCTGGATCTCTATGTGCTGGACCTGGGGCTTTCAGCCAACTACATCTTCCAGAGCGGCCTACAGGCCTACATTGCCGCCGGCCCCTCACTGTCTCTGGCCGACATGGAGTCCTCCAGCTTCAGCAGAGTAGGCAGCGCCGGCGGCGCCTTGGCCAGCGCTCGCGGACGCGACAACGACATAGACTACATCTTCGGCTACTACGCCTCCATCGGCGCCTCCTACTGGATCAGCGAGCAAGTCGGCCTGAGCCTAGAGCTGCGCAAGGACGAGGGCTTCAAAAAGGCGGCCATCAAGTATGCCAAGCAAGACCTTGACGCCTACGGCGGCATGCTCAAATGCATCTTCCGTTTCTAAGGCCATAATTGGCAGCAATCAGAAAAAGCCGTCACTCGCCACCGCGTCTGACGGCTTTTTTTAACACCAAGACACACCGTGACAAGTGGCGCCCTTTCAGGGCGCCCGGATTCGGGGATGGCTTTTACCCAGGGTGGCGCTCGGCTCCTACGGAGCCTCGCTTACCCTGGGCTACATTAGGTTGCCCCTTCGGGGCACCGGGGACAGCCACCCCGTAATTGATAATTGGCCAGCTGGCATTTCAGGACACCTGGGACAGTTACCCTAGATTTTAACGGGTTGCCCTAGCAGTGACGCATGGGACGAGTACCCAGAAAAGGTAGCAAAAAAACTGAAAAACACCGTCCCAGGGGTTCCGAAGGGGCGCGTGAAAAATTAGGAAATGCCGTCCAAGGTGCCCCGAAGGACTGCTAAAAAACCGGAAAATGCCGTCCCAGGTGCCCCAAAGAAGTGCTAAAAAACCGGAAAATGCCGTCCCAGGGGCCCCAAAGAAGTGCTAAAAAACCGGAAAATGCCGTCCCAGGGGCCCCGAAGGGGCGCGTGAAAAACCAGGAAATGCCGTCCAGGGGCCCCGAAGGGGCAACCTAATATAGCCCAGGGTAGGCTCGGCTCCGCAGGAGCCGAGCCTACCCTGGGTACCGCCCCCCCAATCCGGGGCGCCCTGAAAGGGCGCCACTAAACACAGGGGAGCCGTCTCAAGCACCCCGAAAAAGTGCTAAAAAACCGAAAAACACCGTCCCAGGTGCCCCGAAGGACTGCTAAAAAACCGGAAAATGCCGTCCCAGGTGCCCCGAAGAAGTGCTAAAAAACCGGAAAATGCCGTCCCAGGTG
>Ga0265295_1003289_pt1 | contig 23844 bp, 25 predicted proteins | sample Munlansysbiofilm_FD_192503 | JGI IMG/M metagenome (GOLD analysis project Ga0265295, IMG submission 192503) | Leachate microbial communities from a municipal landfill in Southern Ontario, Canada - Methane capture system biofilm | ecosystem: Engineered > Solid waste > Landfill > Unclassified ...
CGGATGTGATGGATACATCCGGAGGGATGTATTATCTCATTGTTGTGGGCACCGGTTCAGGCCCGGAAGGGAGCAGACCTCACCGTAAACGCATGGCGCCCGCAGGGTTGCGGGGCGGAGAAGGGATCTGTAACAGAAGCTGGATATGCGCTTCCTACCGAAAACATGTCCCAATTATCTTTTAAGGGTTCTTATGGCAAAAGTGACGATTATCGGTGCAACTGGTCAGGTTGGTTCATACGTAGCACACGCAGTATCTCAGTTTCCGCATGTTCAGGAGATGTGTCTGTATGGCAGACCAGGTAACGAGACCTATCTTGACGGCCTCGCTCATGATATGATGGACTCTTTTGCAGCACGGGGGACGAATACCCGTGTGACATTTGGCACGACCCCGAAGGAACTTCGTGGATCGGACATTATCGTTCTTACGTCCGGCGTTCCAAGAAAAGCTACACAGACCCGTCTGGATCTGGCTCTTGAGAATGCACGGATTGTGAAACTGTATGCCGAACAGGTAGGTCGTATGGCACCGGAGGCAATTCTGCTGGTAGTGACAAACCCCGTAGATATCATGACGACGGTTGCCCTGAAATACTCAGGAATGATGCCGCACAGGGTCTTCGGTCTTGGGACACATCTTGACTCAATGCGGCTCAAGGCGTGTCTTGCAGAGTTTTTTAATGTGCATGTCAGTGAAGTACATACAAGGATAATCGGCGAACATGGAGACACAATGGTCCCCATGTGGTCTGCAACGACGATCGGCGGTATCCAGATCGATAATCTTCTGGGGGTCGCAAAACTTCCGCGGGAAGAAATTATTCAGCGGGTGAAATCAAGCGGCTCATACATAATTGAGGCAAAAGGCGCAACGGTGTACGGACCTGGCGATGCGATCGCGACCCTGATCAGAACGATCGTCGAGGATGAAAACCGCATGCTGACCATCGCGACCCAGATCCGCCGTGAGGTGTTTGGTCATGAAGGTGTATGCGTAAGCGTGCCGGCACGGATCACCCGAGGCGGTGTATTTCCGATCGGCGTAAAGTTTTCAGAAGAGGAGGAACGGATGTTTGCACAATCAGTAAAACTCGTCCGAGAGACGACAGAAAACGTCTGTGCTACACTCGACTCAGAATCCTGACATAAAAAAAGTTCACTTCATTTTTACACAATTTTCGGTAAGGGATTAGCGATCCCTTACCCCTGTCCCGGTGAGAACAAACTCCCACGATTTTCCTTCAGCCTGGGATCTGTGCTTGAAAACCACCGCACGCCTGAAACCCTCATGTTTTTCCACCCGTATTATCGCCTTTGAGATGTGTGATAGCGCAGTGCCTCCAAGGCCGCTCAGCCGATGGCGATCGATGTCCATGAACACCTGGTTCGTAATAAGGATCGGGATATCGTATCTCTTGGCGATTCCTAGAAGCACCATCATCTGACGTGAAAGCATCGAAAGAGCGTCTTTCGTATCCATCTGCTCCACACGGTAGAGAGCGGTTGCCGAGTCAAGCACGATCAGCCCGGCGGTCCCTGATTTGATCAGCTGCTCCGACTCGGATATCATCAGACCCTGTTCGGCAAAGGTCGCCGGCTCAAACACGTAGAGATGCTTGGCGCACTCCTCGGTAGATGCACCGGCGATCTGTGAAAACCGCTCGATGGAGAATCCTTCCGAGTCGATATAGACGACACCGGTACCTTTTCGAAGGACCGAAACCGCTGCCATCAGACAGAGAGTACTCTTTCCTGAGCCGGCCTCTCCATAGAACTGGGTGATCATACGAGATTCTATGCCGCCGCCGAGAAGAATGTCAAGTCCGGTAGCTCCGGTTGATATTTTTTTTACGGCGTCTTCCATACATCATCCTCGACGATGCGTTTCACCGTTCGAACCGGCAGACCTGACGCAGCCGAGATCCTCTGCAGATCATCGCATTCGGCTTTACGGGAATAGACAATACCATCCATTGACGCGATCTTGACATCAACGGAATAGACCGCGTCGTTTATTGCAACACTTTTGTTTTCTATCGTTCTTTCAGCAATGAACCGATGGATCATAGGGGTACACCTAACACCAAGACTGCCGGTCTCGTGCGCAAGGATTTTTGCAAGACGCGGGGCATCACGCGGGAGAGAGATTACTCTGATGAGATAACCCGGTCTGCCCTTTTTCATGACGATGGGGATAACGGATGCATCGCGTGCCCCCTCATGTATCATTGTCGAAAGAACCGAAGAGAGAACCTCTCCCGAAATGTCGTCAACATTTGTTTCGAGCACATCCACCGATCCCGCTTCATCTCCGGTATCCATGATGTATGCGAAAAGAACATTCGGGTGGTCGGATGGATCGCGCGTGCCTGCTCCGGCCCCCGAAGACAGAAGTTTGCCTGAGTGAACAGTCGTTCCAAAAATCTCCTGGAACGTCGCAAGTAATGCGGCACCGGTTGGAGTACAAAGCTCTCCCTCAAATGAGCCAAACGATACAGCGAGATTGGATGCTTTGAGAATCTCCGCCGTTGCCGGGGCCGGAACCGGCATTATCCCGTGCGAACAGGTAACCGTGCCCATGCCTGTGGACAGCGGGAGAATATGGACCGCATCAACGTTCAGCGACAAAAGAGCCGAGATGGAACCAAGAATGTCAGAAATTGCGTCATCGGCCCCAACCTCATGAAAATGAACATGTTCAGTCTGATGTACACATGCTTCGGCATCCTGAATTCTGGTAAATACCCTCTTTGCAATATCCTTTGCCTGCATTGAGGCCTCTGATGCAGAGATGATCTCCAGAATTTCAGAAAGAGTGCGGGTCGTTTTCTTCGTATTGGTCCTGATATAGGTTGCCGGGATTCCGGCACGGAGAACGTTGGAGATCTCCGGTTTCGAGACGGAAGCTACCGACCGGAGGACGAGTTCTTTGTCTGCTCCAAGACTGAACAGGGCGCCAAGGATCATGTCGCCTGCAGCGCCAAAACGTGGATCGATTACCAGAATACGCATATAATGTATATGTATTAGACCCGCATGTCTGAATAAATATCGCCTTGGATAAACTGACTGCATTTTCGGGTTTTCAGCCCTCATGAAATCACAAGGAAGTTTCAACTTGTTCCTGATCTCGGGGCGTTGCCCCTCAACTGGTCGCAAGTTGTTCCAACTTCCTTATGGTCTCGGGTCTATGATCCTCAACTGGTCGCAAGTTGTTCCAACTTGCTCCTGGCCTCGGTGCTTCGCACCTCAGCCAACTACAAAACATATATCAGATTCGGTTCAACTAGTAGTCATCATTCAGGGGTAACGATGGATAAATCACAAAAACGGTGGCTGTTTATTTCTCTAGGTATCAGCTTTGCCGTTCTTTTTGTGATGCTGATCCTCACCATTGACACCACCACACTTATTGAACTAGAGAAATGCAATCCGTGGATCATTCTCCTTGCATTTGGCATGCATATTTTTTCCCTTGGTTTCTGGGCGCTGCGCATCAAGCTCATGTGCAGATCGCTCGGTTATAAAGTGCCGTTTTTCCACTCATTCAATCTCGTCTGCTCCAATATGTTCCTTGCATCAGTTACCCCCTCCCAGATAGGTGGGGAACCGGTCAGAGTTTATGAGCTGACCAAAGCGAATGTTCCAGGGGGAGAAGCAACTGCAGTAGTAATCATGGAGAGAGTATTCGACGCAATCGTCCTTGCAGTAGGGACGGTAATTGGTGTGTTTCTTCTTGGAATGTTTTTTGCTGACTTCAACTTCCCGGAAGCATACATGATCGTTGCATACATTGGGGCCGGTGTCTTCGCAGGCCTTCTCATCCTATTCCTGATCATTGCCAAAAAACAGACATGGGCAAACAAAGTTGTAAACAAAGTACTTTGCCTGCTTGGCCGGAAAAAATCACCTGATGTCATTCAGGAATATCAGAGAAAAATCGACATGCACATGGAAAAATTCTATGCGACACTTCGACATTTCACCGGCAAATCAAAGACCGGAATGTTCTATGGGCTCGTGTTTAGTGCCCTCTACTGGATCAACGAATTTGTGATCGCCTCCGTTCTGATGGTCGGGCTTGGTCTGCCGCCAAATTATATTCTCTCGTTCATCTTCATGATTCTCATCACCGTGATCTTGATGATCCCTCTCACACCCGGCGGAGTAGGAATTTCTGAAGTATCCATGGCAGGATTCTATGCCCTGATTATCCCAACTTCTTTAATTGGTGTGTTTGTTCTCTTGTGGCGGCTTATCATGTATTACTTCAATATCGTCATTGGATTCATCGCAAGCATGGTAATCGTCCGCCGCGAGTCAAAAACTCAGAAAGCTGAGCCGGTAAACCTCTAAATTTAAATTCTCAGAAATCAACGTTTAGTGAACAGCATGGATGCAAAGCAGAAAAAATTTCTCTGGATTTCAATCGGGTTGTCGGTCGCAGTTCTTCTGATAGTCGTAGTTCTGACATTCAATGAAGATACTATCATTGCCATTCAGCAGTTAAATCCATTATATCTGCTTCTTGCATTCATGATACATATGCTTGCTATGTGTTTTTGGGCTGCCAGGATCGTGGTTATGTGCCGATCTCTGGGATATAAGGTGCCTTTTGGTCACTCTCTCAATATGGTCTGCGCCGGACAGCTGATAGCGGCTATAACCCCCTCACAAATAGGAGGAGAACCGGTTAGGATCCACGAACTGTATAAGGCGAATATGCCGGTGGCAGACGCGACGGCAGTTGTGTTGATCGAACGGCTCCTGGAAGCAGTCCTTATGGTTCTTGGCGTGATCTTTTCCATGGGACTTTTCTCCTTTGTATATAATAATGGAGAGATCCCTGATGGTCTGATCATCGCAGCCTGGTGCGGGACGGCATTTTTTACCGGACTTCTGATAATTCTGGTCGCAGTAATGCGAAAACCGGCCCTCATCAAAAAGCTCTCGCTGAAGATCGGGGGGCTGTTTATGAAGAAAATGAACCCCGAAAAGATCGAGAAAATAACCGAACAGATCAATGACGGAGTCGACCAGTTCTATAACACGTTCAGACTCTTTGCCGGCAAGGCAAAGTGGGGATTGTTTATTGGATTTTTACTGACATTTGGCCTGTGGGCATGCGAGTATTCAGTCGCCTCGATCATTCTCGTGGGACTTGGATATCCTCCGAATGTACTCTTATCAATCGTGTTCCAGCTGATCATCGCGGTCATCATGATGGTTCCGCTGACCCCGGGAGCGGCAGGAATTGCGGAACTCGCCTACGCAGGATTTTACTCCCTCATCATCCCGAGTTCCGTAGTGGGCCTCTTTGTTGTCCTCCTGCGAATGATCCTGTATTACTCAAACATCCTAATTGGCTCTATTGCCAGTTTTCGGATCGTCAAACGTGAAGCGGCAAACAAGAAAGTGATACCCGACGATGCATGAGGTTCCGTTTTTTGACCGTCTACGCTATCAACTGACGAAAAACAGCAGGACTGAAGATTTTTATCGGAATCAGTATCAGAAAATCTTCGATCGATTCTATGTAAGATCAAAAGACTGTCTTGAAATAGGCGGACTCAGGTTACCTGTTCTTTCCCATGAAAAGCATCCAACCCGTGAAGAGGCGTATTATGCGATGGAGATAGGAGATATCCTGTATCCGGCTCTGCTTGGAAGATATCATTACACAGATGAAGGGCCTTATGAATGGGAAAACGTCAAGATAAATGATGGTGATGTGGTCTTTGACTGCGGAGCAAATCTAGGAGTGTTCTCTATTCTCGCAGCATCTAAAGGTGCTGAGGTCTATGCATTCGAGCCGATCCGTGAAGCGAGAAGCCTTCTCCAGAAAACACTTGAACTCAATCAGGATCTCGCTAATCAGGTGAAAATCGTTCCTTACGCAGTCGGCGACACGACCGGCAATGCCACCTTTACGATCCTCACAGATACTCTGGTAGGATCATCCATGATCCTTGATCAGAAAGGCAGAAAGGAAACGGTACCTGTCACCACCATAGATGCTTTTTGTGCAGAAAACTCCCTGACCGTGGATTTCATTAAAGCAGACATAGAAGGATCTGAACGCCGGATGCTCGTCGGAGCACAAGAGACTCTTGCAAAACAGGGACCAAAGATCTCTGTGTGCACGTATCATCTGCCAGATGATCCGCAGGTGATTCGGGACCTTATCCTGAAAGCAAATCCCAGCTACCGAATCGTTGAAAAGTGGAAAAAACTCTACGCAGGGATCTAAAAAAGTAACGGGGTTACTCCCCGCTTATATCCTGATCATCATATTCCGGAGGAGGAAGGATCATTTTGACCTTCAGGATCTGCCTCCCCCGCATCTTGGTTACAACAAGCGTGATGTTTTTCCGGGGAAGCGGGATCGACTCTCCGAGACGGGGGATATGACCCAATTGAGAGAAGACCAGACCGCCGATCGTTTCATAATTTCCCGGATCCTCTGGGAGGGAAATATCAAACCGGTCATTTAACTGGGCAACACGGACCTGCGCGTCGATCATATACAGACCTTCACCGATCGGAATAATATCTGAGACTTCATCGCCGTCGGATTCATCCATGATATCACCAACGAGCTCCTCAAGAATATCCTCGAACGTCACAACACCGGAAAATCCCCCAAACTCATCCAGGATGATCGCCATATGGACACGACGCACCTGAAGTTCTCGAAGAAGAACATCAATTTTCTTTGACTCAGGCACGCAGTAGACATCAAGCATCAGGGTCTTGACTGTGGCTTTACGGTTATCCGTCGAGTAGGCATTGAAGAGATCCTTGAAGTTAAGGGTCCCGACAATATTATCGGTCTTGTCATGATACACCGGTACACGCGAAAAACCGGTTTCCCTGAAATGGGATACAGCTTCCTCAAGGGTCAAAGTATCCTCGATCACCGCAACATCAGGTCTCGGCGTCATGATTTCTTTGGCAGTTGTATCATTGAACCGGAGAACCGAGTAGATCATCTCCTTCTCTTCCTCTTCAATTGCCCCTTCCATCTCTCCAACATCGATCCATTCACGGATTTCCTCTTCAGTTACTGAAGGAGAAGTAGCCTTCTTCCGGAACTGGTCATAAATAAAGAAGAACGGTGAGAGCAGAAGGGTCAGGAAATAGATAGGTGTTGCAACAAACAGTGCGGCACGCTCCAGATGACGGTTGGCATAGGTCTTTGGACCGATCTCACCAAATACCAGCAGCAGGAGAGTGACAACTCCTGTCGCGATCGCAACGCCGTTGTTCTGGAAAAACTCCAGTGCAACGGCAGTTGCAAGAGCAGCAGCGCCGACATTTGCGATATTATTGCCAATCAGGATCGCAATCAGGAAATGATCTGGATTATTTTTTAATTTTTCAAGCCGCTTACCCCGCTTACCGGTGTCGGAAAGTGCACGAACCTTTGCACGATTGATACCTACAAGAGCAACCTCAGAAGCCGAAAAAAATGCCGAACAGATCAGCAAGATGATAAAAATGATGATATTCGTATAAACTACCATAACGTCCACGCCGCATCTGCGGCCGATCTATTTTTATGTCTGGGAACAGCCATTGGTTTAAATCTCTATATTAATTTATACGTACGTTTTCTTAAATACATCGGCAACAGGAAAACTCTTCAACTTCACGAGAAAGGATAGCAATCTTTTCCTCATAGGATAATTGACATGGACAGAGAGTAGTTGGATGCGGGTCAAAGCTCAGATCTTCAAGTTCGAAAGTCATCAGACCGCCATATCCTATCTCTGTAAGAACGCTTTTGAGCTCGGCTGCTTCTGGTGTTTCGGCAAGCGGTGAGTGCATTGACTTCCGGTCACCCTTACTTGTATGAATATTTACGATTCGCTCACCGCATTCCCGGGGGAAAGAAAAAGGATCACCAGTCAGACATGCGTGAGCATAATCCCACGTGAATGAGAGCCAGGCATACTCATCCAGAACGGTACGGATCTCCTCTGCTGTAACCATATGCGCGTTCACTGCGGGGGGCATATTTTCTAGAGCAACGGTGACTGAACTTCCGACAGCTGCATTACCCACTCTTTCAATATAATGAACAAACCGTTCTTTGTCGATCGGGCTGATGGGACGTTTGGATGTCCGCTTTCCGGGATGAATAGTGAGAACACCACCGCCAAGCTGTTCCAGAATATCCATACAGGCAAGCGTGTACTCTGCTGCGAGATCCGCTATTTTCGGATTGAATGAGCAGGGATTCAGTTCGAAAACCGGTGCATGCATCGCGATCTTTCCAAAATGTGGGTAAAGATCCAACAACTCAATAAGTTCTGAGACATGCGCCCCCCGCATCCAGAAGGTCGGAGTTTCCATCCAGAACTCAATGGAATCGGCTCCGGCTTTATCTACTGCAGCAAAAATTTCCTGAGGTTCATATTCATGAAAGAACATAGAAGACGCGGCGAGTCGGATCATTGACCGTTATATTTCTCATGTCAGCAACTAAATGTATCGTATATGGCAGGAAAGAAGCGGATAGCTCAGCAAAAGACGCTCGCGTTTGGTAACGAGGAATCAGAGTCTTCGCTTCTTACTCCAATTACGGAAAACTCAACCCTGGAAACTTCAGACACCACACTCAGCGTGTCGGAACTTGCAAAGCGGATACGTGAAGTTGTTGACTGTCCACTTCTCACGGACATCGTTGTCAGAGGGGAGATCACCGGATATCGTCCAAACGCGTCAGGGCATCTCTACTTCTCTCTGACCGAACAGGGCGACAATCCGGCATCCATATCCTGCGTGATGTGGAAGTATTCGGTAAAAAATCTCCCCTTTTCTGTAAAAGATGGCATGCTTATCCAGGCTACAGGTCTGGTTGATTTTTATCCGGCAGGAGGACGACTCCAGTTCATCATCAAGAAGATGGAGCCCGCGCTTTCCGGAAAAGCAGGTCTTTACCTTCTGAAAGAACAGTGGCGAAAAGAGCTGGAGGCAAAAGGAATCATCCCAAGACCGCAGGCAGAAATGCGTGACCCACCGCTTTTTCCAAGAAACATTGGGGTAGTAACCTCAAAAACCGGATCGGTTCTGCAGGATATTATAAATGTTATCAGCAGACGCTATCCTCTGCCGATCCTGCTCGCGGGCACATCCGTACAGGGTGACGGGGCAGAGATGGGTATCGTGTCGGCGATCCGGTCTCTGCAGGATAAAGCGGATGTGATCATTATTGCAAGAGGCGGCGGGAGTTTTGAAGATCTGTTCGTCTTCAACCATCCGGATGTGGTCACTGCGATCCGAAACTCGACGGTTCCGATCATCAGCGCGGTCGGGCATGAAACCGATACGACCCTCTCGGATTTTGCCGCAGACCGAAGAGTTCCGACCCCTTCAGCGGCGGCCGAAACAGTAGTCCCGGACCGTTCAGTGCTTCTCGAAAAACTTGAAAAGGATCGGAGATCCATCCATGACAAAATGATTTGGCTTCTTTCAGCAGAACAGAAACACGTTGCCGATATGAAGATCAGAGTAGATCCGAACCGCCTGACCCGAAAACTGGATCTCATGCACCAGCAGACAGCTGAACTCGAAGAGCGAATCAGGAGAGCGACTCTCCGAAGGATCGACGTTGAACGAGAGGCGTGTAAAGCATGGTCGGCGATGATGCAGAAAGGTGCGAAAAACAGGATCACGAATGCACGTCTCGCATTTCTTGCGCAGAGGGAGATCATTCTCGGACGCGACCCTTACAAGCCGCTTGAACGAGGATATGCTCTCGTATGGAAAGACGGAGCAGTTGTCCGTTCCGTGAAAAAGATCGCCAAAGATGACCGGCTCAACCTGAAACTTGCCGATGGAGAAATCACATCGGTCGTGGAGAGTATCAAATGACCAAAAAAGAAACTGAACCAACGTACGAAGAGATGATCACTGAACTGCGTGAAATCGCAAAACAGCTTGATGATCCGAACACCCCAATCGAAGATGCAGTGAAACTTCACCAGAGGGGAATGACTCTCATCCAGAAATGTGAGTCATTTTTACAAAAAGCAGAACTGACGATCACTGAGGTCCCTCAATCGTCAGAGTCGCAGTAAGGTCGGCCCCGCGCTGTAACGCAGCCACAAGTTCGCGAGGGAGAAGCGACGCGGTGTGATCGCTGTATACGGCAATGGTCCTCGGACAGACAAAGGTGCTTCTTCTCCAGACCATATCTGTCGGATGAGTCAGTGTTATGCCGGATGCGCCCTGGGATAGAATCGTTACGGAAATTTCCCCACAGGTAAGCGTTGTGCGAAGGACAGCCGTGTCATCCGCAATTGCCTGACGGAATGCGGGAGATAAATCGATAGCTCCCTTGTCAGCTCCAACGGCAATGATACAGTCACCGTTTGGCGAGAGTTCGGTCTCTTTAGTTATCTCGAACGTGCTTTTGTGAAGCCCCAATACATTTTTATGTCCGCGACAGTGGATGATTTCAGTTACTGACATGCGCTTGAGTACGTGTTGTATGTCATATCTGATATAACGTGTGCAAGAGAGGAAAGAGAGCTTCGCAGCTTCGTCGGGCGGTTGCACTTATCTCCTTGAAAATACAATATATGAGGTATGGATAACGATATCATACTACTCGACTGTCCGGTCTGCGGCGAGGAGACAGACTTTGAGATTCTGAAAGATCCGCCGGAAGCAGTTGTAAAATGTACCGTCTGCGGACATGTGATGCGAGTCACGTTGAAAGAACCTAAAGTTTTGACCGTAAAGGCCGTGGTAAGCTATGGAAATGATTCACACACCGGCACGATCGATCTGATTGAAGGAGACATCATCAGGGTCGGCGATTATCTGGTCGCCGAGGTTGGAGATGATTCTTTCAGTGTTGAGATCACCTCAATCGAGGAAAATAATGCACGCAGACAAAAACTGCCTGCGGAAAAAATAGAAGTACTCTGGGCCAGACTTGTCGATCAGGTCATCATTCGTGCTTCACTGAACAAAGGCGCCATAACGATCCCGCTCTACGAGAATGTCGAAGGGAACAAAGTCTATACGGTTGATCACATCACATCCGTTGGCGGCAGACAGTTCCGCGTGACAAGAATCAAACTTCGGAAAGGAAATATCATTACCAGAAAAGACAAAACCGCCGAAGCGCACGAGATCAAAAGGATCTACGGCGAACGGTCATAACCTTTTTTTAAGCGCATAACTGCGGCTTTCACAAAACATTTTAAAAAATAGGATTATATTTCTGATTACTCAGGTTTTCCCGCAACAAACACATAGAAGAACGCTGCGAGTACGGCCCCGATTATAGGACCAGCTATATAGATCGGGTATGTCGTCCAGAGAGCATCAGACCCGGATAATAGGAGTGCCATAAAATCAGGACCGAATGATCTTGCCGGGTTGATTGAGCCGCCTGAGATGTTTCCTGTTGCGACGATAACGGCAGTGACGGCCGCACCGATCGCGATACCCGCAAACCCTGCAGGTGCTTTCTTGTCAACGGCAACACCCATGATCACGAGCATGAGGACAAACGTCCCGACTATTTCTGCCAGGAGAGCTTGCCAGAGAGATATCCCGGGGAACGGGGCAGTTGCTCCGAGTCCGCCGACACTGAGCGATTCAGGTCCGATAATAAGAAACAATAACGCGGCGCCAATAGCTGCGCCGATACATTGGGCAATGACATACACAATCGTGTCCTTCACCGGGAACTTGCGGATTGCACAGAGGGCTATGCTCACCGCCGGGTTGATATGGGCACCTGACACGGTTCCAAGTGCATAGATTACTGTCGCGACAGCCAAACCGAATGCAGCACTGATACCTAACCAGTCACCCATTCCGCCGAGGGCTCCGATTCCGATATCGAATGAGGTCGACGTAGTCGTACCTGCAGCAAGCATCAGCATCATCACGACTGATCCACAGCCAATGAACACAAGGATCATCGTGCCGATGAGTTCTGCGAGAAAACGCTTAAAGAGATCCATCACTTATCCCTGTTCCATGCGTTGCTGCACTCAGGACAAAGTATCCGGGGGATAGGAAACTTTAATTTTTTTGCCGGGAAGGGGTAGCCTCCCTCCCAGATCTCAACTTCGGAACGAATCATATGTTTCGTGCAAAGACCCATGCCGCATACGATACAGACACCGGTTGCATCCCGGTCGACTCCCTCCTGCTCACATACGTAACATTTCATCTACACAGCCTCTCGATACTGGCAGTACTGGTGCCGGGATCCAACGAGACATGCTGTTGCACAACTCTTACAGGCACGCACCGGGGCTGCCACGGTCTTTTTGTCGAGCGCAATGATGTTGGTCATCATAGTTGCTGTAATTGGTTCACTCGTCAGGAGGCACGGATAGTCGGCAAGCCGCATAAGAGCAGAAGCACGAACGGTGATGGCACATGCCGGATATGCATAGCGCTGGGGATTCATGAGTACTTCGTTCTCATGAATTGGTGAGAGATCAATTGGAATGCCGTCAATTTTGGGTACGAGTGGTTTACCCGATCCATTCTTCACTCTCTCGGCTTTGTCAAGGATCTTCCATCCGCGGTAGATCATATCCATGAAATCGCAGTTGTGCAGTTCGGCAGCTGCTCCTCTGGTCGGATTGATCATTACAAGGTTGTGATACCTCTTCGTCAGAAGATCCACGATCATCGGAGCATTGAATGCATCAAGCTCCAGAAGATACTCAGTTGCCGCAGCCGAAGCCCCAGTTGCCACACTCAGCAGCTGGTAGGGTGTTTTGATACTTGGAACCGCAGCAAGAAGTGTCTTTTCGATCACATTAGTGACAGCATCAATCGTTGCCATGACAACATCATCCTTGCACATGTTATATGTGGATTGGGAAATGTGGTGAGATACATCACCGACACAGTACGCCGGGATCGTGGCGATGTTTCCATAATGAACACCATCATCAACGGCGGCTTTGACCACTTTCTCCATGCCTTTACGGTAGTTCTCCATGTATCTCCTTGCGGAGAAGGATTTCATCCCTGCTTTTTGCATGAGTTTCGCCTGGGCATCTACCGGATTGCGATAGAGATCCTGAAGCTGCCGAACCTCTTTTCTAGAGGCTTCAGCAAGGGAATCGCCGGCTTCAATACGTTTTGCAAAGAGATCGCCAATACCATACGAGGTGTTCATACCCCATGATTTTGCGGCAAGGATCGCTTGTTTGTGAGCGATTGGCATCTCGGTTTTTGTGAGGACCTGATTGACGACATTGCTGGTTGAACCCGGCATAAGAGCAAAGTCAACGACACACGAGGGGCCATAGAAACCCGCATAACAGCGTGCGGCCTCTTTACCGATGATCGCCTCATGGGTTTTGATTGAGTCAGCAAAGATCTCAAGACTTTTTGCAAACTTTGCATCCTGATCCCGAAGGATCTCAAGAATGACAGGGGTTTGATAATGTTCAACAAAAGGATCGTCTTCAGGCCTGACATGTCTGGTCAGACCGGAGAGAACGTCAAAGTGCGTCTTCACCGATTCTTTGTGCAGATTGATGACAGAAGCGCTCTGTTTTGGACCAACAGTCATCTTTTCCACCGCCTCAACATAGGGGCGGGCGTCTTTGAGCGTGAAATGCTTTCCACGTCTCTCTTTAAGTACTTCGACATCGGCATGCTGTGCAGCCATTGCCTCAGTAATCATCTTTTTGTAGAGTTCAGACATGTTTTTCCTCCAAAGAGTTTAATTTATTGATTTGCCCCAGAGGTGATAAAGGTATGCATAATGGGAGTTTATGCATCGAAATTGCGAGCATAACAGGTTTTTTATTAAAAAAACAGATCAACAGCGAATTTGATCACGTGCAAGAAGGGAAGCAATATATGCACAAACCGCTGCCATAAAACCCACAATACAGGCTATTGCCACACCATGAGCATTATATACTTCACTGCTCCCTGACCCCAGCGATGCCGCGACCGAAAACACTGCTACTCCAAGAATACACCCAATATTCATTACTGTAAAGATCAAACCACCCGATGACCCCTGCATATCCAGAGGGCTGTGAACAGTGATTCTCTGCATGCTTGGGCCTTCATTCAGCCCCATACCAAGCCCGAGCAAAAGAAGTCCGGCAAACAATAACGGCAGACAGCCAAGGATCACACTGAACACAAGAATCAGAAGACCCACGGCCATGAGAACAGCAGCAGTATTGCAAAGATGCATGCATCCAAATCTTCCCGTTAGAGAACCCGCGGGAATTCCAATGAACGCCATCGAAACCGGCGCAAGAAGCATCACTAACCCTGCCAATGCTACGGACATCTGGTATGAACCAGTAAGATAAAAGGGCATCAGATAAACTACACCCAGATAGACGAACGTTATCAGCAGGGTTGAGAGAGACGCCCACATGACTGTTCTGTTTAAGAGAAGCTTCGCTGAAAGAACAGGATCAGGATGCGAGAGTTCCCGCTGAATAAAAAGAAAGCCGGCAACAGGTGTAATCACCAGAATCAGAAACACAGGCAGTGTCCAGCCGCTGGAAACGCCAAGTTCAAGACCTGCCAGAAGCGAAATCAGCGTGACAGCCAGAAGAATGGCGCCGGAAATATCGAATGGGTTCTTTGCACAAGGTCTTACCTCCGATTTCGGGATCAGGAAAAGAGCGAGGAAGATCCCTACTATTCCAACAGGGATATTGATGAAGAATATCCAGTGCCAGCTGATGAACTCGGTCACGACACCGCCAATTCCAGGACCCAATGCCAGAGCAACACCCCCTGATGTCGCAATGACCCCCATACCAATACCCCGAATACCTTCCGGCAGGCGTGTTGTGATGAGCATGGTCGCCGTAGAAACCATCATTGCTGCGGCAACTCCCTGAAAAACACGGAAACTAATCAGCATGCCAATATTCTCAGATAGACCGCAGAGAAGGGACGCTAACGTAAACAAAACAAAACCTATGGTGAAAATCTCCCGCTCACACCTAGTTCTGTCAGCAAGTTTCCCAAAGAGGAGAAGTGTGCTCCCGAGAGCAAGAAGATACGATGTCATCACCCAGAAGGCAGTAAAGGAGCCAAACCCAAGATCAACTGATATCGTGGGTAAAGCAATAGAGACGATACTGGTATCAAGATAATCCAGAAAAACGGCTATGCTCGCGAGGATCATCAGAAGATACTGCCGAAGACTGTTTGTTATGATCATAGATCTGAAAAGGGTGAATACGCGGAGTAAATATAACCCTGAATACAAGGACAATCAATAATATTGTGCGCGTATGTTCATGTGTTTTTTAAAGATATTAAGGTAAAGTATAGACCGAGCGTCATACCGGCTACTCCTGCTGTGAAAAAAGTAATAGACTCTCTTTCTGTTTTAATCCGAATATATTAATCCAATAAGCCACAGTATTGAATATCTCCGGCACACAAATACTATTCAGAATTTATCGGAGACTCTAATGACAGATACAAATGAGAAAACAGGGAAAGGCACTGTTGTCCTCGCCTTTTCCGGAGGTCTTGACACCTCAATTTGTGTTCCAATCTTAAAGAACATGTACGGATACGACCGCGTGATTACAGTCGCGGCGGATGTTGGTCAGCCCGAAAGCGAAGTGAAGATGGCAACCGACAAAGGAAACCTCATCGCAGACAAGCATTATACACTTGATCTGAAGGACGCATTTGTCAAAAATCACGTCTTCCCGGCGATCAAGGCAAACGCGCTTTACGAAGGATATCCCATGGGAACATCCCTCGCCCGCCCCATCATCGCCGAAGAGATCGTAAAGATCGCAAAAATGGAGAATGCATCTGCGATTGGACACGGGTGCACGGGAAAAGGAAACGATCAGCTCAGATTCGATTACATCTTCCGCATGCATGGATTTGACATCGTCGCCCCGATGCGTGAACACAATATGACCCGTGAATGGGAAATCGATTACGCAGAACAAAATAACATCCCAATCCCGGTAAAAAAATCCACTCCATGGAGTGTTGATGAAAATATCTGGTCACGCAGCATCGAAGGCGGCCGCCTTGAAGAGCCGGACTATCACCCCCCTGAAGAGATCTATCACTGGACTGCAGCTCTCAAAGACACGCCGAACGAACCCGAAATCGTCACGATTGGATTCGAAAACGGTGTGCCGGTATCACTGAACGGCAAAAATATGACCGGTGTCGAACTGATCGTCACGCTCAACAAGCTTGCCGGAAAACACAGCGTCGGCAGAAACGATATGGTCGAAGACCGTGTGCTTGGTCTGAAAGCCAGAGAAAATTACGAACACCCCGCGGCAACCGTTCTTATTGCAGCTCACAAAGATCTCGAAAAACTGACCCTCTCCAGAGCAGAACTGAAGTTCAAGAACATGGTCGATGACCAGTGGGCTGAACTTGCCTATATGGGTCTGATCCATGAACCCCTCTATCATGATCTGAATGCATTCATCAACAAGACGCAGGAACGCGTTACCGGAACGGTCGATGTTCAGCTCTATAAAGGCGGTCTTCACATCATGGGCAGGGCTTCACCGAATGCGATTTACTCTATGGACATGGTGTCTTTCGATTCAACGACAATCGATCAGCGGGATGCTATAGGATACTCCAAATACTTCGGCATTCAGGGCAGAATGCTTTGGCAGCTTCAGAATAAGTAAAAAATAATGAATAAAGACGACGTCTGTGTACTGATCCCGACACTCAACGAGAAAGCAACGATCGGCCCTGTCATCAAGGAACTGCAGAGTCTTGGCTATAAGAATATCCTGGTAGTCGACGGGCATTCTTCGGACGGGACCCCAGAAATTGCTTCAGGCCTTGGTGCCAGGGTTATTACCCAGAACGGCAAAGGAAAAGGAGCTGCGATGATCGAAGCATTCAGGCAGATCACCGAACCCTTCATCCTGATGCTTGACGGGGATGGGACCAATCCTCCTGAATACGCCGATGCAATGCTCGAACCGCTCATATCAGGGCGGGCCGACCATGTAATTGGTGATCGGCTCGGCAGTTCTGAGCGAGGAGCACTCACCCGTTTGAACCATCTTGGAAACACAGTAATGAACAAGTTTTTCAAATGGGCACACGGGGTCTATATGACCGACATCCTTTCAGGATATCGGGCATTTACCAGAGATTCAATTGAAAAAATGAATCTATCTGAAGCAGGCTTCGAGATCGAGACAGAGATCAGTTCAGCAGTTGTTCATCATAATCTCAGGTTTGAAGTCGTCCCAACATATTACAAGAAACGACCGGGATCACCCACAAAACTAAATCCGTTTCGTGACGGATACAAAATCATCAGGGCCATAAACAAATACGGAAAGATGAACAATCCATTGTTTCATTTCAGCGTTCTTGGGATACTTCTTGGCTTCGCTGGTTTTATCACCGGCATCTATGTTCTAATCGACTGGTTTAAGGGAATCGAACATCTGCCGATGACCATCCTGACAATGCTGTTGATCGTAACAGGCATATTAACATTCATGATCGGACTTATCAGCGACATGATTCTCGCTTACCACAGAGAACAGATCATGGAGTTGGAAAAGATTCGAGCTGATATTGAAGAACTGAAAAAAAAGTAAAATAAAAAAATATTATTTTTTGCTGGTTGTTAAGTAACCAACCATTTTTACGTCTATTGTGTCGGATCCATACTGCAGAGTCAGGCCGTCAGTGGTTTTCGCAGTGACAACACATACACGATATGCCGATGCTTCTTCACCATCTTCATTTGTATAAGGTACGGTAATGAATACTCTATCATCAACTTTCATATCATCGAATACCAGACCGGCAGTCTCAGCTTCTTCCTTAGTTAACTGATACGCCAGATTAGAGCCGGAGCCGGCAACAGTCTTACTTTCCCCAGGTACAAGACCAATTACTCCAGATGATATCTGATTAAACTCTGTTGCATAGATGACAAATGGGTAATCATATCCTTCAACAGTTACGTAAAGAGATTGGTTCACTTCAGTTCCTGCCTGAAATCCCATAACATTCTCGAAAACTGCAGAACCGTTAACATTCAATGTGTAATTAACATAAACAGGATTTCCTGCAACAACGGCACCTGTGCTAGTCGCTCCGTCACCGTTAATAAGATTACCAAGAGCATTCGGGAGACCGCTAAAGGATACTATACACATGAACACGATGAGGACACAAAAGCCGATAACGCCGACCTGCGTCCAGTTTATTTTCTTCTTCGGACCTTTATCCTCAGATTTGGACTTCGTCTGTACTGCCATTTAGCTATAATATGAAGATGTAATATCATAAACACCTTCTCTTCTGATATGTCATCACCCCCCAAATAACTATATATACAATAATAACTTACTATTAGTAAATCATAATTGATGATGAAAGAACAGAAGGTACATTGTATGTCAATCAGATTCAGCCCATTCAGCTTTGGAACGCTCGGTTCCGAACTCGATACGCTTTTTTCCGAGATGGAAGAGCGTGCCGAAAATCTTGCATCGCGCTCAGAAAGCCTCAAAACAATCGCAAAAAATGCCGTCCCGAGAATCACGGGTGATTTCCACATTGATCTCTGTGAGACACCTGCAGAAATCATCATTACCTGCGACCTCCCCGGAATCGCAAAGCAGGATGTATCGGTAAAACTTCTCAATGAAACATCCCTCCAGATCAAAACAACGTATGAGCGTGCGGTTTCAGAAACGGATGCCTCAGGTGTCTATCATTTACGTGAACGCAGATCCGGTTCAGGAGAAAGGATTATTCATCTGCCCGCAGAGGTCATTGCAGAAGGCGCAAAAGCCTCGTTCAAAAACGGCATCATGGAGATCACCCTCCCTAAAGCCGTAAAAGATCCAGGCGTGCCGATTGAAATCGAGTGACACCATACACTGCAGGGTCATTACCCCACCCCACAAAATCCTTTTTTTAACAAGATTGATGTTCTAGGCTCACAAATAGTAGGTTTAAGCGATGGAAAAAAAACAGATCCGCGATTACATGACACATGATGTAATAAGCATCGATGCGTCCGGAACGGTAGGAGATGTGATTCACCTGATCCACACCACAGATCATGATGGTTTTCCTGTCCTCAGAGCTGGAAAAGTTGTAGGGTACATCTCTGCAAGGGACATCATCGGTGAACATCCCTCAACGAAAGTTGAACTGCGGATGACACGCCATCCGATCACCGCGCGGCCCGATGTTACGATTACCGAGGTGGCGCGACGGATCTTTAGAACAGGCATCCAAAAATTACCCGTGGTTGGACCCGACAACGAACTTCTGGGCATCATCTCCAATATGGATGTGATAAGGTCGCAGATCGAACGGGTGACGCCTGAAAAAGTATTCAATTTTATGCGGGCGCTTCATGCCTTATATGGAGTGGAAACACACCTCAAGCGTGAGTTGGTCCCTGTCAGAGATATACAGCCGACACAAAGTTCCGTTCATCAGGACGAACTGGAGGGAAGGACATACGAACTCCAGAAAAAACTTGCAGAACCGGTTATTGTGGTGAAATCCGGAGGACGGACCATTCTTGTGGACGGTCATCACCGGGCGGTCGCAGCTGAAAAACTTGGATTAAAAGAGCTGGATGCTTATGTTGTGTATCTGGATGCCGATATAGAACTCGGACTTGAAAAAACCGCACACTCCATGAAAATATTCAGGATCAAAGACATCAAAATCGATGATAATCCTGAAAGATCTCTTGTGCGGCCTACACACCCGAAACTGATCAGAACCGAGAAGAAACTCGTGAGAGAATACATGACAACCAATGTGATCAGTCTTGACGCGGGAAAAACGGTCAAGGATGTTATCGGACTTATTCGGACAACGACACATGACGGATTTCCAGTATTAAGTAATGGGAAAGTTGTCGGTTTGATCGCCGCAAGGGACATCATCGGCGCAAAAGCGACAGACAGCATCGCACCGCTGATGCAGCCGGTGATCCTCAAAACCCAGCCAAACGAGGGTATGACCGATGTCGCACGCAAGATGTTCAGATTCTGTGTACAGAAACTCCCTGTAGTTGATAAGGACGGGAGATTCATCGGCATTATAACAAATGCAGATGTTATCAGATCGCAGATCGAGCGGGTGACGCCTGAGAAAGTGTTCGATTACATGACTACCCTGAAGACCCTGTACGGATTAGACCCTCTGCTGTCACGCGGTATGGTCCAGGTCAAGAGTCTTATTCCAACACAGTCCAAAGTGTATATGGATGAACTGGACGGCAGAGCCTATGAAATCAAAAAAGGTCTTGCCGAGCCCCTGATCGTCGTTCACCGAGGAGATAAATTCATCCTGATCGACGGGCATCACCGGGCGGTCGCGGCCAACAGGATGCGCGTTCCGGAACTGGAGGCCTATCTTATCGACATTGACTCGAACACAGAACTCGGTATCGAAAAGACCTCACGAAACATGCGTCTGTGGTCACTTGATGATGTGCAGATCATGGACGAGTCACGTTGTGCATTTCTCGCATAAGATGAACGCCGGAGAAGATTTCCTCAGAGGATAAACGAGCCGTATTGGCCGCCGCCGCCCGGAATCAGCGTGACGCGGCCTTCACGCATCGATAATACTGCCTCGGCAACCTGGGGTGATACCCGGGCAAGATCGGCATACGGCACCTCAAGCAAAATGGCGATCTCATTATCGAATGCCTTGATAAATGCTGAATAAAGTGCCCGTGCTTTTTTCGTGTTTGGCGAGGAAACTCCCAAAACACGGGCGATAACATCACCGAGAGGGATCATCTTCAGATACGGCGGACGATCCGTCGGTGTAATCGTGGAAAGTTGTTCTGCACGTTCCTTCACACCGATTTTTATCCTGCCTTTGTCATGGGGACATTTCCAGTGAAAATGTTCCGCTTCGGCAAGGGAAAACTGAGTATAACACCGCGTGCAGGCAGTACGGTTGTATTTTCCTTCCTCTGGAAAAAATCCGGCATTCAGCACAACCGAACCTTTTTTTATCGCTTCAAGAACAGCATGTATTGTTGAAGCCGGCATCTCCATCCGCGTAAACTCACGGCCGATTTTTTCCGGCGCAGCACTGTGAGCATCCGAGTTCGACAGAAAAGGAACTCCGACAAACTCCTCGATACCGGCACCATACGACGAATCGGCTGAGAGACCCAGCTCGCAGAACTCGATGGACTCTTCGCCGTAACATTCTGAAGGCCGGTCGAATGCAGCGAAGAGCGAAGTCCACGGAGTAAAGGCATGCGCCGGCCCGATAAGCCCGCCGAGTTCATGAACCTCGCAGGCGATCTCTTCTCCTGACATATGCAGATGAGGCCGGCCTGCCGTCGTCAAATGACTGCATGCGGAAGTAAAACGCTGCTGAAGTTCGGCACACTGGTCGAAGGTCTCCATCAGGATCAGATGATGGACTCGGGAGGAATCCTCGACCTCGGTCTGGGGAACGACCGTGATCCCATACTCGTTTTCGAGAAAAGGTTCCCACATCCCGCGCCAGCGAGGATGAAGAGCATCTCCGCTCCCGACAACATGGATCCCTTTTGTCCGGCAGCCGGCGAGAATCTTTTCGGGAATCATTGCCGGCGACGTCGCCATAGAAAAACAGGAATGAAGATGCAGATCCATGTTTTGCTGCATGGAAATTATCCTATGTAACTCAGGTCGTCTGCATTGTTTCTCTGGATCGTGGACGCGATGGCGGAAACCTCAGTCATCATCTGACCGGCAAGCTCAGTGAGATCGGTCCGGTCTGCTTTGATTCCGGTAAGGTTCTCCAAGACATCCAAAACAGCAGTCGAGCTGACAGGATCCACCAGATATCCTGATGTTTCGCCAAGCAGAGCGATACCCTCCATGCCAACAAGACGACCTAGGGTTATCAGAAGACCCGCGGCGCCGATGATCCCTCCGACCGGTTCGTCTTTGTTCAAAACAGCGCCGGCAGAAAGGACCTCTTCCTTCAACGCCGATGAGGAAAGTGCGGCGAGGATCCGCGGTTGTTCCACCAGACGGCCAACACCGTATCCACCAAGAGTGTATATTCGTTTCACGCCTAGAAGCTCAAAGACACGAATATATGCATCACCCAGCTTATAATGTCCCTCGGGCGTCGTACTCTGACAATCTCCTGCGAGAAGGAGGATATGTGGAGTGGTCTCTGACCCGGGCGCAAAAAACAGCTCATTTCTTGGCATGCGAAGGACCGCATCCTCGGAAAGATACATCTGCGGAGGGAACAGGGTTGAAGTGATCTCAGCAACTTTCACGGCTGAAAGAACATGAACAAGATGATCGACAACCAGTTTCCCGACATGTCCGACTCCGGGAAGTCCAACGATCACGACCGGAGATGAATGGGACGAGACATCCTCAACATACCATCTGACATTTACCTGTTCCATGCTTTTACCTTCCTTCGATACTCACCATACGGGTCCTCGGGGGAATACTTAGCTGGATGGACAGATACCGTTGGACATCCGCATTTCTGACAGGTGACAAAAAGAGTGTAGGTGTTACATTCAGGGCATGTACGAATATGACCCGTCATAGAAAACACCAGATATTACTTTTGTTTCCGGATGAGTTTGCCGGAACCTTCTGCACGTTCCATTACACCGATCGCTGCTTCAGATGCTTTGATCAGTGCTTTTTCTGCAGTTTTATAATCCGGGGCAACAACTTTTACCCGATAGTGCGGCGCGCCGAGATAGAGCAATTCGATCTCGGCACCATCGACTTTCGGTTCAGCACTCCGGAGTGCACGGCGGATGATGTTTACACCGTCGGGTTTGGTGGAGGTCAACTCCAAGACCGCACTGACGGTGACCTTGGGGACCTTAACATTTTCAGAAGCGACCTTTGCGAGAGCAAGGGTCCCCTCTGCAGGCAGGGAGAATTTGGCGAGTGTTGCGTCACCGTATAAAGCGATGGCCTCGAATGCAGCATAAAGCGATCCAAACTCGGCATACATCGTCTCTTCGAACGTCTTGATGTCGACATTTGACTCGGTTGAGGCAAACTCTATCCACTTGTGTGCCTTCTGCTCATTCTTCCAGTCCTGGATCTTCTCCCGGCGCTGGTGTTCATTGACATCTTTGAGAGAAAGATCGATGTGGCCGCGGCGTTCATCTACATGAAGGACTTTACAGACAACTTTCTGTCCTTCACGAATGTAGTCCCGGATGTGTTTGATCCAGCCACGGGCAATCTCTGCTATAGGGATTAACCCCTGACGTCCTTCATATTCATCCAGGCTTACAAATGCCGCGAAGTCCTTGACTTCTACAACGCTGCAGACGACAAGTTCTCCATCTATTGGCCAATCTCTTTCACTCATCAGATAATTTTCCAGATTTATTCAAATGTTGCTACGATATCTGCTTTGATAACAGCCTTGCCGCCGGTTGGCTCTGCAAGGACACGTCCACAGACGGTACATTCAACAACGGAGGTTGCTTTCTCGAATACGAGCTGTTCGTTTTCACAGTCCGGACATTTTACCTTCAGGAACTTGCTCCGGGTTTCTCGGGATGCTTTTACCATATTATTCACTCCGTAAGTTCGAATTTGCCTGCACGGTAGCCTTCTCTTAAGTGGGCTTTACCGCATTCTTTGCACCGGTACCTTACATTGATCTTCTTGGTCGGTTTGTCTCCTCCCGGAACTTTGCCGAATTTACCACGGTTACCAACATTGCTGCGGCGTGCTTTCTGACGGTCAATCCAGTGGAGACCGGTCGTCTTGCCTTTCTTTACCCTCTCAACCTCGTGCTCGGTGTGTTTCCGGCAGTATGGGCAGTAGGTGTTAAATTTTACTGGTT
>Ga0265295_1003290_pt1 | contig 23843 bp, 21 predicted proteins | sample Munlansysbiofilm_FD_192503 | JGI IMG/M metagenome (GOLD analysis project Ga0265295, IMG submission 192503) | Leachate microbial communities from a municipal landfill in Southern Ontario, Canada - Methane capture system biofilm | ecosystem: Engineered > Solid waste > Landfill > Unclassified ...
TGCTTGATGAAGCGGTCAACTGGTCTGCGCAAATGTTGCTGCTTGCAGCCAGGGAAAAGATTCCGGTAATCAGGCTTGGGCTGCAAAGTGATGAAGGCTTGATTGTTGGTGACACAATACTGGCAGGGCCCTGGCACCCTGCCTTTGGGCAACTGGTGCGCAGCAAACTGTATTGTAACCTTGCAGAACAGATGTCAGACAAGCTGGGCAATAAAGGTCAGCTTGGCTGCCATCCTGCCCGCCTGGCAGATGTTGTGGGGCATAAACGCAGTAACCTTATCCGCTGGCAGCAGCTTGGTTTTGAATTTACAATCAGATCGCAAGCAGAACTTGAACCAGAGCAACTTATGCTGCAAACAGTAAATGGCAGTGCCACAGGTTCAATATTTAGTGACTTTTCATAACTCCCCCTGACCCCCTCTTATTTTAAGAGGGGGAACTATAGCTCCTCCCCTTAGGTTAAGGGGAGGTTGGGTGGGGTTACGGGGTTTTAGCCACTAAACCCACGAAAGGACACGAACAAAAGCAAAGAGTTTTCATAATATACCCCCTCCCGGCTACGCCGTACTTCCCCTTGGCAGGGGGAGAGTCTTAAAACTCCCCTCCTTTTGAAGGAGGGGAAGCCCGCAGGGCGGGGTGGTTGCATTAAAAAAGCCCTGCAATTTTATTGCAGGGCTTTTTATGGTTTATAACTGCAAGTTATAAATTAGTCTTCAGTAGTTCCGCCATCAGTACCACCTGTAGCACCGGTTTCTATAGGCATCTTACCACCATCTTCAATAATACCATCAAGTATAGCGTCATAGTCTGGAATAGATACTGAATTGTCTGTTTCAAAGGTTGTAATAGCAGTACTGATAGCAGCTTCTGAATCAGCTTCGTCTTCTATTAAAACAGCAGCAGCAAGTGCATTAGCAAGTTCTTTTGCCTTTGCAGGAGTTGTGTTTACAAGAGCAAAGCCCAGAATTTCATTAAGTTCGGTAGCTTCTTTAGTTGCAGCAGTTACTTTAGCAGGTGAGAAAGTAAGTGGATTGTTAATACCCAGTTCTTTTAATGCTTGTTTGAAATCAGCTTTTTCTGCATCAGTCATATCAGCCATTACAGTTGTAATAGGTGTGATAACTGTAGCACCTGCCTCGGCTTTCATGTCGGGGGCATTGGCAATTGTATCTGTAGCTATATCAATATATTTACCACCTGTTGATGTTACTTCTACACCTTTTTGTAGTATCTTATAGTAGCCGTTTTCATTAGTTGTGCTAGTTTTAGTTGCATCTCCATCAAAAGTAACTGTTGCGCCATTTACAGGACCTTTTACCACCTGACCTTGGCTACTCTTATGGCTGCTGCCACAGGCGGCAAGCATACCAAGTGCCATTGTTACCAATGCTGTTGTTAAAATCCTTTTCAGTTTCATACTCTTTCTCCTTTTTGGGGTTGATTTCAGGTTTATGCACTATGCATAACCATTTGTAATGCCTGAATAATATTTAAATGAGATTAAGTTTTATAATATATCTAAACAGTTTGTTCAAGCTTTATTTTGTCGTTTTTAGTTAAAGGTCTGCCTGGGCATGGCACGCCATGCCCCTACAATAAACACAAAATTACAAAATTAAATGTACGGGTACGGCGTGCCGTGCCCAAAACAAACAAAAACACCACCCCGTCTGCCTCCGGCATCCACCCCTCCTACAAAAGGAGGGGAGTTTTAAGACTCTCACCCTGCCAAGGGGGAGGGGGTATATTTATGAAAACCCTTTTGTTTTTTTCGTGCCCTTTTGTGGGTTTCGTGGCTAAAACCCCATAACCCCCAATCACCTGAATATTGCCGGCATTGTGCTTTCTGCGTCTTTGCCGTATTTGCCCCAGGCTTCACGCAGTCTGTCCAGATGTTCGCGCAGGTAGCTTTCATTCAGCCTGTCGCGGTTAAGGTACTGGTTATGCAGCGATCCGGTGAAGACAGGTGATATTGCCAGTGCCACCGGCGGCAGGTAGTTGGCGTTGTTTTTGTTGCTGCCAGCAATTACGCTTTGTTGTGCGTAGCTCCATTCATCGGTTCCGCGCAGTTGTATTTTTGCCATTGGTTTCATATCCCGCCCAAAGGTAAGCGGGAAGGCAAGTTCAAGCCCTGCTGCTTCCCAATGTTTGGGCAGCCCGCGCCTGTCCTGCTCTCTTATGTTGGTGTTTTTGTAAAATACATTGACTGAGGCATCACCAAAGTAGCGTTTAAGCTCCAGCCGGTAGCCTTCATCCTGTGAGCGGAATCTGCCGCCAGTTGCTTCAAAGGATAAATCAAACGGGCTGAAGTAATAGCGGTATGCTGCCAGGTAGCTGGTTGTGTTTGCTTTGGTTTTGCGGTTGTGCGCCCAGGTTTGAGCAAGGCGGATACGGTGGGAGCCATCCCACGGTTGCCAGACAAGTTCGTTCATGGTGCCATCCTGATCAGCGGTAAGTTTGCCACCGCCCAGGTTTAGCATTACGCCTGGCAGCAGTTTTACCCCCTGAAAGAGCATCAGTCTGTCCAGTTGTGAGGGGTTGCGGGATTTGCGGTAGGGTTTGCCGTCATCCAGGTTGTCGCTCCAGGCAACAGGGATGTTCCAGCGCGCACTTACCACAGCACCGCTCCACAGGTTGGTAAATATTTCCGGTCTCATGGATAGCAGGTAGTCAAAGGGACCGTAATCAGTGCCAACCCAGGTGGATAGACCAGGCTGTAGTACAAGCGAGGTTTGCAGAAAGCCGGATCTGTTGTCACCATCAATAAAGCGGGCTTTTTCAATGGTTTTTGTGTCGGTGCTGATGGTGATCTGCTGCCGCAGGGTGGCAATATCAGTGTTATCCTGCATAAATGAACGCAGTGTGCTGGCTGGTGCGTTTACCAGCAGCATTTTTATCCCTTTACGCTTGATGATTATGGCAACCTGCTCAACATCTGCCGGTGTATGTTGCAGGGTAATTCCGGTTACTACGCCCAGTGCATCAAGCTCATTGTGGTTGTAGCGGGTGTTTTCGTATTCAACCACCAGGGTGTTTTTATCCTCATCAAGCCCCACTTGCAGGTTGATAAAGCCGGCATTGCCAAGTTTTGCCAGCAGTTGTTGCAATAGCCCCTGCATGGGGATATCTGCGGATTTTGTCGCTGCTTGTGCTGCTTCATCTGTTTTGGTGGTGGTTGCCTGCGGGGTTTTTGCTTCTGCCTTTGTTTCATCAGTCCTGGCTACGCTTGTTGTCCAGGGGTAGGGCAGGGGGGGGGCTCGGACAGCTTTGGTTCTTGCCTGCGTTCAGGGGCAGGCAATGGCGCATCAAGGTTTGTAATGGCAGGTCTTTGGTATTTATCCGTTTTTTTACTGCCACCAAGGGGCAGGGTAAAGCCAAAACCCATGCTGAAGCTTTTGGGGCGGTCTTCAAAGGTCTTCATGGCGGTAAAGGTTAAGGATACAGGCAGATAGGGCATGGGCGGGGTTACCAGACGACCGCCGATGTTAAAGTCTTTGGTTTCATACTCGCCCAGCAGGTGCAGCCAGTCAAAAACACGCAGTTCACCACCGGCAAAACCACCTTTCATGCTTTTGGAGCCAAAGCCATAGCCACCGGAAAGGCGCAGCCGCCAGATATCCTCACTCATTACAATGTATCTGTTTTCCAGATAATGGGCACCGCCGCCCATATCCTGCACACCTATGGCGATGTTGGGAATCCACTTGCTATATGCTTTAAGCGGTGCTGTGGTCAGTTTTACGTTGGCAGAAAGGTCGTTGATTTTATCATTATAGGTAAGTCGCCCGCCTATTTCGGCAAAATTAAAAAACCCGATTGACAGCATGTAGTTATCCTGCCACCTGGGCAGTTTGCCTCTTATACGGTTTTTTTCATTGGAATACTGAAAATGGATGGAACCTTCTTCGCTTACAAAGGCGTTGGGGGTATTAAGGGTGCCGCTGTAACCTTGCATACCAAGGTATGTAGGCATGGAACCACTGTTTTCAGAGGCAACAGCCAGGTAGGGCAGGGCAGATATAAGCAGTGCAGATAAAATAAGCTGCTTTGTTGTACGTTTGTTGACAATCATGATCAAAGACTCCTTTAACAGAGCTTTGAAAAACTACTGCGGAGGCAGTCTACTGCGTTGCGCGGTACTCGCTTCCTCGGCTAACTTTAAAATGTTATGCCTCGTCGCTGCGTTCCGTGCGCCTTGTATACAGCCTTCCTCATAACGTTTTCAAAAGCCTGTTAATCAGTAAAATAGCCTGATTTGATAACGTATTTAAATTTTATTGGCAAGAATTACATTGTGGAAGCAATCAAACAAAGGGCATGGCACGCCATGCCCCTACAAATAAATATGAAATTGCAAAATTAAATGTACGGGCACGGCGTGCCGTGCCCAGGGAGAGCCACGAAAAGTTATTACTGACACAAAACTGACATTGCTGATTGACTGAACATGCTGTGGTAAAGTATAAATAATGATTTGATTCTGACAAGCTATCTTTATCAAGGAGATTTATATCAATATGTTACGCAAACTGTTTATCCAGACAATGGCAATGCTGCTGACCGCTTCCATGCTTTTTGCCGAGGTTATACCTGTGGTTGGTTCAACCGGTACTGTCCGTTTTGATGAGCATCAGCAACAATGGACAACAGATCCTGTTAGTACTGAAGATTACGGTAATCCTGTAAACAAAAATATTTATCAGAAATATGACAGGCTTAATGCCAGCAAAGGAGAAATGCAACTTTTTACAGACAAGCAGGGTGAAGAGCAGCCGTTTTGCTTTTTAAAAGGTGCAGATGGTGTATTGCGACCACTTTATGAACCTGAAGTATCTGATGAAAATATCTATAACAGACCAATTACTGATGGTACACACAAACACTTTATAAAAACACCTGATAACAAAGTGCAGCAACTGGTTGCCGGGCCTGGCGGTGTTTGTGCCATTAAAGATGATAAAAACCACTTTCTGCCTTTTACAGCTTATCCGGAAACCATACAGTTTGTTTCAGACGAGCAGATGGCTGAAGACGGCAGCCAGGTTGTTCTTTCACAAATAGAGCAAGCCATGCAGGATACAGCAAATGCTGAAACAAAACCTGCTCCCCAAAAAGTGGTAAAGGATAAAATACTTACCCAGTTTGGTTATGATTTTTTCAAGCCCGATGCCCGTGGATTTGCACCTCTAACAGATATACCGGTGGGCAATGACTATATCCTGGGTGCAGGGGATCAACTGAATATCTCCATCTGGGGCAGCATTGACGGCAGGTTTGATCTGGAAGTTAACCAAAATGGTGATCTGGTTATCCCCAAAGTGGGTACAGTACCGGTTTCCGGCGTGGCATACGGTGATCTTCCGGCACTTTTGCGCAGCCATATAGGTCGTATCTACAAGGATTTCAAGCTGAGCGTAACCATGAACCGGATGCGCCTGATCAAGGTTTATCTGGTTGGGCAGGTAAGTAAGCCTGGTGATTACCAGGTGCCTGGTGCGTCCACAGTGCTTACCGCACTTGCTGCCGGCGGTGGCCCCACCAAAAACGGCAGTATGCGCAAAATAGAAATAAAGCGTAATGGCAAGCTGGTGGATACCGTTGATCTTTATGACTTTTTTCTGAAAGGGGACAAAGTACGCGATATCCGGCTTTTGCCTGGTGATACCATTTTTGTGCCATCTATCGGACCGGTTGCTGCCATTAGCGGCAACGTGCGTCGTCCTGCCATTTATGAGCTTAAAGACAATGAAAACAACAGCCTTAAAGACCTGATTTCCCTGGCAGACGGCATTATTGCCACCGGTTATTTGCAGCGTTTGCAGATGACCAGGGTGGAAGCATTTGATAAAAAAATTGTTACAGATATAAACCTTGATCCCAAATCAACCGGCAAAAGCATTGAAGAGATTACCGCAGGGGTGCGGGTAAAGGATCAGGATCTGGTGCAGGTTTTCCCCATTGATAAATCTCTGCGCGGCTATGTGCGCCTTGAAGGTTATGTACTGCGCCCTGGTGATTATGAAATGAAGCCGGATCTGCGGGTGGCAGATGTTCTTGCCAAAGATAATCTTCTGCCTGAGCATTATACCGCTGCCGGGCAGATTGTCCGTACAGTCCCTCCGGATTTTCATCCAGAGCTGCTCTACTTTAACGTAAAGCAAGCCATGGAGGGTGACCCAGAGCAGAACATCAAATTGCAGGAGATGGATATAATCCGCATCTTCTCCCGCTGGGAGATGGAGGAAATGCCCCAGGTGCGCATCAGTGGTGAGGTGCAAAAGCCTGGTATTTACCGCCTTTTTGGCAATATGAAAGTGCGGGATCTGCTGGTATTTGCAGGTAACACTAAAATGACTGCCTTTTTGCAAAATGCCGAGATAAGCCGCACAAAAATGGATGGCAATTCAGTAACCAGCTATCCGATTGTGATAAACCTGCAACAGGCATTGGCTGGTGATCCCCAGCACAATGTGGCTTTAGAACCTTTTGATGAGCTGTATATCCGTAAAATACCCAACTGGAGCGAAGAAACCGACCGCTATGTAACCTTAAAAGGTGAATTTGTATACCCTGGCGTATATCCGGTTTACCGTGGCGAGCGTTTAAGCTCGGTAATTGCCAGGGCTGGTGGTTTTACTGATCGTGCCTATACTCGGGCAGCCAAATTTACCCGCCGTTCGGTACAGATAGAGCAGCAAAAAAGAATGAATGAGGCCCTGAACAGGGCAGAGCGTGAAATTGAGCAAAAGCAGGGGCAGCTTGCCTCTGCATCGGCAAGCAGGGATGAGCTGGCATCTACCCAGGCTTCACTTGATTCCTTGTCAAAAGCTGTGGAAAAAATGCGCCAGCTTAAAGCAGAAGGCAGGGTTGTTATACAAATTGAAAGCCCTGAAAAGCTGCGCAACTCAACCTATGACCTGATGCTTGAAGGTGCAGAAACCCTGGAAGTTCCACAGCGTCCCGGAGTTGTACATGTGCTGGGTGAGGTTTACAACCAGACATCATTTGTCTACAAGCCTGAAACTGCCCGCGTAAATGAGCTGCTTAACATGGCTGGCGGCCCCACTCGCAACGCAGAAGTGGCTGATATTTATCTGATTCGTGCAGATGGTTCTGTGGAAAGCCGGCAACAGGCATCCTTTGGTTTTTCGTGGAACAAGGAAACCCGCAGCTGGGGCTTTGGCGGCTTTATGTCAACACCGGTTTATGAGGGCGACACTATTATTGTTCCCCAGAAGCTGGAAAAAACAGCCTGGATGCGTGACATTAAAGATATAACCCAGATTCTGGCAAACGTAGCCATGGCAGCCGGCAGCGTATACTTGTGGTTTAAATAGATAAGCAGGGGTAGTGGGGATTGTGAAAAAAATGTAAAAACATTTAAGCCACGAACCCCACAAAAAGCACGAAAAAACCAGGAAAGTATATGGAAATACATGAAAAAGACTTGGTTTATAAAATACAAGGTGCTGTATTTGAAGTGTATCGCGAGTTAGGAGCTGGTTTTCTGGAATCTGTTTACCAAAATGCGCTTTTATTAGAACTGCAAAATCAAGGGCTTAGGGCAGAAAAAGAAAAAGCCTTAAATGTGAAATATAAAAACAATGTAGTAGGTGAGTTTAGAACAGATATAATTGTTGAAAACCGTGTGCTATTGGAGCTGAAAGCCCAAAAAGAGCTACCACTTACCGCTGAAGCACAGGTTATTAATTACTTGAAAGTTACGGGGATAAAAGTTGGTTTACTGATCAACTTTACCTTCCCTAAAGCAACCATCAAAAGAATTATTTTTTAACTTTTCGTGTTCTTTTGTGGATTTAGTGGCGAAAAATATTGTCATCCTGCGGATGAAATAGTACGAAATGATGAAAGATCATGCCCTATAAGCTGAGAAGAAAATATAGCCACTGGTATCAATACCTGTTTTTTAACCCGTACTTCCAGTTTTTGGTCAGTTTTCTGGTTATTATTATTATTCCTGCCTGTTTTTTCTGGGAAGACCTGCTGGCAGATTCTTCTTTTCACGGAAAACAGGTTAACACTTTGGCTGTTAACAGTGCTGCTTTTACCATCTCCTTTATACTGCTTTACAAGTTCAAGCGTTTTCCTGGCACCCGTTCTTTACCTTTTATCATCCCCACCCTTACAACAACCTGGCTTACTGTATTTGCACTAACTGTTTTTCTGCATATAACCGACTTTGAACGCCACCTGATGTTTACATCATACCTGACAGCAGTTTGTATGGCTTTTGTCGGGTTTATCCTGGATAGAAAATACAATCTGGCAAAGCTGGCACTTGCACCTTTTGGAAGCTCACTTGAGCTGTCTGAAAGCATACATGCTGATACATTTTTATTACAGGAGCCAACACTGCCTGCCTGTCATTTTGATGGCATTGTGGCTGATCTGCACGCAAAAGACCTGCCCAGGGAGTGGGAACGTTTTCTGGCAGAATGTATACTTATGGGAATGCCCGTATACCACAGCCAGCAGGTACTTGAATCCATAACCGGCAAAGTTGGCACAGAGCATTTATCAGAAAACTACTTTGGCAGTTTAATGCCATCGCATTTGTATTCAATTATCAAGCGCGTAATTGAAACTTCACTTGTGCTTCTGACAGCACCGTTATGGCTGCCGTTAATGTTGATTACTGGAATTATTGTTAAACTTGACAGTGAAGGCTCCATGTTTTTTGTGCAGGAGCGTGTTGGGCAGGGCAATAAGGATTTTAAAGTATATAAGCTGCGCAGTATGTGCATAGACTCTGAAAAATACGGCGCACAGTTTGCACAGACAAATGATATGCGTGTCACTCGCGTTGGTAAATTTATCCGCAAAACCAGGTTGGATGAAATACCGCAATTTATTAATGTTATCAAAGGTGATATGAGCCTGATCGGACCACGTCCCGAACAACGCACTTTTGTTGAACAGTTTGAAAAAATAATACCTTTTTACTCATACCGTCATGTGGTTAAGCCAGGCATTTCCGGCTGGGCACAAGTAGTACATGGATACGCTGCTGATGCAGATGACACCAAAGTCAAACTTGCCCATGATTTCTACTACATCAAACATTTTTCGCTTTGGCTGGATATACTTATTTTCATTAAAACCATCAGAACCATCCTTACCGGATTTGGTTCACGCTGACCAGGATCAGGAGCGGATAAGCCCGACAGACTTCTGGGGGATTATGAGAATATAGTATGCATTCCCAAGCTGGAGCCTGGGAACGAGAGAACGAGAGAACGAGAGAAGCCAGAGCTTGGGAACGAGGGAACAAGGAATCCTGCGCCTCAAGGTTTGTCATCCTGCGCTTTAGTCGCAGGATCTAGTTTATGCATTCCCAAGCTGGAGCCTGGGAACGAGAGAACGAGAGAAGCCAGAGCTTGGGAACGAGGGAACAAGGAATCCTGCGCCTCAAGGTTTGTCATCCTGCGCTTTAGTCGCAGGATCTAGTTTATGCATTCCCAAGCTGGAGCCTGGGAACGAGAGATGTGCCTTTGCAAAGCAGCAGTAAAAGGAGCTTTACATGGAACTTTTTTTTAACAATGCCGGTCCCATAAAGCCGGAATTACATTATAACCTTAACCCACTTAACCGTCTGGACTGGATTGAGATACAGCAACTTATCCGCGAGCAGCGTTACTTTGTGCTGCACGCCCCCCGCCAGACCGGCAAGACCAGCACCTTGTTGGCTATAATGAAAGAGCTTAACGCCAGCGGCAACTATGCCTGTGCCTATGCCAACATAGAAGGTGCCCAGACAGCGCGAGGTGATGAAAGCCAGGGAATACCAACAGCCTGCGATGCTATTGCTCGATCTATCGCCTTGTATCTGGAAATGCCTAATTTGCAGAACTGGTACCAGAAGCAAGGTAAACTGCTGCATACTCCCCAAGACCAACTTACAGCCTTGCTTACTCACTGGTCAGAAACCTCTTCCAAGCCCACGGTTTTATTACTTGATGAAGTAGATTCCCTTATTGGTGACACCCTCATCTCGCTTTTACGCCAGATCCGTGCTGGCTATGCCCAACGCCCTGAACACTTTCCCCAATCCATCATCCTTTGTGGAGTCCGTGATGTACGGGACTACCGTATGCACCAGGAAGGTGCCCAGGTAATCACCGGTGGCAGTGCCTTTAACATCAAAGCCAAATCCCTGCGTATGGGTAACTTTACGCAAGAAGAAACAAAAGACTTGTGGCTGCAACACACACAAGCCACTGGTCAACAATTTGCTGAAACCATCTTCCCTGAACTCTGGCTTGATACTGAAGGTCAGCCCTGGCTTGTAAACGCCCTTGGCTATGAACTGACCTGGGAAAACAGAACAGCCCGTAACCGAAGCTACAACATCACCCTCACAGACTACAAAGAAGCCCGTGAACGGCTTATCCAATCCCGAGCCACCCACCTTGACCAACTTGCCGACAAACTGCGTGAGCCACGTGTACAAGCAGTAATGAACGCCATCATCGGCAGCAAGGACGAACATAACCTTAACGACTTAAAACCTGACGACCAGCAATATGTGGCTGACCTTGGACTTATCATCACCCGTCCCTCAGTACGCATCAGCAACCGTATCTACCAAGAAGTAATACCAAGAGAACTTACCTGGCTGGCACAAACGCGCATCGCCAACCAGGAACAAAGCTGGTACATCACTAAAGACCACCGTCTGGACATGCCTAAACTACTCACTGCCTTTCAGCAATTCTTCCGTGAACACAGCGACATCTGGAGTGAAGGCTTTAGCTACAAAGAAGCTGCCCCGCAACTGCTCATGCAGGCATTCTTACAGCGTATCATCAATGGTGGTGGCAGAATCAGCCGTGAATACGGGCTGGGCAGAAAACGTACTGACCTGTTCATTGAATGGCCAACTGACCCTGAACAAGGTATGTACGGACCACTGCAACGTATTGTCATCGAACTTAAAATCCAGCGTGGACAACTGGACAACATCCTTGCCACTGGACTTGAACAGACCGCTGACTATGTGAATCGTGTCGGTGCTGATGAAGCCCACCTGATTATCTTTAACCGCAATACTGATGTAAACTGGGATGATAAAATCTGGCAGCAACAGGAAAGTTTTGGAGATTTGCCCATAACCGTGTGGGGGGCGTAAGTGTAGCTTCTCTTGATTTCAAGATATAGCTTGGCAATTAGAATGAACATCATTGAAGGGCACGGCGTGCCGTGGTAGTAGTACAAGAACTTGGGAATAAAAGAAAAACAACCAGATCAGGTTGTAACAAAAGTAACAATAAATCAGGAGAATCCAGTGAACCTTCCAACAATTGAAACTACAAAACTTGCTGTCATTGGTCTTGGTTATGTTGGTTTACCTTTAGCAGTAGAATTCGGTAAAAAATACTCTACGCTAGGTTTCGATATTAACGAAGCGCGCTTGCAGGAGCTTAAAAATGGCCATGACAGCACGCTTGAGGTAGAAAATGAGGAGTTGGCACAAGCTACTAAGCTTAACTACAGCAATCAAATAGCCGACCTAAAAGCTTGCAACGTATTCATAGTTACCGTGCCCACACCCATCAATAAAAATAAGCAGCCTGATTTAACACCTCTTATCAAAGCCAGTGAAACTATTGGCAAAGCGTTAAAAAAAGGCGATGTTGTTATTTATGAGTCAACCGTTTACCCAGGTGCTACAGAAGAAGATTGCATACCAGTGCTTGAAAAGCATTCAGGCTTAACATTCAACCAAGACTTCTTTGCAGGCTACAGTCCCGAGCGTATCAACCCTGGCCATTTCCATTTTTATCAATGATTAAACCGCTCAATAGCATATAGGCAAAGTGATGGTACGCTTGGTTGGTCGACTATGCATGAAACGGAAGAGCGACTGCGATCTGAAAATAAAAACTAAAACTATCTAGAAAATCTTTTTTACTGTAATGCCTACGTATTCCAAAAGACATAATTTAAATATTTAGAGTTAAATAATGAAATACTTAGTCACCGGCGCAGCCGGTTTTATTGGCTCCTACGTAGCCCTGCGTTTGTTAGAACAAGGCCATATAGTAGTGGGATTGGATAATCTGAATGATTATTACCTTTCAGAATTAAAAGATTACCGCTTGGCGCAGCTTTCATCGTTCGATAACTTTCGTTTTGTGAAGTTGGATTTAGCTGATCGTGAAGACATGGCGAATTTGTTCAAAACCGAGCAGTTTCAGCGTGCAATTCACTTAGCAGCGCAGGCGGGTGTGCGTTATTCCATCGAAAACCCTTTTGCTTATGTAGATAGCAACCTTGTGGGTATGATGACTATTTTAGAAGGCTGTCGTCACAATAAGGTGCAGCACTTGGTTTATGCATCATCCAGTTCTGTGTATGGCATGAACGATAAAATCCCTTTTAGCGAAACTGATCAAGTTGATAATCCTGTTTCTCTGTATGCCGCCACTAAAAAAGCCAATGAGCTCATGGCGCACAGCTATTCCAAGCTTTACAGCATTCCGACTACGGGATTACGCTTTTTTACCGTGTATGGCCCTGCTGGTCGTCCGGATATGGCGCCTTGGTTATTCACCGAAGCTATTTTAAAAGGCGAGCCAATCAAAGTTTTTAATCACGGCAAAATGCTGCGTGACTTCACCTACATTGACGATATTGTTGAAGGCGTGATCCGTATTCAGGATGTGATTCCTGGAACTAAATCTGCTGCGTCATTGAAAGCGCAGCGCGGCAATCCAGAAGATCGCCACGTCGCTAGCGCTCCTAGCGATGACAGTAAAGTACCTTATGCCTTGTTCAACATCGGCAATAACGAGCCCATAGAACTGGCGCGCTTTATTAAAGCCATTGAAACTGCTTGCGGCCGAGAAGCTGAAAAAATTATGTTGCCTATGCAGCCAGGTGATGTCGAGCGCACCTATGCCGACACCAGCCGATTAGAAGCTGCAGTGGGCTATAAACCACAAACTCAAATAGAGCATGGCATTCAGCAATTTGTGGATTGGTACAAAGAATACAGAGGGATTTAAGCAGAATGAAAATTGCAGTCGCAGGTACGGGCTATGTGGGTTTATCCAATGCGGTGCTATTAGCCCAGCACAATGAAGTGGTCGCTTTAGATCTTGTAGCAGAAAAAGTTGAGCTTATCAATCAAGGCAAATCGCCCATTGAGGATACTGAAATCAGTGAGTTTTTAAGTACTAAACCACTGAACCTGACTGCAACCCTAGATAAAGAAGTGGCTTATAAAAATGCGGATTACGTAATAATTGCCACCCCAACGAATTACGACCCTAAAACCAACTACTTTGATACCAGCAGTGTAGAAGCCGTTGTAGCTGATGTGATTAAGATTAATCCTAGTGCGACGATTATTATTAAATCCACGGTTCCGGTTGGTTTTACTGCTGAACTACAACAAAAATTCAACACTGAGCATTCAAAACTTAATATTATCTTCAGCCCTGAGTTTTTGCGTGAAGGTCAAGCTTTGTACGATAACTTATACCCTTCACGCATTATTGTGGGTGGGCAAAGCGAGCGAGCTAAAACCTTTGCCGAGTTATTGAAACAAGGCGCAATTAAAAAAGACATTCCTGTACTTTTTACTGACAGCACCGAAGCAGAAGGTATTAAGCTCTTTTCTAATACTTACTTAGCCATGCGCGTTGCTTATTTTAATGAGCTCGACAGCTACTGCGCCGTTAATGGTTTGGATGCAAGACAAATTATTGAAGGTGTGGGGTTAGACCCTCGCATAGGTGGCCACTACAATAACCCGAGTTTTGGCTACGGAGGTTATTGTTTGCCCAAAGACACCAAGCAGCTACTAGCTAACTACGACCAAGTGCCCAACAACATTATTCAAGCCATTGTCGAAGCCAACCGCACCCGTAAAGATTTTATTGCCGATGCAGTGATTGAAAAACTAAAAGCGAGCCAAGGCAGCACTACTGGTGTGGTTGGGGTTTATCGCTTAGTCATGAAAGAAGGCTCAGACAATTTTAGAGCCTCCGCTATTCAGGGCATTATGAAGCGTATAAAAGCTAAGGGAATAGAAGTTGTTGTTTATGAGCCAGTTTTGCAAGAAGAACACTTTTATAATTCACGCGTTATAAGCGATTTAGAAGAGTTTAAGCGGGTGAGTGCTGTGATAGTGGCTAATCGTTTGAGTGAAGACTTGTTAGATGTTAAAGACAAGGTTTATACACGTGATTTGTTCCAGTCGGATGCTTGACTTGTATTCTGAGCAATCGTCAGGCATCGCTAAAGCGGTTTGTGGCAGGAGTGCAGTGTAATGAAACTAAAAAAAATCAAACTCGAAAATTTTCGCCTTTGGGAAAGTAGTGATCTTTCCCTGGGTTCGCGCTTAACCTTATTGGTGGGCGAAAACGGTGCGGGTAAATCGGCAGCACTGGATGCTATCGCCATAGGGCTGGGCGAAATTCTCGCACGCTTGCCCGGTGTTACCGGCCCCAGCTTTCGTAGCCGTGGCGACATTCGTCAAGCGGGCAACCAGCTGCAACCCTACACACGTATCGAACTCACCAGCGACAACGGCTTGGTCTGGGACCGGATAAAGCGTCGAGACCAGAGCAAACAGGTGGCTCAAAGCATTGGTAAGCGAGCAGGCGTTAAAGACATTCGCGAGCATATTGACCAGAGCATTTTGGAACCCTGGGGTGCCAACCTGCCTTTTGAACTGCCAGTTTTTGTCAGTTATGGCGTCTCCAGGGCCATGCTGGATATACCGCTGCGCAGGCGAGGCTTTCCGCAGGAGTTTGAGCGGTTCGATGCCCTGCGAAATGCGCTGGATGCCGACACCCACTTCAAGTCTGCATTTGCCTGGTTCTACTACAAAGAAAACGAGGAGCATCGTCTGCAAAAAGAGCAGCGAAGCTTCGAAGTAACCTTGCCAGAGCTGGATGCTGCACGGCAGGCCATAGCCAGCATGTTTCCCGGGCTAAGCAACCCGCGAGTAGAAATCAACCCGCTACGCTTTGCGGTGGACTACCAGAATGAAACCCTGGACATTGCCCAGCTGAGTGATGGCTATCAAACCATGCTAGGGCTGGTTATCGACCTGGCAGCGCGCATGGCCATGGCCAATCCACAAGCAAAGGATCCTCTTGCCATGCCGGCTCTGGTCAGCATTGATGAGGTAGAGCTGCACCTGCACCCACGCTGGCAAAAGCATGTTATGGGTGATCTGCTTAAAACCTTCCCCAATACACAATTTGTTATCACCACCCACAGCATGCTGGTGATCGAAGCAATCAACAACCACCTCAAGCGCGCACAGCTTGGCAACCGCAGCATGCCTGGCGAACTGGCAACTATAGAGCCTTTGGCCAGCACAGACTGCCGGGTGTACTTCATTGAGCAAGGTAAAGAAAACAACATACTGGATGAAGAAACGGGCCTTATCGACAACCGGCTGCTGTATCACTTCAACGCCGTCAATCATATTTATGAGCAACTGCGGGACTTGCAGTGGGAAGCTGGCGAGTGACAAAGATGAACAGAATTCAAGGATGTACCTGTCAAAAAATGGGCCGCACACCAGCGCTTTGCGTTGGGCAATATGGTTTTGAAGAAAACGGCATAAGGGTTAGTTGTAAACCTAAGCGCAATGAGCAGGTTTTTGCTATTCAGCTGGATGGCTGCCTGCTTAACGACAACGACCCCAAGTGCGACGGCGCTTTTATCTGGCAGGCACCCAACAGAGCCGCTTTGCTGTTAGTCGAGCTCAAGGGGGCGGGTGACATACCCCATGCGTTTGGGCAACTGGCCTATGTGAAAAACCGGCGCCCTGAATATCAGCAACTAAAAAGCCTGATCACAACGCCACGTCCCATAGAAAAAGCCTTTATCGTCAGCAGCGGTGTAATAAGTAAGCCGCAAAAAGAAAAGCTGGAAAAAAAAGCCATGCTTGGCGATGCCAAACACCAAATCCTGTTCGTCGGTTACCAGACCTCAGGCACACCGGGACGCAAAATACAGAAATACGGCCCCAGCGGTGGTTACGTCGACTTAGACGGCCAGCGCTACACGATAAAAGCGGGGGTAGACACCATCACCGGCTACTCCGCCCACGCCGACCAAAAAGATTTGCTCAACTTCATCAAAAGAATGCGCTACTGGCCCAAACAAGTACGCCTAGTCCACGGCCAAACAGAAGCAAAGCAGGCACTAAAAGCCAAGATAGAAGACCTATACAGCGACAGACAGTTAACAGTCGATGTGATTTTGGCGGAGAATACGGCTTAAGGACGATGAACAGCGATTTTAAACTCGCTACGTCATTTGCTGTAGGTCGGGCTTCAGCCCGACAAGTCGGCTCAAAAGCCAAGCTAAACGAAGCCGGCATACCCACAGCCGTTCATTACCCAATCCCGCTTAACAAACAACCAGCGGTAGCAGATAAAAACGTAGAGTTACCGATAGGCGATGCAATAGCAGAGAAGGTGATGAGCTTGCCGATGCATCCGTATATGACAGAAGAAGATGTTCAGGAAGCTATTTTATTATGAAAATACTTGTTACTGGCGGCGCTGGTTTTATTGGTTCAGCCGTTGTGCGTCACATCATCGAACATACTCAAGACAGCGTCGTGAATCTCGACAAACTCACCTACGCCGGTAATTTAGAATCCCTTACCGAAGTCAGTGATAACCCACGCTACACCTTTGAACAAGTCGATATTTGTGATCGCGCAGAGCTCGACCGCGTATTCAAAGAGCACCAGCCTGATGCAGTAATGCATTTAGCCGCCGAAAGCCATGTAGACCGCTCCATTGATGGCCCAGCCGAGTTTATTCAAACCAATATCGTCGGCACCTACACTCTACTCGAAGCCGCACGCTCCTACTGGAGCGAACTAAACAGCGAAAGAAAACAAGCTTTCCGCTTCCACCACATCAGCACCGATGAAGTGTATGGCGACTTACCGCATCCCTCAGACGGTAATGTTGAATGCTTAGTGTTGAATGATGAATGTGAGAGTGAGAGTAATGCTGAATGTTTAATGATGAATGATGAATTAAATGACGACAGCAATAATTCAAAATTAAACATTCAACATTCATCATTGCCGTTGTTTCTTGAAACAACGGCCTATGCCCCAAGCTCCCCTTACTCTGCCTCCAAAGCATCGAGTGACCACTTAGTCCGAGCATGGCTTCGCACCTACGGTTTACCAACCCTAATAACCAACTGCTCGAATAACTACGGCCCCTATCACTTCCCAGAAAAGCTGATTCCGCACGTTATTTTAAACGCCCTAGCGGGCAAGCCACTGCCCATCTACGGCAAAGGCGACCAAATCCGAGACTGGCTTTATGTAGAAGACCACGCCCGTGCACTCTACAAAGTAGTCACAGAAGGCAAAGTAGGGGAAACCTACAACATTGGCGGCCATAACGAAAAACAAAACATCGAAGTGGTAAAAACAATTTGCAAGACTTTGGACGAGTTAAAACCCATTGGTAGGGGCGCATTGAATGCGCCCGCAGGCGTCAATTCGCCCCTACAGTCTTACGCCGACCTAATCACCCATGTTAAAGACCGTCCCGGCCACGACCGCCGCTACGCCATCGACCCCACCAAAATGCAAAATGAGCTTGGCTGGGCGCCAGAAGAAACTTTTGAAACGGGCCTGCGCAAAACAGTGCAATGGTATTTAGACAACGAACAATGGTGGCAAAACGTTTTAAACGGTAGCTACAAGCTAGAAAGAATTGGAGATAAAGCATGAAGGGAATAATTCTCGCCGGCGGCTCAGGCACGCGCCTTTACCCCATCACCAAAGGCGTCAGCAAGCAACTACTGCCCATTTACGACAAACCCATGATTTACTACCCGCTGTCCGTGCTTATGCTGGCGGGCATTCGTGACATTTTAATCATCAGCACCCCTGAAGACATCGGCGGTTATCAGCGTTTATTAGGCGATGGCTCAGACTTTGGCATACACCTTAGCTACGAAATTCAACCTAGCCCAGACGGCTTAGCCCAAGCATTTATTATCGGTGAAGAATTCATAGGTAACAGTAATGTATGCCTAGTGCTAGGCGATAATATTTTTTACGGCCAAGGTTTTGGCCCCATGTTAAGAAATGCAGCAGCAAGACCAACCGGCGCAACGGTATTTGGTTATCAAGTGAAAGACCCTGAGCGCTTTGGTGTGGTTGAGTTTGATGAAAACCAGCGCGCTATTTCCCTTGAAGAAAAGCCACTGAAACCAAAATCACACTATGCTGTAACCGGCCTGTATTTTTACGATAACGATGTGGTGAAAATCGCCAAACAAGTGCAGCCCTCCGAGCGTGGCGAGTTAGAAATCACCAGCATCAACCAAGCCTATCTAGAGCGCGGCGACTTAGATGTTGAGTTGCTTGGCCGTGGCTTCGCTTGGCTGGATACCGGCACACATGAAAGTTTGCTTGAAGCCGGTATGTTTGTCGAAACCATTGAGAAACGCCAAGGCTATAAAATTGCTTGCTTAGAAGAGATAGCCTTTAACAACGGCTGGCTCAGCAAAGAAGACTTACAGCGTATAGGTCAGCAGTTGAGTAAAAATAGTTATGGGCAGTACTTATTAGAATTAGTGAGCGTGTAAATGTCGGTTCAAGAGCATAAGATTTTAGGTGATCATCGGGGTAAGCTCGTAGCATTAGAGTCCGGTATAGATATTCCTTTTGAAATTAAACGTATTTTTTATATTTTTGGAACACAAGCTGGCATTCCACGCGGTCAACATTCACACCATGCTATTCAGCAATACTTAATAGCCGTAAAAGGTAGTTGTAAAGTAACGCTGGATAATGGGCGAGAAAAACACACCTATGAATTGAACCAGCCCAACAAAGGCTTGTTTCAAGATGCATTGATCTGGGGTGAAATGCACGACTTCAGCGAAGACTGTGTACTACTGGTGCTAGCCAGCGAACATTATGATGAAGCTGACTATATTCGTGATTATGATGCGTTCATAAAAATTGTGAATGCTTAATTTTGAGTTTTGAATAGCGAAGATGAACTGTTTCACTTTGCTTGCATAGACTAATAGTTCTGTCATTGCGAGAAGCGTAGCGACGTGGCAATCCATGGTTAAATCTTCAGTTTTGCCTAAATATCTTTATAACGGGTGCGAAATCTTATGAGTTACATTCATCCGCTAGCTGATGTACACAGTCAAAATATAGGTAAAGACACCAAAGTGTGGCAGTTTTGTGTGGTTTTGGCAGGCGCAGTAATAGGCAAAAACTGCAATATAAACGCTCAAGTACTGATTGAAAACGATGTCATTATCGGCAACAACGTCACCGTTAAGTCAGGGGTGCAGATATGGGATGGTACGCGAATAGAGGACAATGTTTTTCTTGGGCCCAATGCCACATTAACCAACGACAAAACGCCACGCTCTAAACAATATCCCGAAGCTTTTCAAGGCATCACCTTAAAAGAAGGTTGTAGCATCGGAGCAAACGCCACCATTTTACCGGGTATTACTATTGGTAAAAACGCCATGGTCGGTGCGGGCGCAGTCGTTACTAAAGACGTGCCAGATTATGCAGTTGTTGTTGGTAATCCAGCAAAAATTATTAGGTATATTAAATGATCCCTTTCCTAGATTTAAAAGCCATCAACGCCCAATACCGTGATGAGCTTATAGAAGCCTGCACCCGTGTTATCGACTCTGGCTGGTACATCGCTGGTAATGAACTTGCACAATTTGAACAGGCGTTCGCCAGCTACTGCGGCTCTAAGCATGCGATTGGTGTGGCTAATGGCCTTGATGCACTGATTCTCACCCTGCGCGCGTGGAAAGAGTTGGGCAAGCTTAAAGACGGCGACGAAGTGATTGTGCCGTCGAACACCTACATTGCCAGCATTTTAGCCATCAGCGCCAATGACCTTGTGCCGGTGCTCGTTGAGCCAGACTTAGCCACTTACAATCTATGCCCGAAACAAACCGAAGCGGCGATTACCGCTAAAACACGCGCCATTCTCCCTGTGCATTTATACGGCCAGTTAGCCGATATGCCCGCCATTATGGCTATCGCCCAGCGCCATAACTTACTTGTGCTAGAAGATTCTGCCCAAGCCCATGGAGCAGAACTAAACGGCAAAAAAGCGGGTAACTGGGGCGATGCCAGCGGTTTTAGCTTTTACCCAGGTAAAAACCTCGGTGCACTAGGCGATGCCGGTGCAGTCACGACCAATGATGACCAACTCGCCGAAACTTTACGCGCACTGCGCAACTACGGCTCACACGAAAAATATAAAAACCTATTCCAAGGCACCAACAGCCGCCTTGACGAAATCCAAGCAGCGATGCTCAGCGTAAAACTAAAACACCTAGATACAGAAATAGCACACAGAAGAAAAGTAGCGGACGCATACATACAAGGTATCAACAACACAGCCGTAACTTTACCCCTCACACTTAACTCTTCACCCCTAACTCGTGAGAATCACGTCTGGCATGTGTTCGTCATCCGCTGCGAGCAACGCGAAGCCCTGCAAAAGCACTTGTTAGAACATGGCATTCAAACCTTAATCCACTACCCGATCCCACCGCATCAGCAGCAAGCTTATAAAGAGTGGAAGATGGATAGTTATCCGGTATCAGAAATGATTCACCAGCAAGTCATGAGCTTGCCAATGGGTCCGACGATTACGATGGATGAAGTTAAAAAAGTGATTGCAGCCATAAACACATTCAAAATTTAAAATTACTCATTAAGAATTAATCCTGTGACTCTGATAAAAACCAGCCTGCTCAATGGCATTGCGGTAGTGATAAAAATGCTCACCATGCTTGGGCTCAACAAGATACTCGCTATCTACGTTGGCCCTGCAGGCTATGCGGCGATTGGTAACTTTCAAAACGCTGCACAAATGATCACTACCTTTGCCAGCGGCGCGATTAATACCGGTGTAGTGAAATACACCGCTGAATACCATGACGATGAAGAAAAGCAACGGCAAGTGTGGCGCACTGCGGGCACAATTGCTGTGTTGGGCTCAGTCATTACCGGAATAGGTGTAGCTGTATTCAGCAAGCAAATCGCCCAATGGTTTTTGCAGGACGAAAGTTACAACACGGTTTTTATCTGGTTTTCAGTCACGCTGGTTTTCTTTATTTTTAATACGCTGTTACTGGCGATATTAAACGGTAAAAAAGAAATTCACCGTTACATCATTGCTAACATTGCAGGCAGCCTTTTTTCATTGGCCGTCACCAGTGCCTTAGCCGTCCAGTTTGGTCTACATGGTGCGCTGACTGCACTGGCTATTCATCCATCCTTTGCTTTTGTTATCACGCTATACCTTTGCTATAAGGCTGATTGGTTTAAGTTCAGTTATTTGTTTGGACGCTTAGATAAGCAAGTTGTTTTAAACCTAAGCAAATACACCGCCATGGCACTCACCAGTGCTGCCTGTGTGCCGGTAAGTCATATCTTAATTCGTACGCACCTTGCCGATACTTTAGGGATGGATGCTGCTGGTTACTGGGAAGCCATGTGGCGCTTGAGTGCTGCCTATTTAATGCTCGTAACAACTACGCTAAGCCTGTACTACCTGCCTAAGCTATCAGAACTGAAAGATCCAAAAGAAATAAAGGCGGAAATCCTCCAAGGCTACAAGATTATCCTCCCTGTAGCTGCTGCCTGTGGTTTAGTTATTTACTTGCTACGTGACTTTATTATTGGAGTTTTGTTTACATCTGACTTTATTCCGATGCGTGATTTATTTGCATGGCAGATGATGGGTGATACGTTAAAAATTGGCAGCTGGATACTTGCTTACCTGATGCTTGGTAAAGCCATGATGAAGTTATTTATAGCCAGTGAAATTGTGTTTGCAGCAGGGTTTTATGGTTGGACGTATTTTTTAACAGGTATGTACGGTTTGGAAGGGGTCACAATTGCGCATGCAATTAACTACGCAATATATTGGGTGGTGATGGGTGTTTTTTTAAGACGATATTTAAATGGAAATATTTGATTTTAATTTAAAAGGAGATCTAATTGATATTATTATTGGGTGATTACTCTTCTGTGCATTATGAATTATCTAAAGCAATTAAAAAAAAAGGATATGATGTTATTCTTGTCTCAGATGGAGATGCGCATAAAAAAATAAAATTTGATATCGGTGCGCCGGTATTGAAAAGATATAGTAATAAATGGCTGAATCGACTAGTTTTTTTATGGAGATTTTTTGGTTTTTTTGGTTTTATAAATTACTTAAATGTTAAAAAAAATATTGATAAAATAGAATGCATTAGTGTTGTTCAATTGATAAACCCTGTGGCTATAGATTCACTTGGTGCAATCGGTAATATTTTACTTATCAGGTATTTGCGTAAAAAAGCAAAAATATTATCGTTGTGTGCTTTGGGTGATGATTATAAGTGGGTATCTGCATGTTTAAATAAAAAATTTAAATATTCAGCAATGGATAGGGTTAAAGGGAGCGGGTTACAAGGTGTTCTTTCGTACATGCATTCTTTAAAGTATGTTTTCAGCCCCTTATATTATTTATTAGATAGGTATGCGTGTAGCAAAGTGGATATGATCATACCAGGACTGTTGGATTATCAATTGGCGTATGCTGATGATAAAAAATTGACAAGTATCATTAACTTGCCTATATCTGAGTTAGGCTTTAAAGAACCAGTTGGTTCTAAGTATCCGCTAAAGGTTTTTCATGCTTGGCAAAAAGGAAAAGAATACAGGAAAGGTAATGATGTTCTGGATAGAGTAGTTCGTCGCTATATTTCAGAATATGGTAACTCTAAGCTAGATTACGAAATTATTAGCGAAGTAACGTATGATGAATATCTGAAGAAATATATAGAGTCTGATATCGTTTTAGATCAAATTTATAGCTATGATTGTGGTGTGACTGGCGCTCTTGGTATGGCTGCAGGAAAAGTTGTCTTTTCAGGTTTTGAAATAGGTCATTTTGAAACTGGTATAAATGCAACACCCGATGAAGATAAGCTATATAAGGATCTCGTTAAAATTGTTGAGTCCTTAGCGTTAGTTGATAATATTAAAAATAATGCGTATAAATATGCTGTTGAAAATTATAGTGCAAGTATTGTAGCTGATAAATACTTATATTTTTGGGGTTGTTAAAATTTTAAGCTAGTGGTTGATTTGTCTGGTTATTAATATAATTTAAGTACCATGTTGGATGCGTAGTCGAGAACTGAGTGCCATATTGTTCTATAAACAGCCAGTTTTATTGAATTATTTATCCAACGGGTACGCTAACCCAATAAAATTTTAGTCACAGATTATCAAACATAAATACTGCTTGCCTGCCCCTACTCAACTGTTATGTTTAAATAAAGTTAAAGAGGTAGGAGGATTTAGAGAGGGCTTTATTATTGAAGATTGGGTAATGTGGCTTGATTTAACTAAGGATGGAGATCTGTTATATTTTGATTCTAATCCTGTTGCAAGTTATCGCAGGCATGATGGTAATTTATCTGGTCAATTAGATCGTATGCTTGATGGGAGGATTCAGATACTAAATGAATTTAAAAATAGTGAATTCTATAAAGATGCTAAAGCAAATTTATATATGGTCCAAGGTTTTGATACACAAGTATTTAGTAAATTAGGTTCAATAAAATATGTATATAAATCTATATGTATTCAACCGTCAAAAATATTTACGCGTGATTTTGCAGTCTAGGTAATCCCCCCAGAAATTAGTAGCATTTAAAAGTAGAATTTCCGAGAATAAATCAAGCGGAGATTTTGCAATGAAAAAGTCACGATTTACTGACAGTCAAATTCTGGCCATCTTAAAGCAGGCCGA
>Ga0265295_1003291_pt1 | contig 23837 bp, 22 predicted proteins | sample Munlansysbiofilm_FD_192503 | JGI IMG/M metagenome (GOLD analysis project Ga0265295, IMG submission 192503) | Leachate microbial communities from a municipal landfill in Southern Ontario, Canada - Methane capture system biofilm | ecosystem: Engineered > Solid waste > Landfill > Unclassified ...
CAAAAGCCACAACGGTATGCATGCCATACAAATGCGGCTAAAGCCGCATCTCCGATACAACCGAAACTTCTTGGCATGCCACATTCTTCTCTTCGGAGGTGAGGTTTTAACCTCACACAAAAGCCACAACGGTATGCATGCCATACAAATGCGGCTAAAGCCGCATCTCCGATAAAACCGAAACTTCTTTTGCTATTCATTTTTGGAACACCTTTTGCTTAAATCACCTTTAGAAAAACCAAACAAGAGCAAGAAGAGCTTTTTGTGTAAAAGGATTTAAAATGAGCTTTAGGATAAATACAAACATTTCGGCTATGACGGCACACACAAATGCCGTGATGAACAACCGAAATCTAGGAAACTCACTCGATAAACTCAGTTCGGGTCTTCGTATTAACTCGGCGGCGGATGATGCATCAGGGATGGCGATTGCAGACTCACTCCGCTCACAAGCTTCGGCTCTCGGTCAAGCGATCAACAATGCAAACGACGGTATCTCTATAGCCAAAATCGCCGATAAAGCGATGGATGAGCAGCTAAGAATCCTCGATACTATCAAAGTTAAAGCAACCCAAGCGGCACAAGACGGGCAAAATGCACAATCGCGTAAAGCGCTTCAAGCGGACATTAAACGTTTGACGGAGCAGCTTGACAACATCGCAGGGCAAACTTCATACAACGGTAAAAGTCTTCTCTCGGGTAGTTTTACCAACGCGAATTTCCAAATCGGTGCTTACTCGAACCAAACGGTTAGCATGTCGGTCGGTGCGACAAGCTCTGATAAGATCGGGCATACTCGTTTTGAATCGACGGAGATGCAAGCGGGGAACGCTACAACGGGTCTTTCCACCACGGGTGGTACGTCGCAAATCGAATTTACTTTGCCAAATGGCTCAACATTGACGCTTGAATCGGTAACGATTAGTTCGAGTGCGGGAACGGGTATCGGCGTTTTAGCAGAAACCATCAATAAAAGCAGTGACCTTACGGGTGTTACGGCAAGTTGGAGTTTGACCGTAACGGGAGAAACTGCAATTGCATCGGGAACCTATACGAATATAACCATAAACGGTACGACGATAGCCGCTACGCTTGATATAGTGGCAAACGACAGTAACGGAGTTTTGGTTGATGCGATCAATCAGCATAAAGAGACGACGGGAGTTGTTGCGAGTGTCGATGCCGAAGGAAAATTACAGCTTACATCAACCGACGGAAGAGCCGTTGAGGTAGCGGGTCTTGACAACGGAGCGAGTGCAAACGGTGTAGAAGACGGTATGTATTACGGAAACTTAACGCTTAAATCGGCAGGTGCTGCGGGTATTAATATTGCGGATGCATCGGCTGATGATTTATTCCAACTTAACACGGTTACCGATCGTATTGGTGCGAGTATCAGTCTTCGCGATATGATGGGCGAACTTGACAGCGACAAAGCAAGAGCGATGGGTGCCTACACGAGTGCCAACGTTATCGGCTTCGGCGATCCGCTCGGTGCGGGCGTAACGACCTATGCAGGTGCGCAGGCTATGATTAAAATCGCGCAGTCGGCACAAGAGAAACTTGATGCTATCCGTGCCGATATCGGTTCGGTACAAAACCAAATGATCGCTACGGTGAACAACATATCCGTGACTCAGGTAAACGTAAAATCTGCCGAATCGCAAATTCGCGACGTCGACTTCGCAGCAGAATCTGCAAACTTCTCAAAAGCAAATATCTTGGCACAATCGGGAAGTTATGCGATGAGTCAGGCAAATGCGGTACAGCAAAACGTGTTGAAATTGTTACAATAGTAACAATTGGAAGAGTAGCGTAAAGCTACGGGCACGTTTCTTTAGAAAATGTGCTCAAACTACTTCAGTAATCATTACTAAACTCCTTCACTTTAAGCTCATTTTAGCCGATATAAGCGTAAGCTTTGTCGGCTTTTTTATTTTACATGCCAAAGGTTGTTATGCAGTTTTTTCAAATAAATCTCGAAGCACTTCAAACCAAAAATCCCCATCTCGCACAACGTTTACAAAACATAGGCGAAGTCAAAGATTTTGAGATTTTTATGGATGAGGGGGATGTAGCAACTCTTAATTTCGTACATGCCAAACATTTTACCCCTCTTTATGAAACTACGCCTGTACAGACGATTCAGGCGCAAATACAAGAGTTTCAAAAGTTTGCGAAATACCCTTATCTTTATTTTTACGGTCTGGGCAACGGGGTATTTCTCAAACATTTATTGCAAAACCCTCTGCATAAGCGCATTATGGTTATTGAGCCGGAGCTTGAACTTTTGTACGTGGTGCTGCATATGGTTGATTTTGCGGAGGAATTGCATGAGGATCGCTTGGTTCTTTATGCGTACGAAGACGTAGATTTTCCGAGTATGGCGGTACAATTTTTAAAGTACCAAGAGCAAAAACATGCCAAGACGTATGATCTGCATATCCAAACCTCGTATTACGACAAGCTGTTTTTTGAGCATATCCAATACACCAACCGTACGATCATCGAAGCGATCTACCATGCGGTCAATATTGCAGGAAACGATACGGTCGATGCGCTTATAGGGCTAAAGCATCATGTCATCAACCTGAAAAAAGCATTGGAAACACCGCCCCTTTTCGAGCTGATAAAAAAACTCGGTACATGCCAAAGTGCCGTGCTTGTTTCTACGGGTCCTTCGCTTACCAAACAGCTTCCGCTTTTAAAAGAGATCGCTCCGTATGTGCGTATTATCGCCGTCGATGCGAGTTTTCCCGTGCTTTATAAAGCGGGGATCAAGCCCGACGTGGTCGTTTCGATCGAACGGGTGCCGCAGAGCGCGCGATTTTTTACCGAACTGCCTGCCGAAGCGTTTGAGGACGTAGTGTTTGCACTTAGTTCGGTGCAGCACAAAGAGGTAGTCGAGAGCATCAAAGGGGGGACGATGCAGCTAAGTCTGCGCCCTTTGGGATTTATGATGTACACGGGACCCGATGAATGGGGGTATCTAGGGATCGGGCAAAGTGCGGCAAATATGGCGTACGAGTTGATCTACCATAGCAAATTTCAAAACTGCATCCTGATCGGGCAGGATCTGGCATACGGCGAAGACGGAAAGTCACATGCCAACGGACACGTGTTTGGCGAAGAGAATGTTAAAACCAAAGAGAACGACGTGTGGATCAAAGGATGGGGCGGCAAAAATCGAGTGCGTACCAACCACACGTGGGATATGTTCCGCAAATCGTTTGAAAAAGATATAGCCGAGACGAAACAAACGATGCTTACCATCAATGCTACCGAAGGGGGTGCAAGTATCTACGGAACGCTCGAGATCCCTTTTGCCGAGGCGATAGAGCGCTACGTGAGTACAAAAGAACCGAAACGGCGTTTGGAACTCTCACGCGCGGCGGCATTTGAACGAGAACGCGTAGCGGTGCAAACGTGGGAGAAAGTAGAAGCGATGCGCGCCTACGTAAGTGAGCTGTGTGAAGAGAGCAAGGCGTTGTTTTTGGAGATCGCACAGACCATAGAGCACCCCAAAGAATCCTACGAAATGCAGACGCTTCAAACCCTCGTAGGGCGTGCCGAAGCGATCAAAGCGCGCTACGAAGAGGAGATTTACGAAAAAGTCGCATGGCACATAGCCCAATCGACCATGCTCTCCAAAGAGATAGAACTCGCCCCTGCCGAGGTGTACATGCCAAAGGATGCCGCCGAAGAGAAAGAGCGTTTGTGGCATCTGCTTGAAGCGTATAAATCGTGGCTGTTTTTGTTCGCGGGAATCATGGATGCGATAGCAAAAACGATAGCCTACGCAAAAGCAAAAAGCGACTACGAAGAGGTAAAACAAATCGACGTGTACGTGGGCGATACGAAGATAGACACCGTGGCATGTCAAACGCTAAACGCTCAAAACGGAAGGGTCTTCGACGTGGACGTGCGGGGAATTTTGTACGACGTTCCCGATGCCTATCAAGAGCAGATCGAGGATGTCGTGTTTAAAGATGCAAAGAGTGGAGAGATTTTGCCCGAAGCTTTTGTAAGCGTGTTTAGACGGGATGATGCGAAGTATAATGAACTGAGTTTTATGAAGAGCTTGGAAGAGCCGATAGATGAGGAGAAGATTAAAGGTCTTTATTGCCCGAATGCCATAGGATTTTTGGCTACAAAAGAAAATTTGGAAGATGAAGAGTATGTTGAGTACATAAACCAAATTATGGTAGATTTTCCAGAATATGATTTTAAGGCTTTATACTTTGATAAAAATTCAGTTAAAGAGATAAAAGAGAAATTTAAAAATAATAGTAGTTTAGAATTAATTGAGCTAAAAGATATAAAAGATATTTTTGAAAGTTTAGAGGTTTACTTATCTAACTATAAAAATTTTATAGAAATTAATATATCTAATAGTTTGCAATATTCTTCTAAAGATATAATGCCAATTAATCTATATCTTGATCTTAATATCTCAATAAATAAATTTGAGAAAAACAATCCAAAATTGTATCAGAAATTCTTTGATAATTTAGAATATTTCGAGTTTGAAAGCATTAATTTAGATAAATGTGGAAATAATTTCCATAAAATATTTTTTAGAAAAATGAGTGAAAAATATGATATAAATATCAATTTTAATGAAGAAGATACAATTAAGATGGCATCTGTTTATTACCATTTACGTCTTGGTTTAAGAAATCATAAATATTTTAAGTTTATGTTAAATTTTATAGAAAAATGGAATAATCTATAAAAAGTATCATTTTATTAAAAATAAGGTAAACAATAATGACAAATTTTGATTTCTCAAAAAACTTTAATATTTTTTATAAAACAATTAGCTCTTTAAATGGTAGTATAGTTGTATATGGTAATGGAACAGTTGGAAAAACAATTCAAGCTTTAATCCCAGATAAAGTCATAGGATATGTTGATATTGCTGTTAAAGAGAATCACCCATCTACATTAAAAAGTATGCAATTTGACAAAATTATTATTAGTGTCTTAGGAAGAGAAAAAGAAATTACTAAATACTTGCTAGAAGATTTACAAATAGATAAAAATAAAATTATTATATTTGATATTGATGATATAAATACAAATAAGCACTGTTTAGATGATATTATTGAACATAAATATAAGAATTTTTCTATTTTTTTACCATCTTATAGTGAAATCCCAAAATATCAAGAGCTTTATAAAAAATATGATAAATTTTTACCATATTTAGCTTCTCATATTAATATTGATGAAACTATCATAGATATTGGTGCAAATGTTGGAGATAGCTTAGCAGGAATGATTGAGCAAAATTCAAATTGTTCATATTTATGTATTGAAGCTGATGAATATTTTTTTGATTTTTTATGTAAAAATACGCAAAGAATACAAGCTAAAATAAGTAACTCTAAAATATTTGTAAATAATTCTTTGGTTGGAAAAAATATTACAGGTGTTTCTTTAGAAGGTGAAAGAGGAACAAAACATGCAGTCATTGATTCTAATGGAAAAATAAAATCTAAACCATTAGATGAAATAGTATCAATGTATCCTAAAATAAACAATATAAGATTATTAAAATCTGATGTAGATGGATTTGATTATGATGTGATAAACTCTTCATTAGAGGTAGTAAAAAAATATAAACCTTTAATTTTCTTTGAGTGTCAATACGATTTCAAATGGCAACTAAATGGCTATCTTAAATTATTTAATACTTTAAATAGTCTAGGATATGATAGATATGTTGTTCTTGATAATTTTGGAGATATTATGCTTCAAACTAGTGAAATAAAAATTATAAAACAACTAATTGAATACATTGAAAGACAAAACAATAAAGAATCAACTAGAACAATTTATTATTTTGATATATTAGCCGTTCATAAAAATGATACTTTGAACATTGATGATTTAATATCAAAATTTTTATTATAAAGGAAAATAAAAATGTCATATGAAAATCAGATGATTCTATTAGGTAAACTACATGTTGATAGAATTAAAAAAATAGAAAAATATAAAGATTTAAGTGAAATTGAATTTAAAGTTTTTTCACAATGGGGTGAAGATGGAATTATTCAATATCTAATAAATAAGATACCTATAAAAAATAAATTTTTTATAGAGTTTGGTGTTCAAAACTATAGAGAATCAAATACTAGATTTTTACTTATGAATGATAACTGGTCTGGCTTAGTTATGGATTCATCAGATGAATATATCAATTTTATTAAAAATGACCATATATATTGGAAATATAATCTAAAAGCTAAAAAAGCTTTTATAACTAAAGATAATATTAATGAGTTAATTTTAGAGGAAGATATAAAAGGAAAAATAGGATTATTAAGTATTGACATAGATGGAAATGATTATTGGGTTTGGGATAAAATAGATTGTATAGAACCAGATATTGTTATATGTGAATACAATTCTGTTTTTGGAAACAACTTTGAAATAATCATACCATACAAAGAAGATTTTTATAGAACAAATGCACATTATAGTAACTTATACTTTGGTGCCTCTTTACCTGCACTAAAAAAACTAGCTAAAGATAAAGGATATACTTTCTTTGGTTGCACTTTAGCTGGAAATGATGCTTTTTTTATAAAAAATAAATATTTAAAATATTTTAGCTTTGAGATTGATAAAGCAAAGTATATATACTCAAAAGCTAGAGAATCTAGGGATAAAGATGGTAATTTAACTTTTATAAGTGATAAAGAAAGAATAAAATTAATTAAAAATATGGAAGTTTTTGAATTAGAAAAAAATAAAATTCTTAAAATAGATTCATTAATTAAAAAGGGAATTATCTATGAATAATGATTATTTTAAAGCAAGAGATGTATCATTAAATAAAAAAATAAGTTTATATACTCCACAAGATATATGATTCCTTTTTTACCAAAAGAAAAAGATGCTTATATACTTGATATAGGATGTGGGCAAGGAAGTTTTATTGGAGATTGTGTAAAAAATCATAATAGAACAAATGTAAAAGGTGTTGATATATCTAAAGAAGTTGTTACTTATTGTCAAAATGAAGGTTTTCCTGCTGAACATATTAATAACCTTGATGATTTTATGGTAAATGAAACAAACAAATATGATTTTATTTATATGTCACATGTTTTAGAACATCTAAAAAAAGAAGATATTGTTTCTACTTTATATAAGATAAGAACAAAACTATTAAATAAAAATGGCAAAATTTTTATAGTTGTACCAAATGCACAATCAAGTACTGATTGCTATTGGGCATATGAGGATTTTACACATAGTACACTATTTACAACTGGTAGTTTAAAATATGTACTAGATGCTTCTGGTTTTAAAAATATTGAATTTGTTGATTTAGATGGATTTGCAGGAGTTAGTAAAAGAGAATTAAGATGGAGGAAACCTTTATTGAAAATTTATAAATTATTCAAGAAACTTGAGATGTTTATAACAAAAAGTTATTATCATGCTCCTAGCCCAATATCATATTGTTGGGAGATAAAAGCAATAGCTTACAATGCAGATGAATAAAAACTTACTAATAATTCGATTAGATGCTATCGGCGACTATATTTTATTTAGAAACTTTATCAAGGAACTAAAAGAGAGTCGAATCTATAGTAAGCATAAAATTTATATGCTTTGTAATAGTTCTTGGTATGCCTTAGCATATTGTTTAGATAAAGAACATATAGACCAATTTATTAGGTGTGATCTTAATGAATATCGTCAAAATAATTGGTATAAAGAGAGGTTGCTTAAAAAATTAAACGCATGTATATTTGACACTATTATTCATCCAACATATTCTAGAACATTTACTGTAGACTCTTTGGTTCATAAAATAAAAGCTTCATATAAAATAGGATATAACGGAGACCTGTCTAATATAACACGGGAAGAAAAGTATAAATCAGATAATTTTTATACTACACTTATAGCAAGTACGAAGGAAAAAATTTTTGAATTTGAAAGAAATAAAGTTTTTTTTGAAAAAGTGTTAAATCAATTAATTAAATTTAAAAAGCCTACTTTAGAACTTGCCTCTAATGATGTTAGTGACTATGTTGATCCTTTAAAAAAATATGTTGTATTGTCAATTGGGGCAAGTAATCAAAAAAAAAAGTGGAATATAGATAATTATGTAAAAATAGCTCAGTTTCTAATCGATGAAATGAATTTAGAAGTAGTTCTTTGTGGCGGAACTCTTGAAGTAGATGATTCAAAAATGTTTGAATATAAAATTCAAAGAAATTTTATAAATTTGGTTAATAAAATTTCACTTTATGAGGCATCTAAAATTATAAATAAAAGTTTATTTGTTATTTCAAATGATACAGGTCTTGCACATATGGCTATGGCGTTAAGTAAAAAAACTCTTGTAATAATGAATGGAAATCATTTTGGACGATTTTTTCCTTATCCAAATATATTTGCTACTAATTTTCAATGTATTTGCCCTTTTGACTATGAAAATAAATTTGATGAGTTTAAAGAAAATTTTTATAACGGTTCCAATATAAATATCAATGAAATACATTACAATAAAGTGATAAGTGCCATAGTAAAGATATGTGTAGATGATGATTATCTTGCAATGAGTATTAAAAATAAAATACAACACCATAAGGTAAGTACAGAAAGTCCTTTATTAAATTACATAAACAGAGATATTGGTATAGAGTTTTCAAAAGTTTACAATAAGTTTTATAGTCAAATCCAAAACTTTGATAATAATCTTATTGTTTATGGAAATGGAACTATAGGAAAAACAATAGTTGCACTAATGGCTGATAAAATAGTAGGTTATGTAGATATAACTGATAAAAACAATCATCCAAAAAACCTAAAAAATATGAAATATGATAAAATTATTATCTCTGTTTTGGGTAGAGAAGAGGAAATTATCAAATATTTAATTGAAGATTTAGGAATTAATAGAGATAAAATCATTACATTGGAACTTTAACATGACTAACATAATACTATGCGGAGGAAGTGGAACAAGACTTTGGCCCATAAGCCGAACTCTTATGCCAAAGCAGTTTGTAAAACTTTTTCAAGATAATGAAAAATCTAAATCACTCTTTCAGCTAACAGTTGAGAGAAATAGTAAAGTGTGTGATAAGAATTTTATCGTATCCAATGCAGAGTAATACTTCTTAGCCCAAGACCAGTTGGATGGAGAGGTAACCTTATTTCATACAAAGAATTTAAACAGTTCTTAGTTAAAATAAAATGAATAAAGGTAATCCATGAGAAATAGTAAATACACTAAAGAGTTTAAAGATTCAACCATCCAGTTAGTGCTTAATAATAATGAGAGCGTTGCAAAGATAGCTACTGATTTAGATATACATGTAAAGACATTATATAACTGGATAAGTAGCTATAAAAAAGAGCATAACATACCTACAAGATCTACAGGTACATCATCTTCTACTGAGACACTAGATGAAGAGAACAAACGCCTCAGACGAGAAAATAAGATACTAAAGCAAGAGCGTGATATCTTAAAAAAGGCAACAGCATACTTCGCAAAAGACCAGGTGCCCCTTGAGGGTAAACTCTCTAAAGTATGCATGGATATATGAAAATAAAGAGAGCTTTAATATACATTGTATGTGCAGAGTCCTCAAAGTCGATAGGACATCTTATTATCATTGGATAAGAACTGGACGTATAACTAAGAAAGTAGACACTCAGCTAAACGATCTGATTGAAGCAATATTTATACAAGGGCAAAAAAACTACGGAACTAGGCGAATACAAGGTAAATTAAAAGAGCTATATGGCTTACTTATGTCTAGAAAGCGCATCTCTAGCATTATGAAAGAGCTAGGTCTAAAAGTAAATATGAAAAGAAGATACAAAAATACAACTGATTCTAATCATAACTTACCAATAGCTCCTAATCTTCTAAATAGAGATTTTTACGCATCTTCACCAAACACTAAGTATGTAGGAGACATTACATACATAGCCACAGGTGAAGGATGGCTTTATCTCGCTACTGTTATAGATCTATACTCAAGAAAAGTTGTTGGCTGGTCTATGGATGATACCATGAAGGTTTCACTTGTAAATGATGCTTTAAGTATGGCTATAATGGGATGGAAACATAAAATAGAACTTGATGAGGGAATTAAATTAATGTATGAGTGGTATAAAAATGCAACAAAATAAACCAAAAATAACCGTAGTAACAGTTACATATAATGCTGAAAAATATCTTGAAGAAACCATTAAAAGTGTAATAGAGCAAGATTATCCTAATATTGAGTATATTATTATAGATGGAGCAAGTACTGATGATACAATAGATATTATCAAACAATATGAAGAGCATATTGATTATTGGATCAGTGAACCCGATAGGGGAATTTATGATGCTATGAATAAAGCTATTGATTTAGCAACGGGTGAATGGATAAATTTTATGAATGCGGGTGATAGCTTTTGTGAAAAAGAAACTTTGTCTAAGGTATTTAATCTAAATATGTTTGAATATGACTTAATTTGTGGAGATATTTATTATGGAGAAAAAAAGCTTCATCAAATAGCAAAAGGATTAAAATTTAGGTTTAAAGGTATGTTTTGTTTCCATCAAGCAACTTTTGCTAGAACAGATATTATGAAAAAATATAAGTTTAGCACTATTTTTGATATTGCTGCTGACTATGATTTTTTACTTAAGTGTAGTGTCAAAAATTATAAATTTAAATTTATTAACGTTGTAATTGCAAATTATATAGGCAATGGAATTTCACAAGTTCAAGCGGTGAAAGCAAGAATAGAAGATCTTTTTATACAAAGTAGATACCTAAAAGATTTGGAAAAAATTTTTGATTCTAATTCTTTAAATTATCTATTTGAAAAAAGAAAAAAGAAAAATCTTGATTTTACAAAGCTCTTTAACTCTTTCCAAGCTAGTATAGAAAAATTAGAGTTGAGCAATAAAGAATTTATTTTATATGGATTTGGGAATATAGGAAAAGTAATCTATAATCAATATAAAGATTCTATTATCAAAATTGTAGATAAAAACTTTGAAACTTTATCCAAACAAGAAAATATAGAAATTTGTGAATTAGATACATTAAAAGAGTATAAAGATAATTTTATTTTAATTAGTGTTTTAGGAAGAGAAGAAGAAATTAGAAAAGAATTGGCTGAAAAGTATTTTATTGAAGAAAATCAAATACTTCTAATTGATATTAATTAAAAAGGATTTTAGTGAAAAACTCAGAAATAAAACAAATTGTAGGCAACACACCTCATATGAGCCTAGAACAAGCAAATAAAATGACGGATTTTATAGAACAAAATAATATACAAAATATTTTAGAACTTGGTTTTGCACATGGAGTATCTACAACATATATGGCAGCTGCCTTAAAACGGATAAATAATGATGGTAGAATAACTACGATAGATACAGTTAATGCAAAAAAAAGAAATCCAAACATTGAAACATTTTTAGAGAGTATAGATGAGTTAGCAAGAGTAAATATTTATTATGAACCAACATCTTACTTATGGAGACTTATGAAATTTTTAGAAGAAGATGCAACTCCTAAATTTGATTTGTGCTATCTAGATGGTGCTCATAGTTGGTATGTAGATGGTTTTGCATTTTTTTTAGTTGATAAACTATTAAAACCAGGTGGATGGATAATATTTGACGATATGAATTGGACCTATGAAAAATCTCCCACTTTAAAAAATACTGAATTTGTGAAAAATATGCCTGAAGAGGAAAAAACACAACCTCAAGTAAAAAAAATATTTGATTTACTGGTAAAAACTCATCCAAATTATCATAATTTTAAAATAGAAAATGGATGGGGTTATGCTCAAAAAAAAATTAATTAAAAGGAAATTTTTTGACACTATTATTAGTTGGTTCTTATAAAAAATTTAATACAAATGAATATGTTGAATTGCTTGCTGATGCTTATATGAAAAAAGGTATTCAGGTAATTTTTGAAGAACAGAATTTTTTATATTCTAATTTTATTCCACATATTATTCATATTCAATGGCCAGAATCGATTTATAGATGGAAAAATCTTATTCCTATGACTAATGAAGGATTGGAAATTTTTGAAAATAAATTAAAATGGTATAAAGGAAAATGCACAAAATTAGTATATACTGTACATAATTTACAACCTCATGATGTAGCCAATGAATTTGATCATTCAGCTTATACAATATTTTTAAAATATGCAGATATTATTGTTCACCATGGAAATGAATCAATAGAGTTAATTAAAAGAAAATATCCTGAAACTATAACTTCAAATCATATCATTGCTCCTCATGGTTCATATCCAATCAAAAAACTTCCTGAAATAGAACAAGTAAAAGATAAATATGACTTACCTAAAAACAAAATTATATTCACTAATTTTGGTCTTCAAAGAAGTTATAAAGGAATAGATTTTACTCTTAATGTATTTAAACAGCTTCTTAACAAAAATATATGCTATTTTACGGTTGGTGCTTTAATAAATGGGGCTCAACCTTTTGAGATTTCACAAGATGAATTATGTCATCGTCAAATATATAAAAGTATCCCTCCAAATGAAATTACTGATATTATAGCTTCTACCGATGTGTTTTTTTTAGGACATAGTTCAGGACTTAATTCAGGATTAATCCATTTAGCAATTTCATATAATAAACCCGTTATTTTCCCAAATATAGGAAATTTTGAAGAACAGGCTAAAGGCTTTAATTTTTATGAAATGTATGAAGTAGGTAATATCGAATCTGCACAACAAGCAATCAATAGGATGCTTGTAAAATTGAACCATTGTGAAAATAATTTACCAGATAACAAACTATGGCTAAATAAAAATGCTTGGAACATACATATTGATAGAATTTTAAAAGAAATTCAGAAATTGTTAAATATATAGAATGTATTAAACTAATTAAAAAAATTTAAATTAAGAAGCTAAAAATATTTCTAGAAATAATGATTAGATTATAAAATAAAGGGAAATAGATTATGTACAATAATAAAATAACTATAATTATACCAGTTTATAACATGGAAGAGTATATTGAAGAATGCTTAAATTCAGTAATAACTCAAACACTTAAAGAAGTAGAAATTTTATGTATAGATGACTGTTCAACTGATAACTCTGAAAAAATTATAAAAAATTTTAAAGACCATAGAATAAGATATATTAAATTAGATAAAAATTCAGGTTCTGCAATAGCTAGGAATACAGGAATAAATAAAGCTAGTGGTGAATTTGTAATATTTATGGATCCTGATGACTATTATTATGATAATATGGCTCTTGAACTATTATATAATTCTGCAAAAAAAAAGAATTTAGATATTGTTGCTGCTAATATTTTAACATTAGATACAAAAAATAATAAACAAGAAGTATTTAGAGGTGCTTTACACTTTGTTGAAACTAAATTATATAGTTTCAGAACTGATTATTTATCATGTTTTGGTTATCAAAGCTTTTTATTTAACACCAATTTCTTAAAAAATAATGACTTGTATTTCCCTAATTATTTAAGAAGACAAGATCCTCCTTTTTTATTAAAAGTTATGCTCTTACATGATATCTTTTTAGGAATAAACCATTTTGTTTATGTTTATAGATTATTTCATAAAAAAGTAAATTGGGATAGGAATAAAAAAATTGATTTTATAAATGCTTATAAAAATAATTTCGAAATTTTCGCTAAAGAGGACTTACCTGAACATTTTATGAGAGAATTTTTAGATTTTAAATATCATGTGTTATTGGAAAATCAATTTCCAATAACTAATGATATCTTACTAAATATAGAAGAAACTAAAAAATCTATCTCATTTAATTTAATAAGAAATAGTATTAATTCAAAAATTCAAGAACATGAAAAATGTTATCTCAATAATTTATTAGACAAATTAAATGACTATAGGAATAAAAAAATAATTATTTATGGATTTGGTAACATAGGTATTGAATTATATGAAAAGATAAAAAACAACCATATTATTGAACAAATTATAGATAAAAATTTATATGGAATAATAGTTGATATTCATGAAATATCAAAAAATATAAAAAAAGTTTCTTTAGATAACTTAATTATAATAACAGTTCATAATCAGCAATCTAAAAATGAAATAATAGATACATTTATAAAAAATGGAATATTAAAAGAACAAATATTATAAAAATATTAATCAAAGGAATAATACAAATGTCAAACATACCAAAAATATCCATTTTAGTACCGATTTATAATGTTGAAAAATATTTAGATGATTGTTTAACTTCTATTGTTAATCAAACACTAAAAAATATAGAAATTATTTGTATAAATGATGGTTCAATAGACAACTCTCTAAAAATAATACAAAAACACATGATAATTGATAGTAGAATAAAGCTTATAAACAAAGAAAACAGTGGTTATGGAGACTCTATGAATCAAGGATTAAAAGTTGCAAAAGGAGAATATATAGGTATTATAGAATCTGATGACATAGCAAAGAAAAAGATGTTTAAAACACTGTACAATTTGGCAAAAAAAAATAATTTTCCTGATATTATAAAATCAAACTATTTTGAATATTTTAGTACAACAAATGAATCAAGATTAAAAAAAAATATTTCTAGAGAACTATGTAATAAATATTTTAAACCTCAAAAAGAACCTAAAATATTTAAATCTGCACCTAGTATTTGGTCTGCTATTTATAAAAATGATTTTTTAAAAAAATTTAATATAAACTTTTTATCAACACCTGGAGCATCATACCAAGATACTTCATTTAACTTTAAAACTCTATATTTTGCTTCATCTATATATTGTACTTCAAAAGCGTTTCTTCAATATCGTCAAGACAATATAAATTCTTCTGTAAATAATAAAGAAAAAATTTTTTATATTTGTGATGAATTTGATGAAATAGAAAAAACCATAGAAAAAAATTTAAAGATAAAACCCTTAGTTTTAACGCTAAAATTAAACTCTTATTGGTGGAATTATCAGCGTTTAGCAGAAAAGCATAAGGATATATTTTTAAATAAATTTCAAGAGGAATTAATAAAAGATAAACTTTATATTAATAAAAACTTATTTACAAAAAAAAGATATATTTTGTTAATTAAACTTTTGAATAGTATTGATAGTTTCAAAAAAGAGTTACAAAATAGAAAAATTAAACATTTAAATTCTAAAACTAAAAAACTCATATTTAAAATGAATTTATATGAAAACCAAAGTTTTATATTATACGGTTTTAATGATATTGCAAAAAATATAGTAGAAAAAAATTTATTTAAAATTTCACTAATAATTGATAGAAATTCTTTAGAAAAAGAATTTAATAATATTTCTATATGCAGTATAAATAACTTAAATAAGAAATATTATAATAGCATATTTGTAATCACTGCTATTAATCCCATTTTCATAAAAGAAATAAAAAAGACTATGTTAAATATATCGTCAAATATTCAAATAATATCCTTATAAATTGAATAAAAATTTATAATTTCAAAATCTTCAACTTGATTTTCTAAAAATGTAGTAATTTCATAAGCTGAAGATTCACTTGCTATTACTATAATATTTGATTTAAAATCTATATCTTCAAATTTATTGACACTATAACCCAATAGACTGTCATTTTTTTTCGCATGGGAGTCTATTATTCCTAAAATTTCTATGCTTAAATTTTCTATTTCTGGAATAAGTTTTCTTGATATTTCACCAGCTCCATATAAATAAAGTTTATATATTTGCTTCTTTTCTAACTGTTTGACTATTAATGAAGAAAGTCCTAACTTACTATACAATAAATCTTTAACTTTAACTATATGAGAATCAATTATAAGCTTATTACCAAATTCTTTTAAATAAAATTTATCTTTTTCTAATACTTTATAACAACTATAAAGCCAAACCATTTTTTTAGAAAAATGTATTTCATAATCATATTTTTGCATCTCAATATTTAGCCAAAGATATTCAATCAATTTATAAATTCGTTCTATTTCTACATTAAATTTTTTTAATTTGTATATTAAAAGATTTATAAAACTTTCTACACGTTGTAAATACTCTTTAGAATAGATATCAAAAATATTATGCTTTTTTAGAAATTGTTTTGTATCTTCAATAACATAAAAAATGTCATCAAAATGTTTATTTGTAAGATTTCTTGTTATTGATTCTGAATTATCATGATAATTATATAGTTTCTCTTCTAATATAGAAACTTTATCTGCAAAATATACAAGTTTATAAGTTGTCATTGGATCTTCATAAATAATATTATTTGGATAAAAAATATTTTTGTTATAAAATAACTCTTTTTTATATATTCCAATACATGCTGATGATGAAAATTCATTTGACAAAATTTTTCTAAAAATTTCTTCATTTGAAAGTCTATTTTTGAATTTATCGAATGTTTTATATATATTAGAATTTTCATCTAAATAATTGAAATTACAAAATACAATATTAGCATCAAAATTATTCATGTTAAACAATAATTTTTCATACATTTCAGAAGATATTGTATCGTCACTATCTACAAAACCTATAATATCTCCTTGAGATTTATCTATCCCGAAGTTTCTACAATATGCAGTCCCCATATTCGATTCATTTTTATACAATTTTATTCTAATATCTAGTTTTTGATATTGTTCCACAATATTTAAAGAATTATCAGTAGAACAATCATCGATACAAATTATCTCAATTTCTTTTAAGCTTTGAAAGATTACAGAATCTAAACATCTTTTTAAATATTTTTCAGAATTATAAATAGGAATTATTATAGATATTTTGGAATTATTCATATCTCATAACTCGACTTTTTAGGTAATATCTTCTCTAAACTTTGATTAATCAAAATCTTTGATAATTTAAAATTTTCTTGACTTATACTTTCTTTTGTAAATCTACCTATACTTGTACCATCATTGATACAATAAAATTTATATCTGTTACTTTTAATATCTTTTGAAATCTGGTTCGCATTTTCCAAAGTTCTAATAACTCCAAAGGCTCTTGCATCTATAAAATTTTTTTTATTTGCTGGAACAAAATTCCCTTTTACAAGTTGCCAATACCTAAATAAATATTGATTTACATCTTCATTTGTTCTAAATTTATTCTGAGAAACCTTTTCCAAAAGCTCTTTTTCAATTTCCCACACATTATTAAAAGTAGATTTTAAATATGATTGAGGATGGTGATTAATCTTAAATCCCGTAAAAAATCTAAAATACATTAAAAGTAAATTTTGAAAATTATACTTTCCATAACCTAGATTAAACCACTTTGAAAAATTATCTAATACAATTCTTCGCTTTACCAATTTTGGACTTATATGCCTATTATGATTTTTACTAATAATATCAATATTATTTGAATCAATATGTCTAATAATTCCATCATGAGCCATATCCATTATTGCCATATCCACAGGTAAGTTATTTTTGAAAAACTCTTCTTTTCTTATAGGTTTTAAAATAAAAAAATCATCATTAAAGTAAATAAATTTTTCACTCAAATTCTTTATTCTATGTAAATTTAACTCTATTGAGTGAGAACTAAAAGTAGGTAAAAACTCTTTTGGCATATAATCTTCATGTTTTATAATTTTAAGTTTTGAATGATTTGTATTTAACCATTTTGGTAAGTGACCATAAGTAATAAAAAAAACATTATTTATCCAAGGCATAAACTCTTCTATACCCCTAAAAATGAAATGTAGATTATCCCAGTCCCTATATCTATCTTCATTATTAAGTTCGTTACTATTTAACAGATATTGTTCTTTTTTTTCTCTCCATATAGGGTCATTACCATCTACCCAAGGCAAAACTATATCTATTTTTTCAACTATCATTTTTCTCCCATTCATAAGCACTTTGGCAAATTGATTTCAAATCATTAAATTTTGGTTTCCAGTTCATTTTATCTAAAATTTTATTATTATCAGCGACTAAAAAGGCTGGATCACCATCTCGTTTTTCTGCAATTTTGGTTTCAAAATTTACATTGGTTATATTTTTTATATTATTTACAATTTCTTTTACACTATATCCTTTTGCATAACCTAAATTAAATATATCACTATTGTTTTTTTCAAGATAAGAAATAGCCGCAATATGTGCATTTGCCAAATCTTCAACATGAATATAGTCCCTTATACAACTACCATCAGGTGTATCAAAATTATCTCCATAAATATTCAAAATATTTCTTTTCCCTAAAGCTGTTTTTATTACAAGTGGTATTAAATGTGTTTCAGGATTATGTTTTTCACCAATTCTTGGTCTAAGTTTATTATCTTTAAAAAACATATCAGCTCCAGCAACATTAAAATATCTAAATATTATATATTTAAAATTTGCATTTACACAAGCTGTATCTTGAAGTACTTTTTCACTCATAAGTTTACTCAGACCATAAGGGTTTATTGGTTTGGTTTCATAGTTTTCATCAATTCTTGTATCCGAACTTTCAATCTTGGGTGCTCCATACACTGCAGCTGTACTGGAAAAAATGAATTTTTTTACTTTGGTCTTTATAGCGCAATCAATGAGGTTGGTCGTATTGATGGTATTATTCATATAGTATTTCAGAGGATTTTGAACTGATTCCGAAACAACGATACTTGCTGCAAAATGCATAATAACATCAAATCTCATCGTGTCTAAAAGTTCAAAGACTTTTGAAAATTCTTTTAGATCAAGCTCAATAAATTTAAAGTTTCGCATTTTTTTGAGAGTTTGTATTGTTGTTTCATCTCCTGTCGAGAGATTATCGAGTACAGTGACTTCATAGGTAGTGGTCTCTAAAAGTTGTTTAACAATATGCGATCCAATATATCCTGCTCCACCGGTGATAAGGATTTTCATAGAAGAGCTCCTAACGTTTGTAAAACCCTCTCCACTATATCATCCATATCGTAATACTTATACTCTGCTAGCCTTCCTAGTAAGATGAGATTTGGAAACTCCTGGGCATGTGCAAGGTAACGTTGATACTTTTTTTGATTTTCATCGGTGAAAATAGGATAATAGGGAGTATTTTTCTCTTTCTCATAAGTTTGGGGGTACTCTTTGAGAATAGTCGTGCCTTTGCTCTTTGATGGGTGAATATGTCTGAACTCTGTGATGCGAGTAAAGTCGTGATCGTTCGGGTAGTTAATCGTTGCCGCTTCTTGAAAAAACTCTTTAGAAACAGTTTCAAGTTGCATTATAGTACTTCGATAAGGAAGCTCCCCATAGCGATAATCAAAAAGCGCATCGATCATCCCTGTATAGATAATTTGCTTTTTATCATTTGGGTCTAACACAAAGGGAGTCGAGAGTTGTATGGTAATATTTGGATGTGTAAGTAGGTTTTCAAAAAGTTTTGTATAACCCTCTTTTGGAACGGCTTGATAGGTGTCATTAAAGTACCTGTTGTCTTCGCCAATAAAGATCGGCACTCGCGCTGTCACAGCACTATCAAGTTCTTCAGGCTTAAGTCCCCATTGTTTGGATGTATAACCGACAAAAACTTTGTTATAAACAAAATCAGCAAGCTTTTGAAGCTTCTTGTTGGAGTGTTTTTTGAGTTCCAAAATAGGTACTTTTGTATTCAAAGAATAATATGTTAAAAGTGTATCTATAAGTTCTTGTGCTTCTTTGGATGTAAAGAGTAAACGTATTGTATTAAAGTTAAAAGGGATTGGGACATTTTGATTCTCTATATGTGCTAGTACCTTATGTTCATATTTTTGCCACTGGGTAAACTTTGAGAGATAATCCCACACCTCTTGATTAGATGTATGAAAAAGATGGGGACCATATTTATGGATACGGATGCCTTGATCGTCGACATAATCATAGCAATTGCCACCAATGTGCTCTCTTTCTTCGAGTACTAATACTTTTTTGTTATGCTTGGTAGCGAGTAAATTTGCACTTACAGCTCCTGCAAATCCAGATCCTACGACTATGACATCATGCATTATTTAACTCCAAGTATTTTTTTAGCTTTGCTATTGTCAAATTTGCCTCGTATCCCGTCAAAAACAGAATGAGTTGCAAATTTGATACGTTTTATTTTATGGTCATCATAAAGTAAAATATTCTTAATAAGCTCAAAGTAGACACACGCTACATCCCAATATACTTTTTTGGTACGAGCATATTTGAGCGCAATATAAATAGAGTTACGAAGCCCATAATATTTAAGCCAAAGCATCTCAAAACGTATCCTGTTGGCATGAAGCCAAAGAAATTTTCTTGCTATTTTTTCCTCTTGTCGTTTCTCTTTGTGATAAATAGCTCCCTCATTACAAAGAAGAATTTTACCCAAAGTCGCAAGTCGTAAACTGTACTCTGTGTCATCATGGTGAATGAAAAACTCTTGTCTTGGAAGCCCAATGAGATCGATAGAGCTTTTTGGTACCAAAATACCTACAAATGATGCCATATCAATCTGAGCATATTTTTTTTGATAGATCTCACAATCTGGTTTTTGTTGAAAAGCGGGGAGCGTGTTGATATAGTCAAACATTCCCCTATGTCCAAAAGTTGAGAGGGTGTGTTCCTCTTTTGTACCGATATAAGTTGTTGGAGCATACGCTGCATAATTTGGATATTTTTTTATAGCATCCATTAAAATTTCAAGCGCATTGTACGCCGGTTCTGCATCATCATCCATAAGCCATACATAATCGTAGCTGTTTTCATAAGCTTGTTTCATCCCCTCATAAAAACCACCTGTTCCACCGAGATTCTCTTTAAGACGTCGATAAGAAATCTTTGGATGTACTAAATACCCATCTTCTTCAATTCGTTTACTCGTACCGTCATTAGAAGCGTTATCGATGACCAAAACATCAGTAGAGAAACTCTGTGCTAAAAGTGCATCAAGGCACTCAGTGAGAAGTTTATAGCGATTATATGTAACGACAATTGTGCAGACACTCATCATCTCACCTCTTTTTTTACCTTGCAAAATATCCCCCTGTTTTTGGCGCCCCTCTAAACTCTATTTTTTCTTCCTCTTTGAGTTGTTTGAGCCATCTTTCTATATTTTTAACAGAGGTATTCATACTCTGTGCAAAAAATGTAGAGCGATTATTTGGTTTGTTTTTGATGAGTGCATACAGAGAGTCTACTCCCTCATTTACTCCCTCATTTACTCCCTCATTTACTCCCTCATTTACTCCCCCATCACTTTTATAAAAGATATTTTTCATAAAATTTCGCGATATATAAAAGCTCTCTTTACCATAAGTCTTTAAAATTCTATCTAACCCTGATCCTAAATGCTCTACCATTTCTAAATCTTTATAAATTCTCATAAGTTCGCGGTTTATCGGTTTGGAATAGCCCTCAAAAAAATCATCTGTATTTTTAATTGTTGAGAGTCCTCCACTAGAAGTGATCTCTATTCTATCGCTGTATATCTCAAAAACAGGTGGAATCTCTGTCGTATAGTCGTTGTGCACTATTGCATTTATCACCGCTTCACGAAGGGCTACTTTATTCCAAAGAGGTTGTTCTATTCTCTCTTTATAAGTAATTTTTGCGGCTGTTTTATTTTCTATATCTAATTTATCAAGCACTTTATGTGTCGCTTTTATAAGAGAGCAATAGCCGTATTCATTATTTTCTATCAGATCAATCTTGTCTTCTCCAGCATATTTTGCTACTTTTATGGATGTACCATTACTATCAGCTAATAAATAAGCCACATAGTTATAATGCCCATCTTCTGTAAGAAGTTCTAAGTTTGAAGCAAATTTATCGTTCAGTTTCAGCCCTTTTTCCTCATAGTAGATCTTGAGCTGTTCAAAACTCAAATCTTGTCTATGTGAGCGAATTTTACTCAGCGAATTACGTACTCTCTTTGCAAAAAGATCTTCTATCATAGCTTCATTCATAGGCTCACTGCTACTACCCACTCTGATAAAACATCCTTTTGGGGACATTCCGTGTTTTTTGATATAGTAGGGGGTTTCTCTTCCGCTAGCTACGATGATTCTTATAATATTTTTCTTCTCTTTTTGCTCTAAGATTACTTCAAAAAGCCCAAGGCAAGAGGGTGAGATATTATGTTTGAGCTTATCTTTGATTTTTAGTTGTATCTCGTCTGGCTCTAAAACTCCTAGAGTTTGACCATCGCTCTTTATTCCAATGTAGATATTCCCACCCTCATAAGAATTTAAAAAAGCTACAACCTCTTTTTCTAAAGAATCGGTGAGCTTTTCTTTGTATTCGATGCGGTGAGATTCGTTTGTATGCTGCATTAGATTCTCAATAACCTTTTGTTAAGCACTTCTTATAAAGATAAAAGAGCCCCAACACCTTTTTGAATTTTTTCCATCTCTGCTTTACTCGTATCACCCAAATGGGCAATGATTCTCTTTTTAGAAACACCTCTAATTTGTTCTATCATCACTTCACATGGCTTTTCTAAAGCAGCTCGAGGAGTCAGGGTTATTCTAAAGAGACCTTCACCTAAAAGATTTGTTGTGCATGGTACTATAGTGATGAGCTCTAGTATCTCGTTGACATCTGTATTAGAAAGGATAACACATGGTCGTATTTTACCCGCTTCATTGTTTTTTTGAGGGTTTAAATTGACTAAAACTAGGGCGCCTCTTGTGTAGATTTTAGAGTCCATCTGACAAAGTGCCCTCTAAAAGATTGTATTCTTGTTCGGAGTGTTTGGCAATACGTTTTGCTTCTTCAATAAGTTGTGCTTTTTTATCATCGATCACTTTAATTTCGATAGAGTCTCCTTTTTTTAGGAGCTCTACAGAGTCTCCAATATGTAAAGAGAGAAACTTTACTATGTCGTTGGGAAGCCGAATTGCAGCGGAATTGCCCCATTTAGAAATTTTTGCAGTCATTGCATCCCTCCGAAATTTGTATATACATAAGTATATCCACCTTGTTTATTACATGTCAAGAATAGGGTCAATCTGCAAAATGTTCTTTTGCCAAAGGTGTCGCAAAATCCAAATCGCAACAGGCACGTTTGCCTAAAATGTCACCTAGATATTTCGGATGTAAGCCGTTGCTTGGGCGCACACTTTTGATGTTTTGTTCCGTAAAGATTTCCCCTTTTTTTATCGGCTCACTCACATAGAGACTACGGCAAAAGCGGCGGTTGTGTTCTCTCTTTTCATTGAGCGTGTAATCGATTTTTCCGAGCATTTTTTCGGTGTCGCGCACCGCTTGTACCATCGCTTTTAACTCTGCTTCATCGAGCGAAAAGGCTTGGTCGGCACTTGGAATCGACTTGTCTAAAATGAAGTGTTTCTCTATCACGCGCGCACCAAGACTCACTGCTACGACGGGAGCGACGATGCCTAAAGTATGGTCGGAAAAACCGCTTAGTACGCCGAAACGTTGCGCCAAATCGGGAATCATGACAAGGTTGGCATCTTCAAGCGGAGCGGGGTAAGCGGAGGTGCATTGGAGTAAAATGATGTCGTTATTTCCTTCACTTTTACAGATGCGCACGGCGTCTTCTATCTCTTGCTCGGTTGCCACGCCCGTAGAGATTATCATAGGTTTACCCTTACTTGCCGCGTAGCGGATGAGTTCATAATCGGTTATCTCAAACGAGGCGATTTTATAGGCAGGCGGGTTGAATTGCTCCAAAAAATCAACGGCACTTTTGTCAAAAGGGCTTGAAAAACATAAAAGTTCCACTTCTCGTGCGGTTGCAAAAAGTTCCTCATGCCACTCCCAAGGAGTGTAAGCTTTTTCATACAAAGCGTAGAGATTTTGGTCGTCCCAAAGCTGTGTTCCTTTGATGATGAATTCTTCGTTGTT
>Ga0265295_1003292_pt1 | contig 23819 bp, 21 predicted proteins | sample Munlansysbiofilm_FD_192503 | JGI IMG/M metagenome (GOLD analysis project Ga0265295, IMG submission 192503) | Leachate microbial communities from a municipal landfill in Southern Ontario, Canada - Methane capture system biofilm | ecosystem: Engineered > Solid waste > Landfill > Unclassified ...
AGTATTTCAATTAATTCTGCCATGTTTATCACCGTCATTATTATAGCATAAGAAAGGCGAAATAAATATGTTACAATGTAAACAAAGAGATCATGAAATGCTCGTGAAATACTTTTCATATGAATTAAGGTATACTAAAGATACATAAAGGAGTTAGTATGAATCACATCATTAAAATCGTAAAAGGATCTTTAGTTGGACTGGGCAGTATTTTACCAGGGATTTCTGGTTCGATGGTTGCAACTATTTTAAAAATATATACTGAACTTATTACAGCGCTCAATCAGTTTACAAAAAAACCGGTTCGTGCTGTTTTGTCCGTATGGCAATATATCGTAGGTGTTTTATTGGGTTATCTCATCGGATTTTTGTTCATCAAAATCTTTTTAGAGAACTTCCCGATTCCCTTCACCCTTCTTTTTATAGGTTTCATTATTGGGTCTATTCCCAGCGTAACCTCTGAAACAAAAGGTGAAAAAAAGAAGTGGCATCATTTTCTTGTTATGGGACTTGCTATTTTGATGATGGCTCTCTTTTTATTGGTTCAAGAGGCAAGTGCAACCGCAAATAATTGGACATATTATCTCGTTGTTTTCTTTATTGGTTTTATCACAGCCGCTTCATTGATTACACCTGGTTTATCGGCAGCAACCCTCTTGATGGCACTTGGGTATTTTCATATCCTCATCGGTTTAGTTGATGATGTAGCAAGAGCATTCATCACCTTTAATTTTTCTGAAATTGCTGCATATTTACCGATGTTACTCATGCTTATACTCGGTGTACTCATCGGTATGATTGTCATCGGGAAAGTGATGTATCAAGTTCTGATCCATTACAAAGTACATTTTTATATGGCAGTGCTCGGTATCATCCTCATATCACCATTCAATATCTTATTTGAACTCCAGTCATCGACTGAAAACAATGTGTTTAACACACCGTGGTATACATGGCTTATTGCAGGAGTTTTATGTTTATTAGGGATTTATACAACGTATCGCCTTTCTACAAAAGGTCAATCGAAGGAGGATTCTCATGATTAAAAAAGCAGTTATTCCAGCTGCCGGATATGGCACACGGTTTTTACCCATCACTAAAGCGTTACCCAAAGAACTTTTACCCATCATTGATCGTCCCACCATTGAATATATTGTCAATGAAGCCATTGATGCAGGCATGACTGATATTTTACTCATCGTCAGTTCGAATAAAAATGCTATCATCGATTATTTTGACTACAATATCGAATTAGAAACCATTCTTTTAAGCAAAAATAAGAACTACGAATATGGACTAGTCAGAAATATCGGTGTTGGAGCGAATATTCATTTTATTCGTCAAAGAGAACAACTCGGGTTAGGTCACGCCGTTTTACAAGCAGAAGCTTTTATTAGCGGAGAGCCTTTTGCTGTTCTATTAGGCGATGATATGTATGTCGGTAAAGATCAACCTGCCATCAAGCAATTAGCAGATGTCTTTGAAAAGGTTCAATCAACTGTTTTAGGTACAATGGAAGTAGAATTGAAAAATACATCAAAATATGGCATTTGCATACCTAAAGAAGGAGAAAAAGGACCTATTGTGGAACTTAAAGGTGTTGTTGAAAAACCTAAAGTTGAAGAAGCACCATCTCGATCGGCAATTGGTGGACGTTATATCTTAACGCCAGCTATTTTTGATTTTCTAAAGAGCCAATCACGTGGCGCCGGAAATGAGATTCAATTGACGGATGCCATTTTAAGACTAATGTCCAAAGAGAAGGTTTATGCCTTTGATATTCAGGGAAAACGTTATGATGTAGGAAACAAAGTGGACTATATTGAAGCCATTTTAGATTTCGGCTTGCAAAAAGATGAAATTAAAGATGATCTTAAAGCATTAATTAAGAGAAAGGCAATCTAAAATCTATTTACTTTCAAGAGCATTTTCATTATAATAAGGATAACACGTAAAGAAGATGAGTAATCAATTGATTGCCTGAAGAGAGTGTGCGGCTGGTGTGAGCACATGCATGAAACTGATGAAATCCACTTCTTAGTGACGCTAATCACGTCCGTAGATCTGCGTTAAAGATAGATGAGGGCTAGAGATTTCTCTAGAACTAAGGTGGCACCGCGTATGATACGTCCTTAGATATCTTAAGGGCGTTTTTTATTTGAAGGAGGATATGAAGATGTTAGATTTAAAATTTGTAGTTGAAAATATCGATGAAGTTATCAAAAAGTTGTCACAAAGAAATGGTGATTTTGGCTATTTATATGAGCTTGTTGAATTATCAAACAAGCGAAAAGATATCATTGGTTCTGTCGAATCAAAAAAAGCATTACGCAATGAAGCATCCAAGAAAATTGGGGAACTAAAAAGACAAAAACAAGATGTCACACCCATCTTAAATGAAGTCGCCCACTTAGGTGATGACATCAAAGCGTTAGATGATGAACTTCGTTTAATCGAAGAAAAAATTCAGTGGATTTTAGCCATTACACCGAACATACCTCACGCAAGCGTACCTGTTGGAAAAGACGAAGCAGCTAATGTGGAAATCAAACGTGTTGGGGAACCAAAGACGTTTGGTTTTGAAGTGAAGGATCACGTGGCACTTGGTGAAGCCTTAAATATTTTAGATTTTGAAAGAGCTGCTAAAATCACAGGAACGAGATTTGTTGTCGATAAAGGATTTGGCGCACGCTTAGAAAGATCGCTCATCCAGTTTATGATGGACTTACATGCATTTGAACATGGATACCAAGAGATCATTCCTCCATTTATCGTGAACGAAAAAAGTATGTTTGCTACAGGTCAATTTCCTAAATTCAAAGACGATGCCTTTAGAGTTGTTGCTGGTGAAAATGCATGGTATTTAAATCCAACTGCCGAAGTACCAACGATTAATCTTTATCGCGATGAAATCATGGATGTTAATGAACTTCCTGTAAAATACTGTTCATACACGACCGCTTTCCGCTCAGAAGCGGGTTCTGCAGGTAGAGATACACGTGGTATTTTAAGACAGCATCAGTTTAATAAAGTTGAACTGATTAAGTTTACAAAACCTGAAGACTCATACGATGAGTTAGAAAAAATGCTGATTAATTCCGAAGAAGTTTTAAGAAGACTAGAACTTCCATATCGTGTGGTTGCTTTATCAACAGGTGATATGGGATTTGGTATGGCTAAAACATATGATATTGAAGTATGGCTTCCTGGTCAAAATACATACCGTGAAATTGGTTCTATATCCAATGCTGAAGACTTCCAAGCAAGACGTGCTAATATTCGTTTTAAGCGTTCGAAAGATGCTAAAACTGAGTATGTTCACACTCTTAATGGTTCAGGTTTAGCTGTGGGAAGAACGATGATTGCCATCATGGAAAATTATCAAAATGAAGATGGAACAATCACTGTTCCTAAAGTGCTTCGTCCTTACATGAAGATTGATGTTATCAAATAACACAATTTCACACTAAAAAAACATTGACATCACATAGTGTTTTGTTAAGATAAAGGTGCTTCATTTTTCTCTCCAATAAAACTCTCTATGGTATAATAAGTGTGCTCAAGCACGCTTATTTTACTTAAAAAGGTAGGTAAAGCTATGAAAATTTATTATGTAGAAGACGAAAGAGATCTCTCTGAAATTATCAGAAAGTATTTAACAAGAGAAGGGTATGAAACCACGGTGTTCTATGATGGTGAAACCGCCATGGAACATATTAATGATCCTGTTGATTTATGGATTTTGGACATCATGTTAACAGGTGAAGTCAGTGGATATGACTTAATCAAAGCCCTCAAAGAAAACAACAGCCCATCCGCTGTTATTTTCACATCAGCGCGTGATCAGGATCTTGATAAAATTATGGGACTTGAATTGGGTTCAGATGATTATCTCGCAAAACCTTATTCACCACGAGAACTTATTTTACGCGTTAAAGCCGTATTGAAAAGACAACAAGCACCCCAAGTGTCTGAAATGGTGCATTACGCTGATTATGAAATTAATATGACACGACGTGAAATCAAAAGTGGTCAAACCATGATTGATTTGACCAATAAAGAATTTGAACTGCTTTTATTCTTTATTAAAAATATGAATCAAGCTTTTGCACGTGAAGATATTTTAAAACATGTATGGGGTGAAAACTACTACGGTTCTGATCGTGTAGTTGATGATTTACTGAGAAGATTACGGCATAAAATGCCTGATTTAAAAATTGAAACGATTTACGGATTTGGCTATCGATTATTATGAAACAGATTAAGTTAGCAACTCAGCTCAATTTAATCTTTAGTTTGGTGACACTGTTAACCAGTCTCATTTTTATTGTTGCTTTAAATCGTGTTTTTGTTGAATTCCGTGAATCACAAAATGAATTACAGTTATCTGCGTATTTAAATGATGTTAGAACCAACATGACAAATCCACCGGATTCTGACTATAACGGCTATATTATCGCTCAGGGATCAAGTGTTGTTTCTAGTTATAATTTGGATGTACTCGATGGCCATTTTTCAGCAAGTGAAGTTGCTGAGTTTATGTTGATTTGGCCGGGCCAAGAAAGACATATTGAAATTGAAGGTAATGATTATTACTTTAGAATTGATCGAAGACCTGGCGGAACAAACGTGATTGTATTTACATCAGAAGATTACTTATCCGTTTTTGGTAATGCCTTTTCTATTTTAATGAGAATCAGTTTTATCGCTCTTGTGCTTCTTGGTAATGTCATCATTTTAATGTGGTCTAGAATTACTGTTGAACGCATTAAACGCCTACAAGGAGAAGTACAGGTTTTGAGAAGAAATAATTATCAAGAACCGATTGAGGTTGATGGTAATGATGAAATCACAGAACTTGCGAAGACCATTGAAAAAATGCGTCAAGAGATTCAATATGCAGAAAAAACAAAACAAGAGATGCTTCAAAATATTTCCCATGATTTTAAAACACCGATTGCTGTGATTCAGTCTTATGCTGAAGCGATTGGTGATGGTATATCTGACATTAAGGAAGCTGAAGTCATTGTCAAACAAGCTGAAATGCTCAATCAAAAAGTTAAACAACTCTTGGAGTTAAATAAGCTCGAGTATTTAAAGGATCCCACTGAGTTCGAAGATATTCGTATCAAAGATATTATTATTAATATTGTTAATAATCAGAAATATCGAACATCTATTGAAATTGAAACCGAATTGGATGAGTCAACATATTTTGGTGTCAAAGAAAACTTTTATACTGCATTTTCAAATATTATAGATAATGCATTAAGATATGCAAAATCAAAAATTATTATTAAATTGAATAATAAAAAACTCACCTTCTTTAACGATGGTGAGCCAATCAGTGAAAAATTTATTGATCATATCTTTAGACCATATGAAAAAGGACAAAATGGCCAATTTGGCCTAGGTATGAGTATTGTTCAAAAAACGTGTTCGCATTTCAATCTCTTACTTAAGGTTGAAAATGTGACAGACGGTGTTCTCTTTATTATAGAGCCTCTCTAATGAGTTTTGCTCTTGTTTGATAGTCGTCGATGGATAGATCACCTTGATTGTTTTTTAGTTTGAAGAGATTCTCATCATCTTTGCGATAGCGTGGAATCAAATGGATGTGAAAATGGAATACTGTTTGTCCAGCGACTTCACCATTATTCGATAAAACATTCATCGCATCGACACCAAAAGCCTTCTTAATTGCTTTTGAAAGCTTAACTGCAACTCCAAAAACATGACTTGCTGTTTTTTCTGGAACATCAAAAATATCTTTGTAAGCTATTTTTGGTACGACGAGTGTATGACCTTTCGTTGCTTGAGAGATATCGAGAAAAGCAATCACGTAATCATCTTCATACACTAAATGAGCAGGAATTTCCCTTGTGATTATTTTTGAAAAAATGGTAGACATATAAACACCTCTTTCTTGGCTTTATTCTATCATAAACTCATTGAAAACAACCACTTAAAATGTTATAATCACTACGTATATAAGGAGGATTCATCTATGAAAAAAATTCCAGTGGGTATTTCAGGTCGCCATTTGCACCTTACTCAGGAACATCTTGAAATTTTGTTTGGAAAAGGATATCAGCTTAACGTATTAAAAGAATTGAGTCAACCAGGTCAATATGCAGCACAAGAAAAGGTCGATGTCATAAGTCCTGACGGAAAAATTTTAGCAGGGGTACGTATTTTAGGTCCTGTGAGAAAAGCTTCTCAAGTTGAAGTATCAAAGAGTGATGCGATTCGTTTTAAATTTGATGCTCCAGTAAGATCTTCAGGGGATGTTAAGGGATCTGGTGCAGCTACTTTAATTGGTCCTAAAGGACAAGTATTTATTTCTGAAGGTGTTATTATCGCAGATCGCCATATTCATTTTTCACCAGAAGAAGCAAAAGAATTTGGTGTGACTGATCGTCAAGTTGTAGCAATCAAGGTTGACGGTATCAAAGCGGGCATTTTAGATAACGTTTTATGCCGCGTTCATCCCGAATTTAGACTTGATTGTCATCTTGATACAGATGATGGCAGTGCGTTCATGCTTTCAACAGGCGATACTGTTGAACTTGTTAAATCTTATACCATTCAATCCTAGTGCCTTTTTGCAGGCACTTTTTTACCTCAAAGGAGGTTTCATATGAAGAAACTACCTAAACAACAAGTGTTTAAAGATCCACTTTATGGATTTATTCATGTGGATTATGCTTTGATCAAAAAGTTAATCGATTCAACGCTTTTTCAAAGACTGAGAAGAATTAGACAGCTTTCTGGTGTTCAAATGGTTTTTCATGGCGCAGAACACTCACGCTTTGTCCATAGTTTAGGTGTTTATGAAATCGCGAATCGTTTTTTAACGGTCCCCGATATTCATGAAGCATTAAACGATCGTGAGAAAGCACTCTTTTTGGTTGCTGCATTATTACACGATATAGGACATGGTGCATACTCTCATGCATTTGAGACGACTTTTGATGTTAATCATGAGCATATAGGAGCTGAGTTAATCACTCAAAATCACGAGCTGCGTGCCATTTTAGATACTGAAGATGACATGTTTGCTTTAGATGTGGCACGCATTTTGAGAAAAGAAAAGAAGTTTCCACTCATTGAACAATTGATATCAAGTCAACTCGATGTGGATCGTCTCGATTATCTCGAAAGAGATGCTTATTATACAGGGGCAGCTTATGGCCATATCGATGTGGATCGTTTGATTCGTGTTTTATACATTAAAAATGGAAAAGTTGTCTTTAAAAATTCAGGTATTCACGCGATTGAAAACTATTTAATTGCTAGATATCATATGTACTGGCAGGTTTATTATCATCCTGTAGCAAGAGCTTATGAAGTGATTCTAGAAAAAATATATCGTCGCATTCGCGATCTTTTATTAACAGACTATCCGTTTGAAAGTAATGTCGAACCACTGAAACGCATCATGAAAAATGCACATGATTTAGAGGCCTATATTGAAATTGATGACTTTTATATCAATGGATTAATCGCCGGATTTTTAAAGTCTAAAGACGCTATATTAAGTCAGCTTGCCTATGATTTCATGAATCGTAAAATATGGGGATATTTAAACGACACAGAAGAAAATAAACAAGAGGTAGAAAAGATTTTATCAACCTATCTCGAAGATGAAATTGATTATTATACAGCTAGAAGATCTGTTCATAACAGCACGTATCAAGACGATGGTGAAGGATTTGGGGATAAGATTTATATCTTATTGGAAAACGGAAAAATTTCTTCACTTAAAGATCAATCAAAGATTATTGAAAGTTTGATGCTATCGGGAACGAAAACAGACCCTAAGTTTTTTTATCGTAAAAAATGAGACCACAAGTATTTGTAGTTGAAGGCAAAAACGATCAGTTCAAACTCGAAAAATGTTTAGATCATCCCTTAATTGTAACAACCAATGGTAGCGCGATTGATGATGATAAGATTCTTATTTTGAAAAAGTTCGATGAAACACATGATATTATCTTGTTTTTAGATCCCGATCATGCCGGTGAACGGATAAGAAGAATCGTGTCAAAACACATCCAGCATGTCTATCATGCGTTTATCAACAAGGACGTTGCAAAAAGTAAAAATTTAAAAAAAGTTGGTGTTGAACACGCAGACTGTGATGCGGTATTACATGCGTTATCACACATCAAACATGTTACTCATCACATGGAAAGTGATATCACACATTCCTTTTTATTCCATCATGGATTAACTGGGTCTAAAGAATCCAAACAGTTAAGAATTAATGTATGTCAAAGACTTGGAATTGGCATAACCAATGGAAAAACACTTTATCATCGTCTACATATGTTTGGCATTAATCAGAAAGAAGTGTTAGAGGTCATTCATGAATCATCAAGCAAAAAAGAAGTTCGGACAGAACTTTCTGAGAGATAAAAATCTCTTATTAAAAATTGTTCGAGAATCACACATTGAAAATAAACATGTTGTTGAGGTTGGTCCCGGTCAAGGGGCATTAACCTCTTATTTAGCTGAAAAGGCAGAGGATGTTGTCGCTTTTGAAATTGATACTTCACTCTCACCTATTTTAGATGTGTTAGAACAAACATATGAAAATCTCAAAGTTGTGTATCAAGATTTCTTAAACACTGATTTATCGATTTATCCATATGATCTTCACGTTGTCGCCAATGTGCCTTATTATATAACGACACCTATTTTATTTAAATTGTTAGAAAGTAAAAATGTAAAAACAGCATCTTTAATGATTCAAAAAGAAGTGTGTGATAGATTACTTGCAACACCATCATCTAAAGACTACAACGCCTTATCTGTGATTTTGCAGTTTCAGACCAAAGCATATAAGATGATGGACGTTAAACGACACCTCTTTTATCCTGTACCCAATGTTGACAGTGCGGTTATACGTATCGAAAAACTTGAGAAAAAAATGATTGATGAAACAAAGGAATCGCTATTTGTAGCTTTTGTTAAAGGAGCGTTTAAGCAAAAGAGAAAGACGCTTGTTAATAATTTAAATAGCGCATTTGATATACCCAAAAATGACATTGAAACATTTTTAATCAAACAGGGAATTGACATTAGAACACGTGCAGAAGCCTTATCGTTAGACACATTTATCAAACTTGTGAAGGAGTGGCCTTATGATCGTTGAAAAAGCATACGCAAAAATCAATCTAGCACTTGATGTCGTTCGAAAAAGAGCTGATGGATATCATGACTTAAAAATGATCATGATTCCTTTGGAACTCCATGATCATATAACTTTTGAAAAAGATGACAAAATTGTTCTTATTACGAACATAGAAATAGAAAATAATGCAGTGATCAAAACAGCACATCTCATAAAAGATAGATATCATGTTGAAGGCGGCGTAAAAATTACGTTAGATAAACACATTCCTATTGGAGCTGGGTTAGGTGGAGGATCTGCGGATATTGCAGCAACCATTAGAGGGTTAAACCTTTTATGGGAACTCCAATTATCTGATTTAGATATGGAAGAATTAGCCAAAGAACTCGGTTCCGACACCCTCTTTTGCCTATATAACAAACCTGCATATGTCTATAGCAGAGGTGATCATCTACTATTTATTACCGCACCAGCTATCACATCGGTTTATCTGATTGACCCTCAAATTTCTGTATCAACAAAAAAAGTATTTGAAAATCATGTTACTCGACATGAGCACGGCAAGTTCAATCGCTTATTTACAACCTACATCAATGAAAGATACCAGACTTTCTTTCGGAAAAGTTATAACGTTTTAACAGAAACCACGAAAAAAATTTATCCTGAAATTGGACATGTTGAAAAAAAGGTTAGGAAAATCAGTCCACTCGCCAGAATGAGTGGAAGTGGCTCGGTATATTATATTCCGATATTCAAAGGAAATGAGCGAAAAATCTCAAAAAAAATCTCAAAATTACCCTTTTTAGTCATCAAAACGGACGTAAAACATTAAAATTTGTTTAAACTATACGTGAAATATGCTATAATTTTGGTATAAAACATGGACGTCTTGGAGGGCAAAATGAAAATTACTGATGTGAGAGTAAAGCTTGTATCAAGCGAAAGTAGACTTAGAGGTGTAGCAACAATTACTTTCGATGAAAGTTTTGTAGTACACGATATCAGAATTATAGAAGGTGAAAATGGCATCTTTGTTGCAATGCCAAGCAAAAAGACACCTAATGGAACATTTAGAGACATCGCTCACCCTATTCATGGTGAAATGCGTAAAATGATTGAAGATGCAATTGTTGTTGCGTATAACGAAGCCCTATTAAATCCTACGACTGAAGAAGAAGAATAATTTCTGATATATGTAGATTTGTTTGTGAAATCTTTTTGTGGTGTGCCACAAGAAGATTTTTTTGTTTATGACATGGAAAAATGAACCCCTTTCATGTATAATGAATGTAGATAAAACGAAGGAGTGTCATACGTCATGTCGATTGTAAGTGGAAAGAAAATTAAGCTGTTTGCACTTAGTTCAAACCGTGCTTTAGCAGAAGAGATTTCAAAAGCATCTAATATAGAAATCAGTGCTGTAGATGTTGTGAAATTTGCAGATGGTGAAATCACTGTTAATATTGAGGAGAGTGTTCGAGGTCACGATGTATTTATCATACAATCTACATCAGCACCAGCTAACGAGCATTTGATGGAATTACTTGTTATGGCTGATGCACTTAAAAGAGCTTCCGCTAAAACGATTACGGTATTGATGCCTTATTATGGCTATTCGAGACAGGATCGTAAAGCGAAGTCAAGACAACCTATTACGGCTAAACTTGTTGCTGATATGCTTCAAGTTGCTGGCATTACACGTGTCATCTGTATTGATTTACATGCGGCACAAATTCAAGGGTTCTTTAACATACCAATCGATAATTTTCCAGCTTCCCCACTCCTAGCAGATTATTTTCTATATACTAAAAAACTTGAAAATATTGTTGTTGTATCACCGGATCATGGTGGTGTGACACGCGCAAGAATATTTGCACGTACATTTAATGCTCCCTTAGCTATTATTGATAAACGAAGACCAGAACCCAATAAAGCAGAAGTTCAAAATATTATCGGTGATGTCTCTGGCAAAATTGCTATTATGGTTGATGATATTATTGATACTGCAGGAACGCTTGTAGCAGGAGCAGCAGCATTAATTGAAGCAGGAGCAACCAAAGTTTACGCAGCAGCAACACATGCCGTACTTTCTGGTCCAGCCATTGAGCGTATAGAAAATTCAGCGATTTGTGAAGTTGTTGTTACAGATACAATTGCCTTAGATCCATTTAAGAAATCTCCAAAGATCACGCAATTGTCGATAGGACCATTATTAGGACAATCCATTTTGCATATTGTTAAAGATGAACCTATCAGCCAAATATTCGATAAAATACAGCATATAGAGAGTGAACAATGAAGCTTGTAGTAGGTCTTGGTAATCCCGGGCTCAAATACCAAAAAACACGACACAACGTTGGATTTATGGTAATTGACGAAATTTTAAAAGACATCGGTACAACCGCACGTTTTGATGCTAAATTTAATGCTGAAGTAGCGATTTTAAATGTGGCTGGTGAAAAGGTTTGTTTGGCAAAACCTTCTACATTTATGAATCTATCAGGCGAAGCGATTACGAAATTGATGCGTTATTATGACATTCCTATCGATGATCTTTTGGTTATTGTGGATGATGTGAATTTATCAACGGGGAAATTACGTTTGAGAGAAACTGGTGGCCATGGTGGACATAATGGTTTAAGAAACATCATCGGTCTTCTTCATTCTGAAGAATTTAAAAGGGTTCGTATTGGAGTAGATAATAATACGAATATGCCACTCGATCAATATGTTTTAGGTCAATTTACCCCTGATCAACTCATTATATTGAGTAAGGCTTTGATGCAGGGTAAGAGTATTGTTGAGATGTTTGTTGAAGGTATCTCATATAAGGATATTATGACGAAATTCAATGGATCATCGTTGATGGAGTAAATGCATGATTGAATGGTTAAAACGACAGGAAAGCATAAAAGCATTGATAAAGAAAACGTCGGATTCGACGTTTTTTAAGTCTTCTAATGACACGTTCAATGCATATTTAATTGCGATTGATTTTTTGATGAATCAGAAAACTGTGATCGTCGTGTTACCCAATCTTTATGATGCTCAAAAATACTATGATACGTTATCGCAACTTGTTGATGCTGATCAAGTATTGTTTTATCCGGCTGATCAAACACTTACAACCATGATGGCTTTAGGTAGTCCTGAATTCAAAAGTGAACGTCTATTTACGTTAAAACAATTGATGACTCAAAGTCCTTTTATTGTTGTGACAACCATACAAGGTCTCTCACTTCGTCAGCTAAAACCACAAGATTACATGAATAGTGTAAAAATAATTGTCAAAGATCAAACCTATGAAGTTGATAAACTTGTTCAGTTTTTAGTTTACAGCGGCTATCAAAGAACTTATACAGTTGAAAAACCAGGTGAATTCAGTTTACGTGGGCACATTTTAGATGTATTTACATTAAATAATGATCAACCTTATCGCATTGACTTTTTTGATGATGTTGTTGATCAAATTAAAGTTTTTGATATCGAATCACAGCGATCTGTTTATGAAGTGTCTGAAATGGAGATTGCTCCAATGCATGAGCTTTTTTATACGGATCAAATGAAATCAGACGCGCTTTATAAGATCAAACGTTTCTTTGAAAATGTGGCATTATCTGAAAGAGAACAAGAAAAATTAAGTCAAGATTTAGAATGGATTGATCAACGTAGTAAGCTTGATGGGTTACAGATGTATATGCCTTTTTTTAATGAGGAAAAGACAACACTTCTTGATTTTTCTTTGGATGCTAAACTGTATTTTCTTGATGTTTACAAAATGCAAATCAATGAAGAACAGACCACAAGTGATTTACTGACATACGCAACAACGATGAATGGAGACAACTTCTTAAAGATTCCTTTTCGTGTATCTCTTGCGGAGCATTTAAAAAACAAACACATACAGATTGATAATTACGGATTAAATAGCCCCCATAATGCAATTGATCTTGGTGTTTCATCTCTAAATACTTTTCAGGGTAATCTTGAACTATTTGCGCTTGACATTAAAGATATGCCAAACTATCGGATTTATGTGTGTATAACACAAGAAACCTATCGAAAAGAACTCATCGATTTTCTACATCATAAAAAAATGACTCATGATTTTGAGTTAAATGATCTACCAGGATTACACATTTTAAATACATCCAGTTATGGCGCTTTCCAAATGAAACATGAGAAAGTTTGGGTTTTGGATGAATCTCAGCTTTTCACATATCGAACAAGACCGGCAATCCGTTATCGAAGTGTACTTAATCAAGCTACGAAAATTAGAAGAATTGAAGACTTAACCCCTGGAGATTTTGTCGTTCACTACGATTATGGCATTGGACAATATATGGGTTTAAAAACGATGGAACTTTCAGGTGAAAAAAGAGATTATCTCCATATCATCTATTTAAATGAAGAAGCACTTTATGTACCAATGGATCAAATTGATATGGTTTTAAAATATGCAAGTCATGATGGTATGCATCCTAAATTATCAAAATTAGGTGGCAAGCAATGGTCGAAGACTAAAGCGCAAGTTAGAATGCGTATTAAAGATTTATCCGATCGATTAATTGCGCTCTATGCACAAAGACAACAGAGTATTGGGTTTAAATATCAAGTTGATAATGAGATGCAAAAAGCTTTTGAACGCGACTTTATGTATGAAACAACGAAAGATCAACAAAGAGCGATCGTTGATACAAAACATGATATGGAAATCGATAGACCCATGGATCGCTTGATCTGCGGTGATGTTGGTTTTGGTAAAACAGAGGTTGCTCTGCGAGCCGCCTTCAAGGCTGTCCTCAATCAAAAACAGGTTTTATACCTTGTACCAACAACCGTACTCGCAAGACAACACTACTATACATTTAAAGAACGATTCGAAAAATATGGAGCAAACGTTGCCTTGCTCTCTCGTTTTGTGACACCTAAAAAACAAAAAGAGACGATTGAAAATCTAAAAAAAGGATTTGTAGATGTCGTCATTGGAACACACCGTCTTTTATCGGGTGATGTTAAATTCAAGGACTTAGGATTACTCATCATCGATGAAGAACAACGCTTTGGCGTGGAACATAAAGAAAAAATTAGAGAGATAAAAGTGAATGTCGATACACTCACACTATCTGCAACACCGATTCCAAGAACATTACAAATGTCGATGATGGGATTAAAAGATTTATCGATGATTGAAACACCTCCAAGAAACAGATATCCTGTGCAGACTTATGTTGTTGAAAGACAAGAGGCTTTAGTTAAAGAAGCTATTATGCGGGAGATTGCGCGCGGTGGACAGATTTTTTATCTATTCAATAAGGTTCAAGGTATTGAGGGCATGGTTCATCGCTTAGAAAAATTAGTTCCTGAAGCGCGTATTGCATATGCTCATGGAAAAATGAATCGTGATCAACTCGAAAATGTTCTATCTGATTTTATTGATCATCAATTTGATGTTTTAGTATCGACAACCATTATCGAAACAGGTGTCGATATCCCCAATACAAATACACTTATCATTCATGATGCTGATCAATTAGGCTTATCACAGCTCTATCAAATCAGAGGAAGAGTTGGTAGAAGTGATCGTATTGCCTATGCTTATCTGCTTTATGATCAACATAAAAATATTAATGATGAAGCTAAAAAAAGGCTTTCTGCAATCCAAGATTTTACTGCTTTAGGTAGTGGTTTCAAGATTGCTATGAGAGATTTATCTATACGTGGTGCTGGCGATATTTTAGGATCTGAGCAATCAGGTTTTATCGATTCTGTCGGTCTTGAACTTTACATGAAACTGCTTGAAGAAGCGATTACCGGCGTATCATTAGAGCGTCCTAAAGAAACGCAAATTGATGAAGTATATGCTGCACGACATGTCGATCCTCATTACGTATCAGAAGATTCAATACGTATAGAAATACATAAGCGAATTGCTGAGCTTAACCATATCAAGGATGTTGAAGATTTGAAGCAAGAATTGACAGATCGTTTCGGTGAACTGGACGCTGATCTTCTTCTATATATGTATGAAAAATTATTCAAAAAGTTATCTTCAAAAATCGGCGCACATAAGACGATTGTTGAATCTAATCAAGTAACATTGGTGCTTACCATGGAAGCATCACAGCAAATTGATGGCAAGAAATTATTTGAAAAAGCTAATGGATTTGTTGCCCAAGTGAGATTAGGATACCTTAAGGGACATGTTCATATCACGCTTGTAACAAAGCATGAAAGCAATCATTGGCTCTACTTATTTGACCTGTTTTTAGACGATTTCATATATAATTAAACTAGAGGTGATCGATGTGGCAGTAGATATTTTAAAAATATCAAAGGATGCACGTGAGGCAGCAAAAATTTATCCTGACGTGATCAATGCATCCATTGGTATGTTTTACGATGAAGACAAAAAGATTGGTGGCATGCCAATTGTTTCAAACGCAATCCGTAATCTTTTGGATGAAGAAATTCTTCCTTATCCCGCGGTTGATGGCGGAGCTTTGTTTAAATCAAATTTAGTAACGTGGGTTTTTGGAAAGTATGAAGATGACATTAAAAAGAGTTTTTATGTCAATGCGTGCGCAACCCCTGGTGGCAGCGGTGCTATCGCTTCTACATTTTCAATTTTTTCAAAACCTGGTGAATCAATCTTTGTTTCAGATATTCGTTGGCAATATGAAAGATTTGCAGATCGAGCAAAATTAAATTGTTTCGAGCACAAGCTTTTTGATGGTGATGGATTTAACATGACATCATTTAAAGAAAGACTTGATGAGTTATGCCAGCAGCAAAAACGTGTGATTGTTATCGTAAACGATCCATGTCATAATCCAACAGGATTTACGTTAAGTCAAGATGAGTTTTCTCAAATTTTAGATATATTAAATGCGAAAAAAGAAAATGACATTATCTTCTTATATGATCTAGCTTACCTTGAGTTTTCTCATGAAACAGATAATCGTAAAAAACTATCTCTTCTAACAAAACTTGAAGAGAATGTAACGACAGTGATTGCTTTTTCTGGTTCAAAGACATTTGGTGTCTATGGCTTAAGATTGGGTGCAGCTATCTATTTATCAAAAAACGAACAATTGATTAAAGATGTTCACTTAAAGTTTGTCAATGAAGCTAGAGGTTCATGGTCTGCAACACCAACAGCATCCATTGAGCTATTTAACCAATTCTCGATTGAAAAAAATAAAGAAGTCTTTCACAAAGATTTGGATAAGATCAACACACTCGTACAAAAAAGAAGTCAACTCTTTATCAGTCAAGCCCAAGCTATTGGATTAAAGACACACCCCTTTAGAAGTGGGTTTTACACTGTTGTTTTAACAAATGATCCTGATCATGATTACTTGAAGCTAGCTGAACATCATATTTACGCAGTTCCTATGAATGGTGGCGTACGATTTGCGTTATGTAGTCTATCCCTTAAGGAGATTGACGGATTACCGTTAAAAATCAAATCAATTCTGCATTTATAAGAGGCTTCGGCCTCTTTTATTTATATAATTTTTAAGGGGTGTAAATCAAAAACGTTTTCATTGAAATCACTTATAGTTTTAATAGCATTTCATTTTTACTTTCAGTATAATGGCGTTGTCAATAACGATAACTATTTCATTGTAGGAGGAAATCAATAATGAATGCTTGGCAAGGATTTAAACAAGGTATATGGACAAAGGAAGTTAATGTTCGTGACTTCATGATACATAATTATAAAGAATATTTAGGGGACGCATCCTTTTTGCAAGGTCCGACAGAAAGCAGTTTAAAATTAAACCAGTTGTTTGATGGATATCTTGCTGAAGAAAAAGAAAAAGGTGGCGTCATTGAATTAGACACACATGTCGTCGCATCCATCACTTCACACGGTTCTGGATATATGGATAAACATTTAGAAAAAATCGTAGGACTACAAACTGATAAACCATTCAAAAGAGCTTTTCATCCCTATGGTGGTATTCAGGTTGCATCAAAAGCAGCTGAAGCTTATGGATATCATATCGATGATGAACTATACAAAGTTTTTACTGAATATCGGAAAACACACAACCAGGGTGTCTTTGATGTTTATAATGCAGATATCAGAAAAGCGCGAAAATCTGGCATTATCACAGGACTTCCTGATGGATATGGCAGAGGACGTATCATTGGTGACTATCGCAGAGTAGCTCTCTATGGTATTGATTTTCTTATTCAAGAAAAGAAAAAAGAAAAAACTGTGTTCAGTTTTCCAATGAATGAATTTAACATTCGCTTAAGAGAAGAAATTCAAGAACAGATTAAAGCACTAGACATGCTGAAAGAGATGGGAAAAACTTATGGTTTTGACTTATCAGTTCCAGCATCAAATGCTCAAGAAGCTATCCAGTGGACATATTTTGCTTATTTAGCAGCAGTTAAAGAACAGAATGGTGCTGCTATGAGTTTAGGTAGAACTGCATCTTTTCTTGATATTTACATTGAAAGAGATTTAAGTGCAGGTTTAATCGATGAAGTTGAAGCACAAGAAATGATTGATCACTTCATTATGAAACTTCGTATGATCAGATTTGCGAGAACCCCTGAATATAATGAGCTTTTCACTGGGGATCCAACATGGGTCACAGAATCACTCGCAGGATTAACGTTAGATGGCAGATCATGGGTTACAAAATCAACATTCCGCTATCTTCAAACACTCTATAATTTGGGAACTTCAGCAGAACCCAACTTAACAGTTTTATGGGATGAACAATTGCCTGAAAACTTTAAGAAGTTTTGTGCCAAGGTTTCTATCGATACGTCATCGATTCAATATGAAAATGATGTTCAAATGCGTCCAGAACATGGTGATGATTATGGTATCGCATGTTGTGTATCACCGATGACTATCGGTAAAGAAATGCAGTTCTTTGGTGCGAGAGCAAATCTTGCTAAAGCACTACTTTATGCGATCAATGGTGGACGCGATGAAATCACAGGAGATCAAGTTGGACCAATCTCAGATGTCATTCAAGCTGATGTTTTAGATTATGATGTAGTTATCAATCGTTTAGATGCGATGTTTGAATGGTTAGCTAAAACTTATGTTAGTGCATTAAATATCATTCACTACATGCACGACAAATATGCCTATGAAAGACTTCAGATGTCATTACATGATGCACTTGTTAAAAGAAATTTTGCAACGGGTATCGCGGGATTATCTGTTGTTGCTGATTCACTTTCAGCTATAAAATATGCGAAAGTTCATCCTATTTACAATGAAAAAGGATTAATCGTTGATTTTGAAACTGTCGGAGATTTCCCATGTTACGGTAATAACGATGACCGTGCAGATCATCTAGCTGTTTGGGTCGTTGAACAATTTATGGATAAAATTAGAAACCAATATACATATAGAGATTCTGTACCCACAATGAGTGTGTTAACAATCACATCCAATGTCGTTTACGGTAAGAAAACCGGAAATACACCTGATGGTAGAAGAAAGGGTGAAGCGTTCGCTCCAGGAGCTAATCCGATGCACGGTAGAGATAAATCCGGCGCATTAAAATCACTATTATCCGTTTCCAAAATCCCTTGTGAATCATGTCGTGATGGCATCTCAAATACATTTACACTCATTCCTCAAGCATTAGGTAAAGCATCATCTATTGAATCTGCAGATGGTTTCAATTATGAAGGTGATATTAAGGCTGAAAATTTAGTCGATATTTTAGATGGTTATTTTGTGAGTGGAGGTTACCACTTAAATGTGAATATTTTCAGTAGAGAAAAACTCATCGATGCTTATAATAACCCAGATAAATACCCCAATTTAACCATTCGTGTTTCTGGTTATGCTGTTAATTTTGCTAATTTGACAGATGAACAGAAAAAGGAAGTCATTTCTAGAACATTCCATGAATCACTCTAATCAATTGTTCGGAAATGTTCACGCTATTGAAACCATGGGTGCGTTTGATGGTCCAGGTATTCGCTATGTTTTATTTCTTCAAGGGTGTCCATTTCAATGCCAATACTGTCATAATCGTGATTCATGGAGCACAAAAACTAACCGTTTAATGTCTGTCGATGAAATTATAACCGATTATCAAACCTACAAAAGTTTTTATAAAAAAGGTGGGTTAACAGTAAGTGGTGGAGAACCTCTTCTTCAATTACCTTTTTTAATCGAACTATTCAAAAGAGCAAAAAATGAAGGTATACATACATGTTTAGATACATCTGCAGGATGTTATAAAAAAGATGATGAGAGATACCTAGAGTTGATCAAGTACACGGATTTAGTGCTTTTAGATATGAAGCAAATCAATGCAAAAAAACATGTGTCCTTAACGGGGAATCATAATGAGCAGGTTTTAGAGTTTGCACGCTTCTTAGATTTTCACCACGTTAAAACAATTGTTAGACATGTTCTTGTTCCCACGTTAACGGATGATGAAAAAGATCTTACTGATCTACGTAATTTTCTAGATTCATTATCCAATATTATCAACATCGAAGTATTGCCTTATCACCGTTCTGGAATTCATAAATGGGATCAACTAGGCATAGCCTATCCTATTCCTGAAATACTAGAACCACAAAAACAAGAAGTTCTACGAGCAGAAGTCATTCTTAAGGGTGGATACCGTTTTGTAAAGTGAGTGTCGTATGCTATAATAAAAGTATCTCAAACGAGGTACTTTTTTATTGATAAAGGGAGAAAAGACATGGAAAAGATTACGACTTTATGTGAAAAAATGGGTGTATCATCTGAAGAATGCATTCCTTATGGTTTTGATAAAGCTAAAATTGATTTAAACGTATTGAAACGCTTAAAGGACAAGAAAGATGGCAAATTAATTCTTGTTACCGCGATTAACCCAACACCAGCAGGTGAAGGAAAAACAACGATATCTATTGGGTTAACTCAAGGTTTGAAATATATTGGAAAACATCCAGTACTCGCGCTTCGCGAACCAAGTTTAGGGCCTGTTTTTGGTCTTAAAGGTGGAGCTACAGGTGGCGGTAAATCAATCGTTGTGCCACAAGATGATATCAATCTTCATTTTACAGGTGATTTGCACGCGATTACAGCAGCGAATAATTTACTTGCTGCATTAATTGATAATCACATGTTTCAAGGTAACGAATTAGGCATTGAAACAGTAACCTGGAAGAGATGTATGGATATGAATGATCGCAACCTTCGTGAAATTGAGACACCACAAAGAAAAGATGGATTTGTGATTACAGCTGCCAGTGAAATCATGGCAATCTTAGCGCTTGCTACTGATTTACTTGATTTAAAAGAAAGAATTAATCGAATTCTTATCGGTTATAACAAAGAGGGAAAACCCATTCGCGTTTCTGACTTAGGTGGTGCGGATGCATTAACATGGCTGCTCAAAGATGCACTCAATCCTAATTTAGTTCAAACCATCGATGGCGTACCAACCTTTGTTCACGCAGGTCCATTTGCGAATATCGCGCATGGATGTAACTCCATCGTTGCAACCAAATTAGCACTCAAATTAGGAGATTATACTGTGACAGAAGCTGGATTTGGTGCTGATTTAGGTATGGAAAAGTTTTTAGATATTAAAATGCCTCAACTTGGAAAACAGGTTGATGCCATCGTTATTGTAACAACATTGCGTGCCTTAAAATCGCATGGTGGTGCGGATAACTTTAGTGAACCTAATTTGGATGCGATGAAGAAAGGTTTACCATTACTGGCTAAGCATCTCGACAATATTAAGCGTATCGGATTACCCTCAGTCATTGCTGTTAATCATTATGCGAATGATGTCGATGAAGAGGTTGACTATATGATTAATTGGGCTAAAGAAAACGATCATAGAGTCGCTTTCTGTGATGGTTTTGCTAAAGGTGGAGAAGGCATGGTTGATCTCGCTAACATCATCGTTGAGATTGCAGAGCAGACTTCACACATTAACCCGATTTATCTTCCTGAAGATTTACCCCAACAAAAAATTGAGAAAATCGCTAAAAACATTTACGGAGCTAGCGATGTTGTCTTTTCAAAAAGAGCACAAAGACAACTGGAAGAATACCAGAATTTAGGTTGGAATTTACCTGTCTGTATGGCTAAAACACCATTATCAATCACAGGTGATTCAAGTATTCATGGTTTACCAGAACCCTTCACCCTTCATATTTCAGATATCAGACCTTCATTAGGTGCAGGTTTCTTAGTGGCCTTGACTAAAGGAATCATGGTTATGCCAGGATTAAACAAAACACCAAGAGCTTTAAATATAGAGATTGATGCATCAGGTCAAATCAAAGATAAGGAGTGATGACTATGATTTTGCTTGACGGATATCGTGTAGCAAACGAACGCAACATCGCACTTTCCAAAGAAATCGATGCACATGTTAAAAAAGGGGAAAGAAGACCTCATTTATCGATTATTTTAATTGGGAATAATCCAGCGTCTCTATCTTATGTTAAGGGCAAAGGAAAAGCATGTGAAGTTGCAGGTATTGAACATACACTCCATCACTTGAGTAAGGATGTTTCCTACGAAGAAGTTTATAATTTAATTGATGAACTGAATCAAGATCCATACGTTGATGGTATGATTTTACAATTACCCATCCCAAAACATTTGGATGAGAACACTTTAATTGATGCTATTTCAAAAGATAAAGATGCTGATGGCTTTCATGTGATTAATCAAGGGAATCTTTACCAAAAGAAACCAACCATTTACCCTGCAACACCTAAAGGAATCATGACATTGTTAAAACACTATAAAATTAACATTTCAGGATTGGATGCTGTGATCGTAGGAAGATCAAATATTGTCGGTTTTCCTGTCGCTCGTCTTTTAATGGATGAAGGAGCAACTATCACTGTATGCCATAGACAAACGAAAGATCTAGCATCTCATACCAAAAAAGCTGACTTACTTGTCGTAGCATCTGGAAAAGCACATTTGGTAACGAAAGATATGGTCAAAGAAGGTGCAATCATCGTCGATGTCGGTGTTAATCGAGTTGACGGTAAACTTGTAGGTGATGTTGATTTTGAAAACATCAAAGATATCGCAAGTTACATCACGCCGGTTCCAAAAGGTGTTGGTCCAATGACGATTAATGCACTTTTAGAAAATACCTATGAGCTTTATCTCAAACACGACCGTAAATCTTAAAAATGTCCTTTACTTAACAAGCTCGCCTTGTTATAATGGTGATGTATTTAATTATCGTATAAGTTATCTTCATAATGGTGATAACGTTTCTACCGCAATGCCGAAAAATTGCGACTACGATCATTAAGCATGTAGGGGTTGTTTGATTGTTCGTAGCCTGAACAGGTACTTAAATACACAAGGGGACACATAGGGGATAAGTGATATCTTCTTCACTCGAGTTGTGTCTTGTAGAAGAACACCCACTTTTTGGGGTGTTTTTTTTGAGCCAAAAAATGATAGAATGGAAATAGAAATAAAAAAGGAGCCTGATGATATGAGTATTTGGCACGACATTGATCCACTACGTATCCAACCAGATCAGTTTATTGCAGTCATAGAAATCTCAAAAGGTAGCAAAAAGAAGTATGAATTAGACAAAGAAACAGGAATGATCATTTTAGATCGTATTCTGTTTACATCTACACACTATCCAGCAAACTATGGATTTATTCCGAGAACGTATGCTGGTGATAATGACCCATTAGATGTTCTCGTACTTTGTCAAGAAGACATAGAACCATTAAGTTTGGTTAAATGTTACCCTATTGGTGTCATGAAAATGATTGATTCTGATGAAATTGACGAAAAGATTATTGCCATACCTTTAGGCGATCCTTCACTCACACAGTATCACGATATCAGTGAGTTACCCGCACATTTATTAACAGAAATGGGACACTTCTTTGAAGTTTATAAGTCTTTAGAAGGAAAAAAGACGTATATTCTTGATATTGAAGGTAGAGAAGCAGCAAAAAAGATTATTGCACAAAGCATTAAGACATACGAAGAAAAATTTCTTAAGTAAAGGATGATGAATCATGGGAAGAGCATTTGAAGTACGTAAGGTAGCGATGGCTAAAACAGCTGCCGTTAAAAGTAAACTCTATGCAAAGTTTGGCCGAGAAATATATTTAGCAGCAAAATCAGGGTCACCTGATCCAGATACAAATCAGACATTAAAAAGAATGATTGAAAAGGCAAAAAGAGAACAAGTACCCGCTGACGTTATAAAACGAAATATCGATAAAGCTAAAGGCGGAGGAGAAGATAACTTATCATCCATTCGCTATGAAGGTTTTGGTCCAGGTAGTTCCATGTTAATCGTCGAGTGTTTAACTGATAATGTGAATAGAACGATTTCAGAAGTTAGAAATTGTTTTACTAAAACGGGTGGCAAACTCGGTATCTCCGGTTCTGTTGTTCACCAGTTTAATCATCAAGCAGTTTTTGCGATGAAAGGTATCACAGAAGATGAAGTTTTAGAAATCCTTGTTGAGCACGATCTTGATGTATCAGACATTGAAACCGATGATGAAGGTGTCACCATTTATAGTGAAGCGACTAATTTTAACGCCATTAGAATGGCATTTAATGAAGCAAGACCTGAACTCGATTATGATACCGAAGAAATCATGTGGTTACCCATCATGGATGCGACATTAGACAATGAAGAAGATAAAGAAAAATTTGAAAGATTAA
>Ga0265295_1003294_pt1 | contig 23815 bp, 23 predicted proteins | sample Munlansysbiofilm_FD_192503 | JGI IMG/M metagenome (GOLD analysis project Ga0265295, IMG submission 192503) | Leachate microbial communities from a municipal landfill in Southern Ontario, Canada - Methane capture system biofilm | ecosystem: Engineered > Solid waste > Landfill > Unclassified ...
AAGTGCCACAGTTAGGGTTATGGTAGATGGTAACGTTGTTCATAAGTATTCCTGTAGTGAGCAATCATATACTTTAAGCTTGGTACAGCTGCGCGTATTAACTGAGATATTAACGGACAACTGACCCATTAAAATTTTAAATTTCTGTTAATCAAATAGCATCAATCACGGTAGTATACTATAATTCGATAAATATCGAAATATCGAAATATCGAAATATAGAAACAAAAAGACAATACAGGAACGCTGATGGAAACCAAAGATGCCGTAAAAGCCTTATCTGCACTGGCCCATGAAGCCCGCCTTGAAGCCTATCGACAACTGGTACAGGCCGGCTCTGCCGGCTTGCAGGCCGGACAACTTGCAGAAACGCTAGGGATACCTCCCTCTTCACTATCCTTTCATTTGAAAGAGTTAATTAATGCCGATCTTCTGGAGTCAAAACATGAAGGCCGGTATGTCATTTACTCGGTAAAGTTCGAGTCCATGTCAACCTTATTGGATTATTTAACTGAAAATTGCTGTGCTGGAGATAGCTGCCTGGTTACATCACCTGAACCGCATGCCAAATCTGAAAGTTGAATTGAAAAGCGACTGTCCTGCCAGATTAACAATTACTCAAGGCCAAACAACTTGACGTATTTTTATCTTAAATATTAACCACTGACATACTGAATTTATTCAACAGGAAATAACGTGTTTACATCCATAGCCATTTTTATTGTGACCATTACTTTTGTCATTTGGCAACCTCGTGGTTTAGGCATCGGCTGGAGTGCCTCTTTAGGTGCCCTATTGGCATTATTATTTGGCGTTATACAAATTAGCGATATCCCAGTCGTGTGGAATATTGTCTGGAATGCAACGGCCACTTTTATTGCCATTATTATCATTAGCTTACTGCTGGATGAAGCCGGTTTTTTTGAATGGGCCGCCCTGCACGTCGCCCGCTGGGGCGGTGGCAACGGCAAAGTTTTATTCAGTCTGATTATTTTGCTGGGCGCTGCCGTTTCCGCATTTTTTGCCAATGACGGGGCAGCCCTTATTCTTACCCCCATTGTGATGGCCATGTTATTGGCCCTGGGATTTGGTCCCGGTGCTACCCTGGCGTTTGTCATGGCTGCCGGCTTCATTGCCGATACCGGCAGTTTGCCTTTCATTGTCTCCAATCTGGTCAATATTGTTTCTGCTGACTTTTTTGACATCAGCTTTGCCCGCTATGCCGCTGTCATGGCACCGGTTACCGTTGTGTCGGTGGCGGCAACGCTACTGGTTTTACTTTGGTATTTTCGCGCCAGTATTCCTGCCACCTATGATCGCACCCAACTGAAACGCCCAAAGGATGCTATTCATGACCTTACCACCTTCCGTGCAGGCTGGTGTGTCCTGGCATTGCTGCTGATTAGTTTTTTTGTTCTTGAAGAAGCGGGCATTCCAGTTAGCGTGATTGCCGGTATTGGTGCGGCTATCCTGTTAGTGGTGGCCGGTCGCGGTCATATTATTAGCACCCGAAAGGTAATACGCGAAGCCCCCTGGTCTATTGTGATCTTCTCGTTGGGCATGTACCTGGTTGTTTATGGTATGCGCAATGCCGGGCTAACTGATCATATCGCAACACTTTTGAACTGGCTGGGTGGCCAGGGACTATGGGTTGCCACCATCGGAACCGGACTCCTCACGGCTTTGCTGTCATCCATTATGAATAATCTGCCTACCGTGCTGGTAGGGGCATTGTCGATTGAAGCCAGCCTGGCCACCGGCACCATTAAAGAAGCCATGATTTACGCTAATGTGATTGGCAGTGACCTTGGGCCTAAAATCACCCCCATTGGCAGCCTGGCCACCTTGCTATGGCTGCATGTGCTGGCCCGAAAAAACCTGACGATTACCTGGGGCTATTACTTCAGGGTAGGTATTGTAATCACACTGCCTGTTCTATTGCTAACGTTGGCAGCATTGGCCTGGAGACTAAGCCCAGGTTTTCTTATATACTATATGCAAAATTAAACGTTACCTAGGGGGATACAAATGAAAAAATATTTAGTTGCCTGTTTATTGGCAGTCGCCAGCACCACTGCTTCCGCTGACGTATTTCCCGGCCCGCTTATTGCGACTTTTTATATGGAAGCTATGTCAACGCCCAAAGGCTGGGAACTTTCTTACAAGGGCAAGGAAGGTGGTAACGAGGTCTTCATTATGAGAAGGGATTTGGATAAGCACCCGCAAACGGCCATTTTAAAACCCATCGACCAAATGCGACGACTCATGTGTGGCGATGCTGCCTTGAAAGCCATGGTAAAAAATGGCGTTAAAGTCAGGGTTGACGCCAGAGATAAGGTCGATGGCAAAGTTAAACTGGTTAAAGGGCCTGTCCTGTCTTCGTGCCAGGGATAATTAAAAACCATCTCGGGCCTCAAGGGCTCAAGGGCCCTTTACATTTTTCGACTGGGTACCGGATTTTGTCAAATCGCGCTGCTTTCATGAAGACGGGCCACTTCTTCATCTGAAAGCACCAGCTGCGCTGAACGGATAAGGCAATCCAATTGGCTAAGGCTGGTTGCACTGGCAATGGGAGCTGTAACCCCTTCTTGCGCCATCAACCAGGCCAGCGCCACTTCTGCGGGCGTTGCCGCATGATTGGCAGCAACTTCATCCAGCGTTGCCAAAATATGCATTCCCCGTTCATTAAGATACGATTTCACACCGCCACCACGTGCACTCTTTTGCAAATCGCTGGCGCTGCGATATTTACCCGTTAAAAAGCCACTGGCCAGACTGTAATAAGTAATCACACCCAACCCTTCTGCAATAGCAAGATCACGCAGGGCACCTTCATAGCTGCCCCGGTCATACAGGTTGTATTGCGGCTGCAATACTTCATAACGGGGCAAACCGTTTTCAGCAGCAACTTTCAAGGCCTGAGCCAGCTGTTCTGCCGAATGATTGGAAGCACCAATAGAACGGATTTTGCCCACTTTAAGCAAACGCTCATACGCCTGTAGCGTTTCTTCTATGGGAACATTTTCATCAAAAACATGTGAAAAATAAAGATCAATATAATCCGTCTGCAAACGGCGCAGCGAATCTTCAACAGCCCGTTCAATCCATGCGGCAGAAAGCCCTTTCTGACCGGGGCCCATTTCCAGACCGACCTTGGTAATTAACACAATGCGGTCACGGTTACCACGTGCTTTCATCCATTCACCAATAATCGTTTCCGATTCGCCACCACGATTGCCGGGAACCCAGGTTGAATACATATCCGCGGTATCAATTGTTTCAAAACCAGCCCCGGTAAAACGGTCCAACAGTTCGAATGAACGTGTTTTATCCGCCGTCCAGCCAAAGACATTGGCACCAAAAACCAGCGGGGAAATATGAATACCCGTTTTTCCCAATGCTCTTTTCTTCATTTTGCCTTTCCTTGTCTGTATGATTGATTCTTTAAATTCTGTTTAAATTGTATATGCCTTGATTCAAACAATAAACAGGGCATTTGTTTTTATATTAACTACCAATAGTGTTGAATCATGGATCGTTTAACCAGCATGCAGGTGTTTGTGAAGGTGGCGGAAGTAGGCTCGTTCGCGGGAGCGGCCGATGAGCTGGATATATCGCCTGCCATGGTAGCCAAGCTACATTAACACCCTTGAAAAGCGCCTGCATATTTCATTGATCCGCCGCACCACCAGGCGCCAGAGTCTGACTGATTTTGGACTGGTATTCCTTGAGCGTTGCCGTAATATCCTGCTTGAAGTGGAAGCGGCAGAAAACCTGGCCGCTGAAAGCCAGAGCCTGCCACGTGGCCGCTTGCGCATCAATGCACCAGTTACTTTTGGCAGCACCAGCCTGGCCGCTGCCCTGCCCGATTACCTGAAAGCCTACCCGGAAGTGAGGGTGGAACTGTTTATTACCGATCGGATGGTTGACCTGGTTGATGAGGGTTATGATGCAGTGATCCGTACCGGAGAGCTGACAGACACGTCCTTGCGGGCCCGGGCATTAAGCCCCTATGAAATGGTGCTATGCGCCGCCCCCGCTTACCTGGAGGGCAAAGACATACCGCAACACCCTGCCGACCTTGCCCAACACGCCTGCCTGGGTTTTGCCCACTGGATGCCACGCAACCAATGGACTTTTGAAGGCCCGGAAGGCAGCGTTAGCGTGGAAGTGAAAGGCCCATTGGTGGTGAATATGGGCCATGCCCTGCGTGCCGCCGCCCTGAACGGCTTGGGCGTTATTTTGCAGCCACGCATTTTATTGCAGGAAGATATAGAAAAAGGTTTATTGCTGCCCCTCTTGCCCGAATGGCAGCACGCTGCCCGCCCCATGCATATCATAACCGCCCCCGACCGGCGCCGGACCCGCAAGCTCGACAGCTTTGTGGAGTTTATTGTGGAACGCTTTCCGCCAAGATAAATAGCATTTTCAGGAAATACTATTTACCCACCAGAAAGCATATCAGGGTCCCCTGAGAGCAAAGCTTTGGGCTATTTCAATTCCCCAGAAAATCAACAACCAGCCGGTTGAACTTGTCGGCGTGTTCCCATTGTGCCCAATGTCCGCATTTGTTGAAAATATGCATGTTTGAATTGGGGATATAAGCAAGAAGGCGCAAACCCGTATCCATTGGCACAAAACGGTCATTGCGCCCCCAGATAATCAAGGTTTCAGCCTGAATTTCTTCCAGCCTTGAACTGTAATCGGTGAACTGTTTGGGGAAAACCTGAAGGCTTTTCACAAAATTTTCCAGATGCTCACGCTGTGCCATCATATTCTCAAGACGCTGTTGATACAACGCTTCGGTAAGGCTGCTTGCATCATAAACAAAAACTTCCATCATGCGTTTAAGATTATCAATGGTGGGATTACGGTAAAGCTGCCCGATTAATTTAATCCCTTCGGCTGGCATGGGCGTAAACAAACTGGGGCCACCTGTTCCGCCCCCCATCAAAACCAGCTTCCCTACTCGCGACGGGTTCATTAGCGCAAAAGCCGAAGTACTGTGAGCGCCCATGGAGTTGCCAATAATATGCACTTTTTCTATTCCAAGGCCATCTAGCAAACCTTGTAAACAACGGGCATTCAAGTCTGAACGCGAACCATTGCACACAATGGAATCACTTTTACTCCAACCGGGACAATCCATCAAGATCACCCGGTAGCCCGCATTAACCAAAGGAGCAATATTTTGGCTGAAATTAGCCCAACCACTGGCACCGGGCCCAGAACCATGCAGCATGACAACCACTTCACTGCCATTACCCACATCGTTATAATGAATTTTCAGGTCTTTTCCCGCTTCCTGAATCGTCAGGAATTTACTCGTTCCGGTTTCAGTAATATTGTTCATTTCTCATCTCCAGGAAACCAAATTAAGCAGCATTGTTTTGCTGGGCCAGCAAATCAAGCGCAACGTCAACAATCATGTCTTCCTGGCCACCCACCATACGGCGACGTCCCAGCTCAACCAGAATATCTACAGGTTTTAAACCATACTTTTGTGCAGCCACTTCCGTGTGACGCAAAAATGAACTGTAAACCCCTGCATATCCAAGCGCCAGCGTTTCCCTGTCAACCCGTACCGGCCTATCCTGTAAAGGACGCACGATGTCATCAGCGGCATCCATTAATGTATACAGGCATGTGCCATGGTTCCACCCCAAACGGTCAGCGGCGGCAATAAACACTTCCAAAGGCGCATTTCCTGCCCCCGCTCCCATTCCCGCCAAAGAGGCATCAACCCGGATTGCCCCTGCCTGAACGGCCGCAATAGAATTGGCAACACCCAGACTAAGGTTATGATGGGCGTGGATGCCTATTTCGGTTTCGGGTTGCAACACATCACGTAACGCCTGTACCCGGGCAGCAACCTCATCCATATTCATGGCACCACCTGAATCCACCACATAACATACCGTCGCGCCATAGCTTTCCATGAGTTTGGCCTGTTGCGCCAAACCTTCAGGACTATTCATGTGGCTCATCATTAAAAAGCCAACCGCTTCCATACCCAGATTACGGGCATATTCGATATGCTGTCTGGAAATATCCGCCTCGGTACAATGCGTTGCCACCCGAACGATACGGGCACCCGCACTATAGGCTGCTTTCAAGTCATGCACGGTTCCGATTCCCGGCAACAACAAGGTGGCAATACGTGCATGCTGTATGGTGTCTGCCACCGCTTCGATCCACTCAAGATCCGTATGTGCCCCAAAACCAAAGTTGAAGCTTGAACCTTGAAGGCCATCACCATGAGCGACTTCAATTGAATCAACTTTTGCTTCATCCAGCGCCTTGGCAATTTGCCTGACATTATCAAGTGAATATTGATGACGAATGGCATGACTGCCATCACGAAGGGTTACATCTGAAATATAAATTTTAGGGTTCATAGCGACTTTCTTATCCCGTGAGTAGGTTTCTATTGTCATATCAAACAATGGCCTGTTTTTGCTCAAGCAACTGTTGAGCCATACGTTCAGCCGTCTGCATGGCAGCACTTGTCATAATATCCAGATTGCCTGCATACTCGGGCAAGAAATGGGCTGCTCCTTCGACCTCTATGTAAACGGAAGTTTTCAAACCGGATAGCTTCCCTACACCAGGCACATTAAGATCCTTCACCCGATCAAACTGGACTTGCTGTTTCAAGCGATAACCAGGCACATAAGCCTGCACATTAGCCACCATTTCATTGATCGACATTTCAATCGCTTTTTCATCTGCCATTTCACTTAAGGTATACACGGTGTCGCGCATAATAAGCGGTGGTTCAGCCGGGTTAAGAATAATAATCGCCTTGCCTTTAGTGGCACCCCCTATGCTTTCGATCGCCTTTGAAGTGGTTTCCGTAAACTCATCAATGTTAGCCCGGGTTCCCGGACCGGCAGATTTAGAGGAAATAGAAGCCACAATTTCTGCATAATGCACATTGGCAACCCGGGAAACTGCGGCTACCATGGGTATCGTCGCCTGACCACCACAGGTCACCATATTCAAATTACAGGCATCCAGATGCTTTTCACCATTTACCACAGGGACACAATAAGGACCTATGGCTGCCGGTGTCAGGTCAATCATACGGATATTGGGTTTCAGTTCCCGTAAAAAAGCATCGTTCCTGATATGCGCTCCTGCGCTGGTTGCATCAAACACAATATCAATATTGGCAAACCCGGGAAGCCTGGCAAGCCCTTCCACCCCTTCATGGGTGGTAGCAATACCCATGCGATGCGCACGGGCAAGACCTTCCGAATCCGGATCGATGCCCACCATGGCCACTATGTCCAAAGACTTGCCATAACGCTTAATTTTGATCATTAGATCAGTACCTATGTTGCCACTACCAATAATAGCGGCCTTTATTTTATGCTGCATTTCCATCCCTCTTTAATAATGGCTGTTAAAGCCCTTCTTGTTCCAACAAGACCATTCACGGTTAACAACTGACGTTGCAAAAAACACCCGTCTACCCATCAAATCTGGCACTGACTGCCCCGATCCCCGTGATGCTTGCCTCTAAATGATCGCCCTGCTCAATGGCAACCATAGGGCCAAATGCCCCGGTCATTAACAAATCACCAGCCCGTAATGGTTGACCCAGCACCGCCAGCTTTCTGGCAAGCCATACCGCCGCATTAAGAGGATGGCCCAAACAGGCAGAACCCACACCTTCAGAAACCTGTACCCCATTCTTTTTCATTGTCATGGTGCACGTTTTCAAATCCAGACCATCAAGCCGTGTTGGAACCGCCCCCAAAACAACCAGCCCACTGGAGGCATTATCTGCAACCGTATCAACGAAACGGATATCCCAGTTTGCAATCCTGCTACCTACAATTTCCAAGGCGGGCAAGACATAATCGGTGGCATTGATCACATCAATCAACGTAGTATCGGCTTTCTCCAGATCGTGTTTAAGCACCAAAGCCACCTCGGCCTCTGCTTTAGGCTGCATCACTGTAGAATAAGGAATGGGCTCATTATCGCCATAGATCATATCGGCAAACAAAGTACCAAAATCAGGTTCATCCACCCCTAATTGTTTTTGCACTACCAAAGAAGTCAGGCCAATTTTGCGGCCAATGACACGACGCCCCCGGGCCACTGCCTCATCGACATTGGCCTGCTGAATGGCGTAAGCCACTGACTCGCTATCTATCTGATTACGTAACGGTACAATGGCCTCGCCATTTAATTCCGCCTGACGTAATTGAAAAGCCAGCTCTTGAACCAGCGTGTGATTTTTTATTGCATTAGTCATATAAATGTCACTCGATGTCAATTGTGAATAAATAAAATGCCATATCCGGCTATCAGCTCGGGAATTTCCTGATAATGACGCACACCTGTAATGGATGCGCCACGTGCAGCAGCCCTGGCTATCACCCACGTCTTGGACTCATGGGCAGACATACCGGCATCTTGCGTAATGGAAACCTCGGTCAATTTTTCCAGTGAAGCCAAATCTGCCGCCTCTATCGCATCCATCCAACGCAAGTCCCATTGGGGCGCCAATGGTTTCATACTGGGCTCTTTATTGGCCAGTGCCATGCCCGCTGCCATCACCCTTTGCGTTTTTAATTGAATTTGTTCGGCATCAGGCTTGTTTTTTACGGTAATCCGTTCACGTACAGCCGGATCCGGATGTTTCAAAGTAGGAACAGGAGGTTCATGGGACAATCCTCCTGAACCGATAACAAGCGTACGTAACCCAAGGGTATCAATCCACTCGCCAATAGCCAGCCCAAGTTGACGGCAACGCCTGATGCGGGGAACGGTTGGTTCGGCAACAGCATTCATGAACAAGGGAATGACTGGCGGTGTATCCAGATCTCCCCACATGAACTGCAAAGCCTGGGAAAAACCGTGATCCACCTCCATCTGATAAGACACGGCAACATCAAAATCCTTATCCATAAGATGCCGGGAAAGATCAAGTGCCTGATTTTTGGCAACATTCAATGGCCCGGCCGGTGTGAGATAATCGCCAACAGAAACCGCTTGTGCCCCAATACAAAAGGGAGGCATCAACTCATTGAAAAAACCGTTGTAATGATCGGGAGCAATCAGAATAACCAGTTCCGGATCAAATGACTGTACCCGCTTGCGTGTGATATCCAGGGCAGCTTTCAACGCTTCCTCTACCTCTGTAGAAATCGGATTAAGGCCATACAGCGGGGAATGGGACATCCCAAGAAACGCACGTTTAGTCATAGAATTAGCCATTATTATTTATAGATCCAGAACCAGCCGGGCAGATTTAGCCCCAGAGCAACAAATCATCATTGAGGTATTTTCCTGCTGTTCTTCGGGTGTCAATACGGCATCACGATGGTCTGCCTCTCCTTGAATAATCCGGGTCTCGCAGCTGCCGCAGATCCCTTCACGACACGATGTAGGCACATTTACACCTGCCGACATGACGACATCCAAAATAGATTTTCCTGAAGGTACACTCAAAACCAAGCCGCTGCATGCCAGCTCAACTTCGTACCCCCCTTCCAGCGCCGCTTCTGATTTTGCGCTGAAATATTCCATATGCGCCCGCTCACGGCAACAGGATGTCGCTTCCTCGTATGCCTGAAGCATTGAATTGGGCCCGCAACAATAAAAATGGGTATCCACACTGCTGCCAGTAATCAAATCATTGATATTAAGGGACTGTCCGCCTGGCACACCATCAAAATAGCAATGCAGCTGACTCCCGTTATTGCTTGCCAAGTCCTGTAACTCTTCAACAAAAGCAGCATGTTCCGGCGTGCGTGCACAATAATGCAGCTGCCAGGGCTTACCCAAAGCACTTAATTGATGCGCCATCGCTTTCAATGGCGTAATGCCAATCCCGCCCGCGATCAAACAGGTATTTTCAGCCTCAAGCTGTAATGGAAAATGATTCCGGGGTTCTGAACATGGCAAAATATCGCCTTCAGCAACCTCTTCATGCAAATAACGGGATCCGCCTGCGGTACTTGGTGAAAGATGTACCGCTATTTGATAAAACCCGTTTTGCCCGGGGTTATTTAACAAAGAATAACTACGCGGTAAACCATTAGGCAACATCATTTCAATATGCGCACCAGCTTCAAACGGTGGTAAAGCGTTACCCTCAACATTAACAAGTGTAAAAAGCCTTACATTCAAAGCAGGGGTCTGTATATTCTGGATTTTCAGGGAAAGTGGGTATAAGTTCATAATCAGCCACAGATTATTAAAGGTTTAATTGCTTCACCGGCGATAATGGCATCGAATGCCTGTTGTCCATCAACAAGCGGAATACGATGGCTGGCCACCGGTGAAAGGTCTATTTTCTTTTCATAGACCAAAGGAGCAGCTACCTCCCAGGTAGACCAAAGACGGCGTCCATGAATGTTATAAATATTAGGTCTGCCAAAACGCCAGCTGCCAAAGTCAAACATCATTGCCTTGCCTGGCGTTGCACACCAGCGCACATCCCCCAGCGGAGCGACCATGGCAAAACAGTTTTGTACCCCCTGTTCATTACCGGTATATTCAAAGACGACATCCACCCCCTCTCCTGCCGTCAAATCCCGAACAATGGAGATCGGTGATTTTTCAAGTGGATCAAGTACAATATCCGCCCCCATTTCCTCTGCCACCTTACGGCGCGCCCGATTTGGATCAATGGCAATGATTTTTGATGCGCCAAACTGACGTGCGACAGCAATATTCATCAGCCCGATCGGACCGCAACCGTTAACCACAACCGTTTGTCCGGACACCCCGGACCCTTCCAAAGTGGCATGAACGGCAATACCCAATGGCTCCAGCATGGCCGCCATTTCCGGGTTTGTATCAGGGGGATTAACCCAGGCAATGGAAGCCGGAACCGTGACATATTCAGCAAATGTACCGTCAATATCAATACCGGGATAGCGCGTATTCCTGCAAACATGTGAACGCCCCGTATGACACGCCTTACAGTGCCAGCAAGGTATATGGCTTTCCAGGCTAACCAAGGCACCAAGAGAGATATGCTCAACACCCGCCCCTAGCTGCACCACGGTTCCGCACATTTCATGCCCCAGGGTGGTAGGCAGTTTTATGCGCTGGGCAAATACACCACTGCCATTATAAATTTGCATATCTGTACCACAGACACCCGCTGCCAGAACCTTCAGCAGGATTTCCCCAGCCTCCGGCTCACGCAGTTCACAATGACGAATGGCAAGGCCACCCATGCCTGACGCTACTTTACTTAATGCCAACATTTCCGACTTCCTTCATCTGTTTACTGTGGTTCTATACCGGCATGTTTCGCAATCTCGACCCAACGCTCAGACTCATGCTGAATCAGTTTTGCAAATTCTTCAGGAGTAGAGGACTTTGCAATCAACCCCAACTCCTGAAAACGCTGTTGAATTTCAGGAAGCGCAAGAACCTCACCCACATCTTGTGCTATTTTTTTCCGGATATCCTCTGGTATGCCGGCAGGTGCCATTAAGCCAAACCAAAAGTCTGCATCGAAACCAGGGATGTTATTTTCCTGCGCAGTAGGCACATCCGGCAAAATAGGAGAGCGTTCTCTGGCTAGCAATCCCAATGGCTTGATACGACCCGCTTCTATGAAGGGACGGGCGCCGACCAGTGTGGAAAGCATGACTTGCACCTCTCCGGCAATCAGCGCATTTAACGCAAGCGCCTCTCCCCGATAATTCACGTTTTCCGTATTCATCTTATTGGCCATCACCAAACCTTCAAATGTCAAACGGGATGCTCCACCAAATGCAGCATGAAAAATACTGTTGGGATTCGTTTTTGCATAATTGATCAATTCAGGCAATGAGCTGACCGGCAAGTCTTTGTTTGCAACCAAGACATAGTCACCTTTGGCAAATTGCGTAATGGGTGTTAAATCCTTGTCACGATCAAAACCGGGGTTTTTCAGAAACAACTTGATCGTTCCTATTGAAACTGGCGTGACAAGTAGCGTGTAGCCATCAGCCGATGCTTTGGCTACATTCATCGCACCAATCGAACCGGCTGCACCGGGTTTGTTCTCAATAACAACAGACTGTTCCCATTTTTTCCCAAGTTGCTCGGCCAAAATACGGGAGGCGGTATCTGATGATCCTCCTGGCGCAAACGGAACGACCAGTTTCACCGGACGCTCGGGGTACTTTGCAAAAACCGGCATACTACAGGCCGCTGATGTAACCAGACCACAGGCAATAGCTGTCCATGAAGCCTTCTTCAATTTTAAAATTCTCATTAGTTTTTCTCTGGGTAATTACGTTAATTTAAGCAACAAGGCTCAAATAATGAAAGACAGACCCACAATTGGCTGATAACGATTCAACAGAACAATTTTCTTGGCTGTAATTTTCCATTCGTTATCAATGAGTCTGGCAGTCAAGTCACAACGTGCCGGATAATGACGCATTTCACCCAAACCACGCTGGCGCCAATCACCAGAACGCACTTCAGTTAAAAACATGCCAAAATGAGCCGTTGCCTCTGTCTCACTGTCCAGTTCGATCTCAAGATTGCTAATTTGACGCAGCATCTGTGAAGCGGGTGTCTGGGCAACCCGATTCTGGTTCATGATTTGCTCAACCCGCATTGCCAGCCGCAAATAATTATCAAAAATAATTGATGATTCTTTTAATGGATTTACAGTTTCATCAATCGGCACCCAATAAGTTGCTTCTTTTGCATACAGCTGCAACCATTCGTCAAGCTTTTGCTCATCAAGCAATCTGGCTTCGCGCAAAATCAGTTTTTCAATTGTATTTTTCATTTTGATGCCTTATTTATCCTGTTGACCATCGGTGCTCATTAAAGAACTCCATTTTCTCCAGAACGCACGATGTGGCACTTCATCACTGTAAACCCCCACGCGTTCGCCATCTGATTTGATTTCTTCTTTATCAAGACCACGGCTTAACGTAATCCAGTCCAGAGATAAGGCGTTCAATGCATTTTGTGCACCAGCAAATACATCAATATCATCTGCCGACAAAATACCGGCAGTCCCAACACGAGTCTGGGCATCAAGCATATGATTACTATTGATTTGCTCATGTGCGTCTTCTATCAGTAATGGATAGGAATACACTTCTGTTCGATCATGATCAATAGGTTGAATGACACGGATGTTGTAATCAAAAACAGTCAAGTTCGGGAAAATCAAAAACTGACGGTTAGCCCGCACTTCTTCAGCACCCTCTTCACCGTACAACTCTTTCAATTTATCGTTATAAGCCTGACGTACTTCCGGATCGACACCACCAGATTCCAGCGGAGCGCCCGCTTCCAATGTTCCGTGCCCTTCGGGGTAACCACGAGTATAGCCAGATTGGCGCACCGCCACATCAAGCGCCCTATTTTCAAACGACCCTTCAAATTTACTAACCGTATTGAAGGCTGAACGATGGACAAACCCAGGGTGATACCCGTCAAACACGTTTTCGGCCTGGAACTTCCAGTTACCTTCAAAGCCGTATTTATGTGCGGTAGCTACCTGATAACGGCTGCCAGCAGTACGCTTGAGCCAAATATCAATATGCTGTTTTACGCCACCCAGAAAAGTTTCAAGGTCTTCAACATCCGGATTAAAGGAACCAAAAACCAAACCGCCGTAAGAACTGATACGCGGAACCTTTTTAAGGTCTTTTTCTTTTTTATTAAAACACTGGGGATACCTTGATTCGTCAGGAATACCAATTAATTCGCCAGATGGACGGAATGACCAGCCATGATAAGGACAGACAAGCGCTCGTGTGTTACCCTTTTCCTCACGGCAAAGGGTTGCTCCTCTATGCGTACAGGCATTCAGTACGGCATGAATTTGCCCATCCCGGCTTTTACTGACAATAACAGGTTGCGTGCCAATTTGCGTTGACTTAAAATCACCCGGTTTTTGTATCTCACTTTCATGGCACAGAAAAATCCAGGTTTTGTAAAAAATTCGCTCCATTTCCAGATCGAAAATTTCTTTTTTACGATAAGCATCGGTAGAAACCCGAAACTCCTGAGCTTGGTCATCAACAATTGATTTAATTGTCTCCGTTTGTACTTTTGTCATATTCAATCTCCTAAACGACTGAAACAATCTTAGGAGTTTCAATGATCTAAATCAATAATCATGCACATATAGGTGCACAATGTGCACATCACTCGGTTTTATCTACGGTTTGATTAAAATAATCAAACTCTATCTTTTTCACAGTTTCAGCAAACTCATGCAAGAGCTCTTCTTGCCTGTTTTTATCTTTTAATGCAGATGTCAGAAAAACCACATTAAGAGACACGATTGCCTCTTTATTTTCATTGCAAATTGGCATCGCAAAAGCACTGAATTTGGGCTCATCTTCCCACTCTCCCTGGTTTAAGGCATAACCACGCTCACGGGTTTGTTCAAGCAGCGTTTGGATAAATTCAGAGTTTTTCAAGGAAGTGCCTGTCACTAATGCTGATCTTCCTTCTAGCATATTAAGTATGGTTTCCCGGGATGCCTCAGAGGCGTAGGCCAAATAGGCCCGACCGGCTGCTGTGGTTAAAACCGGCAAACGCCTGCCCGGCATACCAGGGTGAAATGACAAACGGCTATAGGGTCTGGTTGAAATTCTTACCACCATTTCGTCACCCTCTGGTGCCACTAAAGAACATGGCCAAACCATCTTTTGTGAAAACGAACGCATGTGTGGCCACGCCACTTCAGTTATACGTGTCGTATCACGATAACCATAACTTAACTGTTGAACACGAAATGTTAAACGATAAAGATTGGTCACTACATCATGCTCGACATAGCCTGCCTCTTTCAGGGTTTCCAAAAGCCTTTTGACTGTTGTACGGTGAATCCCGGTTGCTTTAGCCAAATCAGCAATCATGCAACTTGCGTTTGCGCTGCGGTTCATCTCGGCAAGCAAGCTTAGCCCTTTAAGCAAAGACTTATTTTGCCGGTAAGCAGATTTTCCCAAAGCCATTTAAACCTCCTGATTTCATTATTTTTATATTAAACCCGATCTTTTGGATGGTAAGGTCTGTCACCAAGCCCGTCACATCGCATTGATGCCATATAATCATGCACAAACTTTAATATTCAATCTTTTTACATTCAACTTTTTTCAAGAAAAATATGCATCCTGTCATTCTTAAAACTTTTGGGGGCCTGTCATTAAATTACTATGTGCGTAATTTTATATTAGGTCTTATTTTCCCGGCTTTACTCCTGTTCATGCAGTCCCAAACCACTCAACCCACCTCAATCGGGATGATTGTTTTTCTGACTGTTTCAAGCTTGCTGTACCCCTATGCCCGCTTTGTTTATGAAAGCATCATTGGCTATATCATGGGACAAAACGTTTTCTTTATTAATGCCATTGTCATGCTGTTTACGAAACTAATAACAATGCTGTTATGCTGGGCATGCGCTATTTTCATTGCGCCGGTAGGCCTGATATATTTGTATTTTTACCATAGCAAACAGGAAGCCATATACAATAAAGTTCAAGACTAAAATAAAATACCACCTGCCTCGAAATCAACCGTTTCAAGGCAGGTTTTTATTAAAGCCTGAACCAGCTCCCTTGGGTCATCGTGGCGATAATGCAGAAAATAGTCCAGCTTTTGCAAGGCATGCCGACTTTTTACAAACGCAATTTTTTGCCTGTTTAATAAACCATTTGCCAGACCCAGGGGTAAGAAACCAATTCCGGCGCCTTCGGCAATTAAACCGGCAACCATGCCCCATTGGTTGCACACAATCGTTTTCTGGAATTTTACACCGGTATTTTCAAGCCAGCTATCCAGAATATGGGTAGCCCCTGAACCACGTGGCAGGCTGATCAGGGTTTGCGCTTCAAACCGGGCCGATTCCAATACCGGCATTTGACTTGCCCTGTCCGGGTGTGTGCACCAGACAAATGAAGCACTTTGCAAAGGCAGCGATGCCAGACCGGAACGCCGGGCATGGCCGGCAATTACCGCTACATCCAGCTCACCGTTTTCAAGACGTTCGCTTAAGGCTTCACCAATATTGCTGGAAACCGTAATATCAAGCGCCGGGTGCTGTGCCTGTATTTTATGCACCCAGCGCGATAGCCAGGTAATGGAAGCCAGCTCACCCGAACCGATTCTACAACGTCCCTGTAAGCCCGTATTCAGCGAAACGATATTTTTCACTGCCTGAGCCTGCTGCAACAGGGTGATGGCATGGGGCAAGAGCCGCTCACCGGCTGCCGTCAGGCCCGCTTTGTAACCGCTGCGGTCAAACAGGGGCTGGCCCAGTGAAACCTCCAGCTCGGCCAGACGCTTGGACAGGGATGACACGGTTAAATTAAGCCTTTCGGCCGCTACGGCAAAACTGGGGCTGATGGCGGCCCAGTAAAACGCTTCCAGTTGTTTTAAGGTCATGACACAAATAAAGAAAAAAAGCGAACAAATAAATCCTATTTTATTCGCTTTTTTATTATTAGAAAACACTTTACATTACTCACATCAATCACAATCGCATTGTTCAGGTGAGCCACATGAAAGAATCCGCCATTAACACCCCTGCCACACACAATACCACCAGCAGCGCCTGGACCGCGTTTAGCGGCACCCATGCCAAAGGAAAACTGGCCAAGATACTTTCCCTGGATGACTTTGAAACACAGGCACGTGCCTATTTACCCAAGGCACTGTACGGTTATATTTCAGGCTCGGTAGAAACCCGCCAAAGCTGGCAAGACAATTTCAACGCCTTTGAACAATGGGGTTTTGTACCCCGGGTATTAAAAAATGTAGCCAGCCGCAGCCAGAAAACAGTGCTTTTCAACCATGAATGGGATTGCCCGTTTGGCATTGCCCCCATGGGCATTTCCGCCTTGTCCACCCATGATGGCGACCGAGCCATGGCGCGGGCGGCGGCACAGGCCAATATTCCTTACATTCTCAGCGGTTCTTCGCTAACGACGCTTGAAAGCGTTATGGAAGCCGCCCCCAACAGCTGGTTCCAGGCCTATTTACCCGGTGAACAGCAACGGATTGATGCCTTGATTAAACGGGTGAAAACGGCAGGCGTTAAAACCCTGGTTATTACAGTGGACATTCCGGTAGCCGGCAACCGTGAAAACAATATCCGGGCCGGGTTTTCCACCCCGTTACGCCCCAGTGCCCGCCTGATATGGGACGGCATTTCACACCCTCGCTGGTTGCTGGGTACTTTTATGCGTACCTTGATGGACGGTATTCCCCACTTTGAAAACTCTTTCGCAGAACGTGGCGCCCCCATTATTTCACGCCATGTAGAGCGGGATTTTTCCAACCGGGAACACCTGGACTGGCACCATATTGAAAGAATCCGTGCACAGTGGGACGGCAAGCTGATTATTAAAGGCATTTTGAATGCGCAAGATGCCGCCCTTGCCAAAGCCAAAGGCGCTGACGGCATTATTGTTTCCAATCACGGCGGCCGTCAGCTGGATGGTGCCGTTTCACCGTTGCGGGTCTTGCCAGAAATTGTTCAGGCTACCAGCAACCTGCCTGTTATGCTGGATGGTGGCATCCGCAGGGGCAGTGATGCACTGAAAGCCCTGGCATTAGGCGCCAGGTTTGTATTTCTTGGCCGGCCTTTTAATTTTGCCGCTGCCACGGCTTCCCAGGCAGGCGTTAGCCATGCCATTACGCTACTAAAAGCCGAAATTGACCGTAATATGGCGATGCTGGGCGTGAACCGGCTTGAAGAACTGGACGAAGCGTTTCTTATGCGTTGACAGAGAATTGCGCGCTCCTGCGTTGGGAATGCATACGGGGGTCAGTTCACTGCTTGGGAGCCAGTAGAAACTGAACAAAACCCCAAAAATTAGACATGCCAGATTTTTGGCGTTCTATGAATGCAAACGGACCGTCAATGATTGACGGTCCGCAGCAAAGATCAGGCTAAATACTTGCACGCTTTAGCGTGTTTTATGGTCCTGTACGTTTTTTTCCTGTTCCAGCAACCTTTCTTCCTGATCCTCATACAACACACCGCCCATGGCTGCCACAAGAATCATAAAGCCGGTACCTATCAGCCATGAGAAGTACCAGGGTCCGTAGTCACCCAAAATGACCGCTGCCAAGATGGCGACCACGGACAGGATCATCAAAATAATAATGCGAGACAGTAATGACATTGCCGCGACTCCTTAATACGATTCTTCGCTTTCAACGGTTTGGGTATTCACCTTACCGCGCATGATATAAAACGCCCAGCTGGTGTATGACACAATGATAGGCATAAAAAGCGCCGTAAAACCCAGCATCCAGCTCATGGTCAGGGTACTGGCCCCTGAATTCCATACGGTAAGGCTGTGCGAAGGATTAGAGATGGACGGCATGACAAAGGGGAACATGGCCGCACCCACCATACCAATCACAGCAATCCAGGTGATGACCCCGGACCACCAGGCAAACACGGCCCGCTCTGCCCGAATAGCCAGAATACCGGCAATCAGGCTGACATACGCCAAGGCAGGCAAGACCCAAAGTACCGGATACTGACGGTAGTTTTTCAGCAGGCCACCGGCCTCAACCGTAACCGTTTGATGCAGCGGCGTCTGGGGCACACCCGGTGCTGGCGATTCAACAAGATTGAAACCGTGTAAGTTGGCAGACCAGATTCCCCCAATGGTAAGCAGCACCAGGGCAAGAATACCACTGAATACCGCCACCTTTTTGGCACGCTGACTGATTTGTTGCTCGCCACTGCCAATCAGCACCATGCATGCACCCATATGGGTCGCCAAAGAGACCGACACCACACCGCAAAGAATGGCATAGGGGTTAAACAGGCCGATAAAGCTGCCCGTGTAATACGACACCATCCGGTCATCAAAATGGAATGGCACCCCAATTAACACATTACCCACTGCGGCGCCAAAAACAAGCATGGGAATAAAACCTGACACAAACAGGCTCCAATCCCAGACATTGCGCCAGGCATCGCTTTTGATTTGGCTGCGGTATTCAAAACCCAACGGCCTGACAATCATGCTCCAAAGCAAAACAAGCATGACAATGTAAAAGCCTGAAAAAGCGGTTGCATAAACCAGTGGCCAGGCGGCAAAAATTGCGCCACCGCCTAAAATGAACCAGACCTGGTTACCGTCCCAATGGGGGCCAACAATGTTGATGGCCACCCTGCGTTCGGCATCGGTACGCCCGACATAGCGCAGGATAGTACCCACCCCCATATCCGTGCCTACCATGGCGCCCAAACCCATCAGCAGGACACCCAACAATAGCCACCAAATGATAATCAGATAAAAATAAATATCCATGGTGTTCACTCCTTATGCTGTAGCAGGCTGTGTTTGTGGAAGCTGACCACGCTGTTTAAGCTCGATCTCATCCGGTTCCTCCGGACCTTTCTTAATGCTGCGTATCATCAGATACATTTCTACAATGGCAAAGGTCGTATACAGCAAGACAAAGCCGGTCAGTGACACCACCATATAGGTAACCGAGTGCGTGGAGACTGACAGCCAGGTCGGCAAGATCTCGTAAACCGTCCATGGCTGGCGCCCCATCTCGGCGACAATCCAGCCCATTTCACAAGCGATAAAGGGGACCGGAATCATCCATACCGAAAAGCGCAGGAACCTGCGCGACTGCTTGAGCTTGTTGCTTAACGTCAGCACGATGGCCACCACAAAATAACCCAACATTAACAGCCCCAGCGCAACCATAATGCGGAAGGTCCAGAAAATAATCCAGACTTCGGGAATGCTGTCTTTGGCCGCCAGCTCAATATCCGTCTCGGTAATTTGGGTCAAATCACCGCCAGGGGCATAGCGCTGCACCAGGAAGCCATAACCGACGTCCGCTTTATGTGCCTCGAACGTATCCAGTGCTTCCTGGTCGGTCGGGTCTTTACCCAGGCGCTCCATGGCCTGCACGGCAGGTATGCCATTGCGTATCCGCATCTTGGCCTCTTCCTGGATTTCACTGATAGAAGGCACCGTACCATCCAGTGAGTGCGTGACCAGAATCGACAGGAAGCCGGGCAACTGCACTTCAAACAAGTTACGCTCCTCTTCCTGCGAAGGAAGGGCAACCACATTGAAAGCCATTGGTGCTTTTTCAGGTTCCCACAGGGCTTCCATGGCAGCCAGTTTGCTGGGCTGGGCATGTCCACCGATAAAACCCAGGGCATCTCCAAGAGTAATTACCCCTGCCGTACCCAAAACCCCAAACAGGGCGGCAATACGGAAAGAGCGCTGGGCCACATCCTCATGCCGGCGGCGTAACAGATAAAACGCACTAATACCGCAAACAAAAATAGCCGCGGTGACGTAACCTGCCAACACGGTATGCACGAATTTGGCCTGGGCATCCGGGTTAAAGAACAGCGCATGAAAGCTGGACAGCTCCATGCGCATGGTGACCGGATTAAACTCGGCGCCCAACGGATGCTGCATGAAACTATTGGCCACCAGAATCCACAACGCGGACAGGTTCGAACCCAAGGCCACCAAATAAGTAATGACCAGGTGCTTGCCTTTGGATAGACGATCCCAACCAAAAACCATCAAGCCGACAAAGGTGGATTCCATGAAAAAGGCCATGAGCCCTTCAACGGCCAACAGGGTTCCAAAAGTATCACCCACAAAACTGGAATAATACGACCAGTTCATGCCAAACTGCAGCTCCATGGTAATACCGGTCGCCACACCCAGGGCAAAGTTAATCATGAACAGCCGCAGCCAGAATTTGGTTATCCGCTTATAAATCTCACGACCGGTCACTACATAAACCGTTTCCATCACCGCCAGTAATACCGATAGCCCCAAAGTAAGCGGGACAAATAAAAAGTGGTACAAGGCGGTAGCTGCAAACTGCCAACGCGAAAGGTCAACTACAGTTTCACTTACCATTTTTATTACTCACTAAAAAATTGCCAGAATCCCTGCCATGCACGCTGACCAACAACACGTAAAAACTCCGACAAGAGACTTGCCGGCATGACAGGCCTTTACAAAACACGAAAAAACTAACGGTTAAAAAGGTTGACTTCGGCCAGATCAATCACATTTTTCATATGGCCGTCCATGACTGCACGCAGCCCCCAAAGACCGAACCCCTTGGCCTGCCCAAGATTAATACTGGGCGGCAAAATCAGTTCCTGGCTGGCCGTCACCACATCCAGTACGGCAGGACCCTCATGAGCCAGGAACTGCTCTACGGCCTGTGGCAATTCGGCAGGGTCTTCTACACGCTGCCCATAAATACCGGCGGCCTGTGCAATTTGGGCAAAATCCGGATTTTCCAGGTTAACACCCGTATTCACAAAACCGGCCACCTTCATTTCAAGCGCCACAAAACCCAGCACGCCATTATTAAACACAACCACTTTGACAGGAACATTATGCTGTTTCAGGCTGATGATATCGCCCATTAACATCGAAAAACCACCATCTCCTGAAAGCGTGACCACCTGACGTTCGGGCATGGCCATCTTAACACCAATGCCCTGGGGCATGGCATTCGCCATTGAACCATGAGTCATGGAGCCGATCAGGCGCCTTTGTCCATTCATGCGCAGGTAACGGGCAGCCCACACAGTAGGTGTGCCAACATCAGCAGTAAATATGGCATCGGGCTCGGCTTTTTCACTGAGTACACTGGCCAGATACTGGGGATGGATAATCTTGTGTTCCCCTGGCCGTGCCAACATATCCAGATCCTTGCGCGCTTTCTCATAATCCTTGCGAGTCTCGTCAAGGAAAGCCTGACTGGTTCGTTGTTTCAATTTGGGCACAAGCAGTTTCAGGGTTTCTTTAACATCGCCCACCACCCCAAGCTGCAATCTTGCCCGCCGGCCCAGATTTTCCGCACGAATATCCACTTGGGCGATCTTGACGTGGGACGGCATGAATTGCTTATAGGGAAAATCGGTGCCCAGCATTAACAAGGTATCACAGGAATGCATGGCCTTATACCCCGAGGAAAAACCAATGAATCCGGTCATTCCCACATCATATGGGTTGTCATATTCCACATGCTCCTTACCCCCCAGGGCATGCACGATCGGGCTTTTCAATGCCTCGGCCAGGGTAATCAACTCGGCATGTGCGCCCGCACAGCCACGGCCGACAAACAGAGCGACACGCTCTGAACCGTTTAATAAGTCAGCCAATGCCTGAACCTGCGGCTCATCGGGCAATACTTTGGGCGCGCGAGGCACCAGGCTTGCCCGGGGAGAAACCGACGTTACCGGTGAGGCCTGCAAGGCGATATCGCCCGGCAATACCACTACCGCGACACCACGCTGGCCCACTGCCGCACGGATAGCATTTTCAATCACATAAGGCAACTGGTCAGGATGCGAAACCAGTTCGCAATAATGACTGCATTCCTTAAACAACTGTTCGGGGTGCGTTTCCTGAAAATAACCACTACCAATTTCAGACGATGGAATATGCGCCGCAATGGCCAATACCGGCGTGCGAGTACGATGCGCATCAAACAGGCCGTTAATTAAATGTAAATTGCCCGGTCCGCATGAGCCGGCGCAAACGGCAAGCTCTCCGGTAACTTGGGATTCACCACTGGCGGCAAACGCTGCCACCTCTTCGTGGCGCGTTCCCACCCACTGGATGCCTCCGTGCACCCGCAAGGCTTCCGTCACGCCATTCAGGCTATCACCAACAACACCGTAAATGCGTTTTACCCCGACTTCAGCCAAGGTATGCACTAACAAATCCGCTACATTTTGTATTTTCATCATCCCCTCTTTTCAAGATGAAAGTTATTCTTCATACTGCAGCCCTCTTTTTAAAAACATCTAAAAAGTCTTTTAAAAAGAAGCCCCTGAAAACCGCCCACCCAGCTACGGAAAGGGGCGGCCTTGACAAAATTGTTTGTTAAATATTATCGAGTTTAAGCACTTCTGCTGTTTGCTGGCGGATATTTTTGCAAGCATCGCCATCAAGCTTTAAATCAATCCCGTAAGTGGGAATCATGCGTTGCAGATTGGGAAGCCAGTCATTGGCATTGAGCCTGTCTGCAAAGCATTTTTGCAAAAGCTCCAGCGCAATAAATACCGCCGTGGATGCCCCGGGAGAAGCCCCCAACAAGGCTGCCATGGAGTGATCCTGAGACGCAATCAGTTCGGTACCGAACTCCAGGCGCCCCCCATGATGCTCATGAGTAGGCTTGATAATCTGCACCCGTTGACCTGCAACAACATGCTGCCAATTTCCCCTTGTCGCCAATGGATAAAACTGGCGCAACATTTCAAACTGGTGCTCACCGCTTTGCAACACCTGGGTAATCAGGTATTCGGTCAAGTCCCAGTTGTCTTTGGCCACATCCAGCATGGGGATCACATTGGCGGGTCGCACGGTCCGGAATAAGTCCGTGAGCGATCCGTGTTTCAGGAAACGCGTGGAAAAACCGGCATACGGGCCAAACAGAATGGAACGCTTGCCGTTTACGATTCGGGTATCCAGGTGCGGTACCGACATGGGCGGGGAACCGGTAGGCGCCATGCCATAAACTTTGGCATGATGCCTTTGGCTGAGCTCATCAACATCACAGCGCAGCCAAATGCCCCCAACAGGAAAGCCGCCGTAGCCCTGCCCCTCTGGGATATCCGCTTTTTGCAGCAGTTCCAGGGCTCCGCCACCCGCCCCCACAAAGACGAAAGATGCCCGGTAATCCCGCTTCTCACGGGTTATTGAACAATGGGCACTGACCTGCCATTGACCGTCTGCATTACGTGTCAGGTCTGACACGGTGGTGTTGTAATGCACCTGTACACCGGGAGTCTTTTCAAGATGCCCAAAAAGCGTGTGCGTCAGGGTGCCGTAATCCA
>Ga0265295_1003295_pt1 | contig 23814 bp, 20 predicted proteins | sample Munlansysbiofilm_FD_192503 | JGI IMG/M metagenome (GOLD analysis project Ga0265295, IMG submission 192503) | Leachate microbial communities from a municipal landfill in Southern Ontario, Canada - Methane capture system biofilm | ecosystem: Engineered > Solid waste > Landfill > Unclassified ...
ACCCAGACCCAACAGGTCTTGGAGACCTGTCGGGTCTTGCCTGTTTCGTTGAAATGTTACATGTATTGGCCCTGCCGGATCTGTTTTTAGTCAAAATCAGGTGATTGTCGGGCAGGTATATGGAATGGGAATCTATTAATTTTTGCGAAATATGTATGTTGGTTGATTATTTATGTTTATTTTTAGCTCCAAACCACAACCTTATGAAGCATGAACCGCTGGAATTTGGACGTTATTATCATCTTTATAATCATGGAGTAGGGAATAGGGATCTCTTCCCAATAGAGCTAAATTGCGAATATTTTCTGGAGTTATATGTTAAATACATTGTTCCTATCGCTGACACATTTGCGTGGGCATTAATGAAAAACCATTTTCATATTCTATTAAAATTAAAGGATATTGAGGAGGTTTATCCAGTCGTAGACCTATCAGGTTTTCAAAACCTGACAGGTCTCAGAAAGGACTCAGACCCAACAGGTCTTGGAGACCTGTCGGGTCTTAACGGGAAAGACCTGTCAGGTATTTCTCCTGACAGGTCTGGTCAAAATAAAAAGGTACCGGATGACAGGTCTGGGTTACAAAATGTTAAGCCTCCTTCCCGCCACTTCTCAAACTTCTTCAATGCTTATGCTAAAGCAATCAATAAACAGACGGGAATGGATGGCTCACTTTTTCGTCGGCCAATGAAAAGAATATCTATTACTGGTGAATCCTATCTGAAATATCTTCTTTTATATATTCATACCAATCCTGTACATCATGAGATTTGTGAACTGCCGGAACAATATAAGTGGACCAGCTATAACGCATTTTTTACCAATCAATATTCGTTTTTGAAGTGGGAAGAACCATTAAAATGGTTTGATGACAAAGAGAATTTCCTCTATATGCATAAGAAGAAGATCGATCACATCAGAATAAGCAGGTGGCTGGAGATTGATGAGTAGGTGTAACGCTGGTTGAATATTCAGACCCAACAGTTCTTGGAAATGTGGCGTTTCAATTAAGCCCAGACCCAACAGTTCTTGGAAATGTGGCGTTTCAATTAAGCCCAGACCCAACAGGTCTTGGAGATTTATCGTTTCAATTAAGCCCAGACCCAACAGGTCTTGGAGATTTATCGTTTCAATTAAGCCCAGACCCAACAGGTCTTGGAGACCTGTCGGGTCTTACCGGAAAGACCTGTCAGGTATTTCTCCTGACAGGTCTGGTGTCAGTAAAAATAAAGAGTGATCTTTCTCCTAACAGGTCTGAGCACTTCTATATCAACAAAGTTAATATTCTATTGGGCTAACCATTTGTTGAGCCTCTCATCCGTCTTCTCCGCCTCATTGTCATCATCCAGCGGTAAGCCGTAAAACATTCCATCGGGGCGGAGGGCTTTGCTCTCTTTGAAGTTGTAGCCTTCATTTTGTACAAACCCGGCAAGTGTGGCGCCGCGCTCCTCAAGGAATTCGGCCATAACTCCAATGGCATCTACGAAGTTCCATGGGTATTTTTTCTGGTCACCAAGGCCGTAAATCATATAGGTGTGACCGCTGAGGTCTTCATCTTCAATGGCGGGCATAAATTCATCCCAGTAGTTGGGGAGTTCTCCGTAAAACCATGTCGGAGTGCTGAGAATTGCTTTCTCATACGATAAGAACTTCTCTGCTGTAAGTTCTTCGGCATTTACAAGTTCTGCCTTGTCCTCGCCGAGGTTTTTAAGAATGATGTCGGCAATGCGTTTGGATTTTATGGTATTGAAACTGCAGATAATAGCTGTTTTCTTCATGACTAATAGTTTAAAAGGTTAAGGGCTGCCTGATAGATTTTTTCGGTATTTGGAAGAATGGCCTTTTCAAGAATGCGGTTGAAGCCTACCGGTGTATTGGTTGCACCCACACGCTGCACAGGCCCGTCGAGGTATTGGAATGCCTTGTCGCTGATAAGGGCTGCTACTTCACCGCCAAAGCCGCCAAACACATTGTCTTCATGGACTACCAGTACTTTGGAGGTTTTTTTTACGGATTCCATGATTGCTTCTTCGTCAAGCGGTGCCAGCGAACGAAGGTCGATGACTTCAACCTCTTTGCCGGTCTCAGCTTTTATTTTCTCTGCCGCTTCAAGACTCATGTGCGAAGTGTTTCCCCAGGTGATGATGGTCAGATCTTTTCCCTCTCTGCGTACTTTCGCTTTACCAAAGGGAACTTCATAATCTTCCGGTACACCGGCTTCAGCCTTTGGGTCGTTGTATAGTGCCTTGGGCTCCATGAAGATAGTAATTCCTTCCGAGCGCATGCTGGTGCGCAGCAAACCGGCTGCATCATCAGCAAAGGACGGATATACGATTCTGATTCCCGGCAGTGATGCCAGTGCTCCTTCGATATTTTGACTGTGATATAGTCCTCCACCAATATATCCACCCGAAGCAAGACGCACGGTAATATTTGGTGAGAACGCGCCATTGCTGCGCCAATAGTCGTGCGAGCTATCTACCAGCTGCTCCATTGCGGGCCAGAAATAGTCGGCAAATTCAGCACCTTCCACAACAACGCGTATTTTTTTATCGTATCTCGACATCCCGTTGGCTGTTGCCATGATATAATCTTCTGCAATGGGTGCGTTGAAAACACGCTCCTTGCCAAACTCCTGCTGCATCCCTTTACTCACGTTGAAGATTCCACCCTTGTCTTTGTTGGCGATATCCTGCCCCCACAGATAAGTATCCGGATTATTCCTGAATTCTGCTTTGAGTGTTTCGTTCAGTGCCTGGATAAGGCGCTTTGTTTCACCTTTTCCTTCAGTTCCATTGGGGTATTTTTCGCCTTTATAGGCTTCTGGTAATACAAAGTCGAAAATACTTTCCGGTGTCGGATGAGGTGCTGCCATAGCTTTTTTGTGGGCTGCCTTTACTGTTGCTGTCGCCTCCTCTTCCAGTGCCACAAGTTCTTCTTCCGTGAAGCGGTTATAGCGAAGCAGTATTCTTCTGAATTTTGCAAGCGGGTCATACTCTTTCACATAATTCCGCTCGTAGTCGTCACGGTAAAGTTCGTGGCGGTCGGAGTTGGAATGGCTTCCTATACGCACGCAGTTGGCGTGCACGATTACCGGCCTTTGCTCTTTTTGAGCAATCTCTTTCGCCGTCTCCATGGCATTCATGGAGTCAAAGACATCTTTTCCATTACAATGGATAATTTCCAGGTTTTTAAATCCAGAGAAGTTATCGGCCACTTTGGGGTTGGCCGTCTGGTCTTCTTTAGGAACAGAAATACCATATCCGTTATCCTGGAAAACAAACACAACGGGTAATTTTTCGTTGGAGGCTCCGTTTATGGCTTCATAAACATATCCTTCTGAAACCGAGGATTCTCCCTGGGAACTGAATACTACGCCTTTTGCATGATAGATTTTAATTGCCCGGGCTGTTCCGGCTGCCTGAGATGCATGATTTCCTGTACAGGAGCTGACATTATGAATGTTGATTTCTGGTTTGGCGAAATGGTTCGACATATGTCTTCCGCCGGAGGCCGGGTCTGAGGCTTTGCTGATTCCGTTAAGGATAATCTCTTCCGGTGTAAGTCCTGCCGACAGGGTGGTTAGCATATCGCGGTAATAGGGAAAGAGATGGTCTTCATTCTTTTCAAAAACCTGCCCTATGGCAAGCTGTATCCCATCATGGCCGGCATAAGGTGCATGATACGACCAACCCAGTGACTGTTTAAGGTAGTTGGGTGCACGGTCGTCGAGTTTTCGTCCGGTTACCATTAACAGATACCACTGTTTTAGCAGTTCTTTATCTGTAGATTTGATGCTGTATTTTTTCGCGTAATCCATAGCCCGTAGTATATGATTTATGGATAAACTAACAACCTTTAGGGGTAAATGTTCAGCAGGGAACAGCCGGGCTAATCGCGCAAAATAATAAAGGTACCATCGTTTTTTACTTGAATCAGTGTTGAGGCCTTAACTTCGTTGATGCTTTCGTAAAGCATCGGAACGATCAGGTCGACGCTTTCCTTTATTATCGGTGCAATCGATTGGAAGGTGTTGGGCGCGGGTTCACCGGAGAAATTTGCAGAAGTAGAGACAATGGGTTTATTAAGGTTTTTGATGAGCGCCTGGCAAAACGGATGGCTGGTAATACGTATTGCGACTGACCCATCTTCCGCTATGGCATTATTTGCCAGGTTCCTGGCTTCGGGATAGATGACCGATAGGGGTTTTCGGATGGATTGTATCAGGTCGGAGACAATTTCGGGGACTTTTTTCACATGATGCTTTAACCTGAGTTCATCTTCCACGAGAATAATCATGCTTTTTGACCCGGAGCGTTTTTTTAGTTTATAGATTCGCCGGATAGCTTTTGCATTGGTGGCATCGCATCCGATTCCCCAGATGGTTTCAGTCGGGTAAAGAATAATGCCTCCTTTTTTGAGTATCTCAACTGCTTTTTTGATATCATCAGCAAACGTCTTTTCGTAGCTCATACATCAATTTTGTTTATCAAATCTTCAATTTTTATGGTCATGGCACAATCGAAGTGTTTTTTCGGACACTTTTTTTTGCCGTGCAGACCACAGGGGCGGCAAGGTAAGGATTTTTTTGTCTCCACCACAAAGGATTTTTCAGATAACGGGCCAAACCCAAATCCTGGTACCGTGGAGCAGAAGATGGCGGTTACCGGGGCATTGACTGCTGAAGCAAGATGTAATGGAGCCGAATCATTGACAAAATTCATCACGCTATGTTTCATTAGCGCGGCAGTCTCCAGCAGCGAAAATTTTCCAGCCAGGGTCAGGCAATTTTTCCTTTCTGAATGGGTGAGAATGTCTTCACATAAAGCGTTGTCATTTTTGCCTCCCAACAAATAAACGGTAAATGTTTCAGGTATTTGTCTGATCAGATCGCTCCATTTTTCTTTTGGGAATTGTTTGGTAAACCATAACGACGCGGGAGCGATGGTAATATAAGGTATGGTTTTGTATTCTGATACCTTTGCAAAAGCTTTATTATCGGGATATAACATAACCGGTCCCGGAGTTTTACCCGTGAGGTGCTGTATGAGTTGCTGGTTGCGTTCCGTTTCATGCATTCCCAGCGCGGGTTGGATGCGATGCGCACTCCGATGGGAGTAAAATATCGACCACAGGTTTCCTTTGAAACCGGAGGTCTCCTTTGCTCCTCCGAAAAGGGTGAGTAACGCCGTAAAACTATGCCGCTGAACATTCACAATAAGGTCATATTTTTCGGCATAAATCTGTTGCAGTAGCTGGAGAAAACATTTTTTTTTCGGAAGGGTTTTGTCGCGGATTAAGACTTTTTGAATGTAAGGATGATGATGAAACAGTGTTTCATTGCCTTTCTTTACCAGAAAATCAATGGCTGCCTTTGGCTTCTCTGCATGAATTTTTTCTGCAATAGCGGTGGTAAGAATCACATCGCCTATGGAAGCCGTTTGAATAATAAGGATTTTTTTCATCAGGAAGCGATTATACAATTACATCAAATTCCCGTAAAGCCTTATTCAGTGAAGTTTTAAGGTCGGTTGCGGCTTTTCGTTTTCCAATGATCAGGGCACAGGGTACTTCATACGTTCCGGCAGGGAATGTTTTTTTTCGTGTTCCGGGAATCACCACAGCACGTTCAGGGATAATTCCGTCGTATTCGACAGGGGTACTGCCGGTCACATCGATGATTTTTGTTGAGCCGGTAATTACCACATTTGCGCCCAGAACGGCCTCTTTCCCAATGTGCACTCCTTCTACCACGATGCACCGGGAACCGATAAAACAACCTTCTTCAATTATGACTGGCGCTGCCTGAACGGGTTCCAGGACGCCCCCAATCCCTACGCCACCAGAAAGATGCACATTTTTCCCGATTTGTGCACAGGATCCTACCGTAGCCCAGGTGTCAACCATGGTTCCGGTATCAACCCAGGCCCCTATATTAATGTAAGAGGGCATCAATACCACGCCTTTGGCAATATAACTTCCGTAACGGGCTACTGCATGAGGGACTACGCGGACGCCGAGCTGGTCGTAATGACTCTTTAATGCCATTTTATCATAAAATTCCATTGGCCCGGCTTCGGTTTTTTTCATGGCACTAATCGGGAAAAAGAGAATCACCGCCTTTTTTATCCATTGATGAACCACCCATCCCTCTTCGGTGGGTGAGGCTACGCGTAACCTCCCTTTATCGAGGTCTTCAATCACACTTTTAATGGCTTTCCGGGCTGCTGCTGAAGCCAGGAAATCCCTGTCTTCCCAGGCTTTCCCGATTATTTCTGTTCGCTTATCCATTCTTTCGGTTTTTATTTAGCGGGAAATCACTTCTTTCCCTGCATTTTTTTGGGTTCAATGGAGGTTCTTTTTGTGGTGAAAAGAAACCTTCCTGAAAAATAAAAACAAAGATAATATTTGTTTGTTAAGGATTTATTTAATTTTGTATTCTGATGCACAGGAAATGGGCAGGATAATGGCTATTGATTACGGACAGAAGCGAGTTGGAATCGCAGTAACAGATGAACAAAAACTTATTGCCAACGGCCTTACTACGGTGCATGTAAAAGATATTTTTCTTTTTCTTGCCGATTATGTATCGCATAATCCGGTTGAACGCTTTGTGGTGGGTGAACCTAAAACCTTGAGGAATGAAAAATCTGATTCCGCACGGTTCGTCGACCCTTTTGTAAAGAAATTAAAGAAAACGTTTCCAGCCATTCCTGTTAGTCGTGTGGATGAGCGTTTTACTTCTGTTCTGGCACACCGTGTCATGCTGGACGCGGGGCTGGGAAAAATGGCACGGCGGAACAGGGAATTAGTAGATACGATAAGTGCTACAATGATTTTACAGTCGTGGATGGAATTAATGGATCAAAAATAAATATAAAAAATGGTATTACCAGTAACGGCCTATGGCCATCCCGTGCTACGAAAACGGGCTAAAGAAATTGATAAAACGTATGAAGGGCTCGCTCAACTGATCGACGACATGTTTGAAACAATGTATGTTACTGTAGGCGTTGGTTTGGCGGCTCCGCAGATAAATCGCTCCATCCGGTTGGTTGTTATTGATGCTTCGCCTTATGGAAAAGATGACCCGACACTCGAGGGATTTAAAAAGGTACTGATTAACCCTGTGATGGTAAGCGAGGCGGGCGAAGATTGGCTTTTTAATGAAGGGTGTCTCAGTATTCCTGATATCCACGAAGAGGTAAGCCGTAAACCGGAAATCCATATTCAGTTTTATGATCGTGACTGGAATTTCCATGACGAAACGTTTAGTGGAATTGCTGCGCGCATAATTCAGCATGAATACGATCACCTGGAGGGTATTTTGTTTGTCGACCGGCTCTCATCGTTGCGTAAGATGATGCTTAAAAAACGATTGAATGCAATTTCCAATGGCGATATAGATGTCGATTACCGGATGATTTTTCCTCCAAAGAAAAAGAAAAAAAGATAAAAATGTAAGGCAAGATATCCGTTGGTGTATGAAATGAATAAGTTGCTTTTTAACCGCTAAATAGGTGAAAATATATTTTTAGCAACATGAAATTTCATACCAGCGATAAAAACTAATTTATTTTAGTATGAAAAGAGTTCTGTTTATTAGTCTGGTCATTGCTTTTGCCATGATGGCATGTACTTCGGAGAAGCAGCAGGAGCAAAAAGGCATCCATCAGATGGAAGAAACATTGTTTGGTGCTGAAAATGGGTTTTTGGTTCCCGGTAAAGCCGGGGATATGGTCGATGCCTATCTGGCATACGCTGATCGTTATCCGGACGATACGTTGTCGCCTGAATATTTGTTTCGTGCTGCTGATATTGCCATGAATATGGGAAATTCAGCGCTGGCGCTGAATCTGCTTAGTCGCATCCAAAAAGAGTTTCCCCACTATCAAAAGGTTGCACACTGTCTTTTCCTTCAGGGTTTTATCTGGGAAAATAACATCGGAAATTTGGAAAAGGCCAGAGAGATTTATACCCGTTTTTTGGCGCTTTATCCTGCGGATGATTTTGCAGATGACGTAGCGCTTTCTTTGAAGAACCTGGGGAAAACACCGGAAGAATTGATCGAAATGTTCGGGAAAGAAGACGCTGGTACTGAATAATCCGGTATTTTGAAGTAATGATTTTATATCTTTGAGGTTTAATGCTACAATTATGGCATCACAACCTGATTTATCTGTTGTTATTCCCTGTTACAATGAATCTGCCAATCTGGTGGTATTGTACGACGCGCTTTGTTCCGTATTGCCGGAGACTGTTTCTTCCTATGAGATTTTGTTTATTGACGATGGCAGCCACGACGAAACTTTTTCCATCATTCAGTCATTGCATAGCAGCGACCCTCATGTCCGCGGAATATCCCTTTCCCGGAATTTCGGGCATCAGGTAGCGCTGGCTGCTGGGTTGCAGTACAGCACCGGGAAAGCAGTTATTACCATGGATGGCGATTTGCAGCACCCGCCAGCGCTGATTCCCGAATTGTACCGGCGTTACAAACAGGGCTATTTTGTTGTGAACACCAAACGGCTGGATACTGCGGATGCCGGGTATCTTAAAACAGTGACTTCACGCTTTTTTTACCGATGGATGAATCGCTTGTCGGATGTTCAGTTAATACGAGGAGGTGCTGATTTTCGGCTTATGAGTCGTGAGGCTGTGGAGGCCTATAACCATTTTCAGGAACGTGATCGTTTTAACCGGGGATTGATTACCTGGATGGGGTTTCGTCAGGATGTGGTGGAATACAACGCCCAGGCACGCTATGGAGGAGCAACCAAATACACGGTTCGCAAGATGTTGCGTTTTGCCATCGATGGCGTTACCTCGTTCTCTTCCAAACCCCTGCGCATTGCCGCCTGGTCAGGAATACTTGTTTCACTCGCCGGAGTGTTTTATGCTATCTATGCCTTGTTTCGCTATTTCGCAGGGAATACCATTCAGGGCTGGGCTTCACTTCTTATTACTGTCTTGCTTTTAGGTGGAGTGCAACTTCTTTCTCTGGGCATTATCGGAGAGTATATTGCCAGGATATTTAATGAATCCAAAGCCCGACCGCTCTTTTTTATTAAAGATAAAACCGACTGCCCTGATTTTAATCGAAATGAATAAACTAACCCGCTTAAAAAGCTGTGGATCCGCGCTCTTCTCCAACGCAAAAATTCAGTTGGCCGTCGTGCTTTTGCTGACTTTTCTTCTCTATCTGCCTGCATTAAAAAATGGGTTTACCAATTGGGATGATACGTGGTATATTACTGAAAATGATCGTATTGATGATTTTTCACCCGGTGGAATCGCCTATTGGTTTACCCATTATTTTCATGGACAGTACAGCCCGGTTGGGAACCTGATTACGATGTTGGTCTATGCTGTTCAGGGTATGAATCCTTTTGGATTCCATCTCGTTTCTGTAGTGTTGCATTTGCTGAATGTTGTATTGGTATATGTTTTTATCCAACGCCTTACTGCCTTGCGTACAGTGGCTATGATGGTTGCATTGCTGTTTGCCGTTCATCCCATGCAGACAGAGTCGATTGCATGGGCCGCCGCAGTAAAAATTCCTTTGTATGTTTGCTTCACGTTAATTGCGTTAGTATGGTACCTGCGTTATATCGACAGCGGGAAATGGAAATGGTACGGGCTGGCTTTTATTCCTTTTCTTCTGGCTTTTGGAAGTAAGGAACAATCGGTTGCGATTGTCGGCTCTCTGGTATTTATCGATTATTACCGGGGTCGTAAATTATTTTCTAAGCGTGTGTTGCTTGAAAAGATTCCCTGGGTGGCTCTGGCTGTTTTGATGGGATTAAGTTCGGTTGCCGCAACGGCTAGTTATGGCATTGTTACGCCAGCTAAAACTTTTGGGGTAAATGAGCAGATCATACTTCCTTCCTTTGCCTTTATCACTTACCTTTGGAAGTTGATCATTCCGGCCGGTCTGACAGCGATTTATCCCTATCCCGCTGATACCGAGGGTGCATTGCCATGGTTTTGGTATTTATGTACATTTCTGGTACTGACAATTATTGCTCTTTTTGTGGGTTTCTGGAAAAAAAACCGGACATTGGTTTTCAGTATTGGATTTTTTGTCGTGAACATCCTTCTGGTGCTTCAAATTATCCCAACCCGGAATATTCTCCTTGCCGACCGCTATGTTTATCTATCCGCTGTGGGTTTCTTTTTTTTGGTTTCGTTTTATTTATATCGGGCGATGCAACAGGGTGCTGCGTTGCGCAGGCTTTTGATTCTCCTGTTTTTTTTCTGGATCGTGATGCTCACTTTTCAAACCGTAGTCCGAAACCGGGTATGGAATAACCCGGAGACTTTGTGGCAGGATGTGATAACAAAGCAGCCGGATGCATTGATTGCCTGGTACGACCTTGGTGGGTATTATTCGGATCAGAAAGCGTATGAAAAGGCACTGAATGCCTATGAACAAGTGTTACGAATCAATCCGGCGTACCTTAACGGATTGTACAACGCAGGGAATACTGCTTATCATCTCAGCGATTTTGTGCAGGCAGAAGCATACTATAAAAAGGCCCTTTTAGTGGATCCGGAGATGAAGTCAGCTGCCCTGAATTTGTATATGACGCAGTTACATCTTAGAAAATATACAGATGCAGCGGTTTTAATTGAAAAATTGAAACGAAAATACCCTGGCGATCTTAATGTGCAAGGTAAAGGGGAGCTTATACCCAAAACTTTTTCTTCTGACCAGGAAGTATTTTTTCCCGACCTCTTATATTCGGCTGAGAAAGCCTTTCAGGAAAAGCGGTATATGGATGCCATAGCAACCTATACCGAAGCCCTTGCTTTGGATTCAACCCTTGCTGCCCTGTGGTTTAATCGTGGTAATGCCTATTTTGTTCTTTCACGGTGGGAAAATGCGCTTTTTGACTATAATCAGGCTATACGGCAGGATGTAACTCATTCGGATTTTTATTATAACCGGGGAATGGCGTTGATAATGCTTGACAGGCGGGAGGAGGGATGTCGGGACTTGCAATCGGCCCTGGAGATGGGAAATCAGCGGGCTCAGAAAGCATTGGCAACAAATTGTAAGTGAAGGGTTTTCCCAACTCCCTGTAGTTTATGGTATAGAATTCAGGTAAGAAAAGAAAGGTAATCCGTTAGTTCTGTTATATTTCCTGCACTTCCAGCAGCACAATCAGCCGCTGCTTCAGTTGGGCTGCATCCAGGTTATAATCGATAATTCCGTTTTCGCAAAGTGAGAGGGTGCCTTTCTCTTCGGAGACTATGATCGCGAGGGCATCCGACACTTCTGTGACCCCGGCTGCTGCCCGATGCCGCAATCCAAGGCCGGATGGGATACTGTTATTTTCTGAAACAGGAAGAATACATCGTGCTCCCTGAATTTTATTTCCTGAAATAATCACAGCGCCATCGTGCAGCGGGCTGTTTTTAAAAAAGATGGAATGGATCAGCGGTGTTGTCAGGTCGGCATTGATTGTTTCTCCGGTAATCAGATACTGCCGGAGCCCGTTTTTTCTCGTTATGATCATCAGTGCGCCAATTTTTTCCTGTGACAATAACCGGCACGATTCTACAAGGGTATCAATAGTCGACATTTCCGTAGTAGAAAAATTCATTCTCCAAAAAAGAAATTTTCCGTTTTTTTTATTATGAATAAAACTGGGTGTGCCGAGCATTAAAAGGAATTTTCGTATTTCCGGCTGAAAGACCACGAGCAGGGCAATAAAACCAACACTTACAAACGCTCCGAGTATTTCGCGCAGGAGTTTCATATTTAAGGCATCTACGACTTTCCAGAGCAGAAAAATGGCGACAATGCCAAAAAAGATATTGATGGCTGCCGTGCCTCTAAGAAAATTATATAAAGCATAGAGCATCACGGCCACCAGGAGGATATCAATTACATCCAGAAATCTGAGCCCAAGTATCGCTAAAGTTACTGCATTCATCAGGGAATATTTTTGCAAAGATACATAACGATTTATATATTCCGGAACGGCATTCCGGGGAGCATTTTGATTATTTTAATTGATTCCGCTGCTTCTCTGACATCGTGAACGCGCAGGATATCTGCGCCCAGCAGTAGCGCAATCGTATTCAGTACGATGGTTCCTGTGAGGGCCTTTTCCGGAGTGGATTTCAATACTTTGTTAATCATTGATTTGCGCGATATTCCAACTAAAACGGGGTATCCTGTTTTTTTTATACGATGCAGATCCTGTAGCAGTTGATAGTTGTGTTCTGTAGTTTTTCCGAATCCGAATCCCGGGTCGAGTATGATTTGGGTAAAGCCTGATTCCGACAACCGGGTGGCTTGTTGTTGCAGAAAATCACTCACTTCGCGGGTAACGTCATCGTAGTGAATTTTGTTTTGCATGGTTGCCGGGGTTCCTTTCATGTGCATCAAAACATAGGCTGCATGGGTAGTGGCAATGAAAGGGATCATTTCCGGGTCTAGCATCCCTCCGGAGATATCATTGATGATATCCGCACCGTTGTCCAACGCTTTCTTTGCAATAGACGCCCGCCAGGTGTCAACCGATAAGAGGACAGCAGGAAAATTTCTGCGTATTTGCTGCAAAGGTTCTGCAATCCGGTGCCATTCTGTGGCCTCATCCACTTCTTTAGCGCCCGGACGAGTAGAAACTGCGCCCAGGTCAATGATCGTACCGCCTGCTTCCAGAATTGCTTCTGCCCGCTTCATCGGGGCGCCTTGCGTCAGGTAGTGTCCTCCGTCGTAAAAGGAGTCGGGTGTCAGGTTTAAAATGCCCATGATCAGCGGGTTGTATTTTTCTGTTGCATTACCAGCCGCTGAATGCCCGAAAATCGTGGAAATTTCCATACCTTTAGCCCTTCTTTTTTAAGACATAATAATTGCTTCCTATGAGTGCTGAAACCTCACAACAATTCGATCAGGTAATCGATCGCTGCCGGTTGGTTTTTATGGCTAAAGCAGAAGATTACAGCAGCGCCTGGCGCATTCTGAGAGCCTCTTCGCTTACCGACCAGATTTATATTAAAGCCAACCGTATCCGAAGTATCGAACGCAAAGGTACACATAAAATCAATGAAGGTATTCTGCCTGAATTTATCGGTATTGTGAACTATTCGATTATGGCGTTGGTGCAACTGAATAAAGGGGTGGCTGAAACCGATGATTTAAGTGCTGAAGAGGCACTGCTGCTTTATGACCATTTTTTTTATGAGGCGAAAAAGCTGATGATGGATAAAAATTACGATTATGGCGGCGCATGGAAAAATATGCGGATCAGCTCACTGATCGATATCATCCTGATGAAATTGCTTCGGATCAAGCAAATTGAAAATAATGCCGGCCACACGTTGGTTTCTGAAGGCGTGGATGCCGGTTATTATGATATTATTAATTACGCCGTTTTCGCATTGATAAAATTAATGGATGCTGAAACCAATAATGAATAAATATAATTTTTATGATGCGTGAAAAATCAATGCCCGGTTTGTTGGCATTTTTTCTGACTTTATTATTGACAGGATCTGCTGTTTTAATCTATTTTATTCCACAACAGAGCATTGGGTTGCTGCTTTTTTATGGATTCCTGTTTTTGCTGCTGTTTGTTTTCAGAAAACGTTTCCCGCCGGCCATGATTGGTTGGTGCAGAACCCTTCTTGGGCTGCTCTTTATCTTCTCCGGGCTCACGAAAGGCGTCGATCCGCTGGGAACCATGTATAAGGTTGAGGATTATTATGTCGCTTATGGAATGGACTGGGCGATGCCATTGGCCATCTATCAATCGTTTTTGATGAATGCTTTTGAATTCCTTCTCGGCGTGGGATTGCTTTTTAAAATTATGCCGAAAACCATATCCATACTTACTGCCCTGATGATGGGTTTTTTTACTTATACAACCTATATGGATGCCATGTATAACTTGGTACCTGACTGCGGATGTTTCGGAGAGGCATTAATTCTTTCCAACTGGCAGACTTTTTATAAAAATCTGACAATCCTTGGCTTTGTACTGGTGCTTTTATTTTCGTTACGAAAATCAAAATCATTTTTTTTCCGGAATGTGGAATGGAATATCCTTCTGGTTGCCGGGGTACTGTTCTTTGGCTTTCAGTTGTATAATTACTGTCATCTTCCGGTGGTCGATTTCAGAACATGGAAAACCGGTAATTTGATGGTGCCTGAACAACTCGAACCGATTACCTATTACCTTACGTATGAAAACGTTGAAACGGGCGCTGTTACCGAGTTGAAATCTGACGATTTGCCCTGGCAGGATAGTGTATGGATGAATACCTGGCAATTCGTCAGCCAGCGAATTGTGGATCCTAATCTGGGACTCGTTCATGATCTTGTTTTTGAAGATAGTGAGGGCAATAATATTACTTCTGACTACATTGAAAGCCCTGATCCTCAGTTTATTCTTGTTTCCTGGACTTTAAGTGAGTTTAATCGAAACAAAATCGATCGTATCCTTCAGTTTGTAGCTCAATGTTATGCAGATGGCCATGGTTTTATCCTGCTTACTTCGAGCGATGAACATGAAATAGAAAAATTCCTGCTTGAAACAGGATTAACGATTGAGGTCTATCGCGCCGACGATATCGCATTAAAAACAATGATTCGTGCCAACCCCGGCCTGCTGTTGCTGCAAAATGGCTATGTACTTGGAAAGTGGCACTGGCGTGATTTCCCAACGTATCAAAAAGCAGAAAAGTTATTTCAATCAAATTAAATCTATCCTGATTTTCGTGTTATGATAGTTCGGGTAGAAGAAAAATGAATACCTTTATCGTTTTGTAAATCAACTGTTTTAAGAAGAGAATTATGAGAAAGAATATTGTCGCAGGAAACTGGAAAATGAACCTCGATTTTGAACAAGCAGAGGAATTAATGGATGAACTGGCAGCACTGCTCGACGACAATCCCCAGGAGAAATGCGAGGTGGTGATTTGTCCGCCCGCCTTATACCTTGAACTGGCTGTGGATTATACCATGGAAAGTGAATTTGATTGCGGAGCACAAAATGTCAGCAGCTTTGATAATGGAGCCTACACTGGCGAAATATCGGCCGCCATGCTCGAAAAGCTGGAGGTATCGTATGTCATCATTGGGCACTCAGAACGTCGTAAGTATTTTCATGAAGACGACGGAATTCTTGACGCAAAGGTGAAACAATCGCTGAAACATCATCTGATTCCGATTTTTTGTTGTGGAGAATTACTTGCAGAACGAGAGAGCAATACACACTTTCAGGTGGTGGAAGCGCAGTTAAAAAATACTGTGCTGGGGCTGGATAAGGAGGACTTTAAAAAGATTGTTATCGCTTATGAACCTGTATGGGCCATAGGAACCGGGAAAACTGCTACGCCTGAACAGGCTCAGGAAATGCATGCTTTTATCCGGAACCTTATTGCCCAAACTTACGATCCTGCTGTCGCAGAAAATATTTCCATCCTTTATGGTGGAAGCTGTAATCCGGGTAATGCCGCAGCGTTGTTCTCCAATCCTGATGTGGATGGCGGCCTTATCGGCGGTGCTTCGCTGAATGCAAATGATTTTCTTCAAATTATCCAAAGTTTTTAATCCTGCTGATGGAGTATCTGGAATGCAAGGTGGTTGTCACTCCGTTTACCACCGGAAAGGACGTGGTTATAGCCCGTCTGGCTGAAATCGGATTCGAGAGTTTTGTGGAAGAAGAAGCCGCAGTGCTGGCCTATATTCCTGCTCCGGATTTTGCCCCCGGGTTACTCGCTGAACTGGTTCTTTCCTTGTCGGAATATTTTTCCGTGTCGTATACCGTGATGAAAATTGCCGATAAAAACTGGAATGAGGAGTGGGAAAAAAATTATGAACCGGTTATTGTGGATGAAAAGGTGCGTATCCGTGCTCCGTTTCATGCTCCGGATCCTGCTTATCTTTTTGATATTGAGATCAAGCCCCAGATGTCGTTTGGCACCGCCCACCATGATACTACACGCCAGATGCTTGAAGTAATGTCGGCGCTGGAGGTGAAAGGTATTTCTGTACTGGATATGGGCTGCGGGACAGGTGTTATCGCGATACTGGCTGCATTGAAAGGTGCTTCGGAGGTTACCGCTATCGATAATGATGAATGGGCCTGGGAAAATACCCGTGAGAATATGCTCCGTAATCGCCTTTCTTCTCCCGAGGTGCTACTCGGTGATGCAGCTTTGCTGGAGGGCCGGAAGTTTCAGGTCATTATGGCCAATATTAACCGAAATATCCTGCTTCGCGATATGTATATGTATGTCAATGCGTTATATCCAAAAGGCCAACTATGGATGAGTGGTTTCTATGACCAGGATCTTGACCATATTTCCCGGAAAGCTTCTACGCTCGGTCTCACTTTTCTTCAATCCCGGTCGATAAACCATTGGGTGGTGGCAGGCTTTATCCTAAACCATAAAGAACACTGAATATCATGTCTATGCCTCGTTTTTTTCTGTTTGCTGCGTTATTCCTCTTCTTCTCTTTTCCCCTTTTAGCACAGGAGGAAGAAACTCTGCCTTTTACAGCCGATAGTACGACCTTTATTGAACAGGTGTGGAACTATTTCGATAATTATCAGGGGATTGACAAACCTTCCAGGCCTCAGATACGGAAAATTACGGCTGATTTTGCCGAAATTTGGAATTTGCCTTCTTTTACACAGAATTTTAAGGCCACCACTGTGGCTACTATGAACAGGATGGATGCCGCTGGTATGCGCCCTATTCCTCATTTTGAACATTTTTTGGCTACCATAACCACATTTTATCGTACTACTCCCGACTGGGATAATTTTTATCAATGGAATCTGGCGCTGGAAGCATCAATTTCAACACGTAATGTCAGGCAATTTGATGCACTGTTGCAACGCTGGAATCTGTTTTTTTCCGAACAGGTTTTATTTCGTAACCGGGGTATTGACTGGAAGGCCTCCGGAAAATATACGCTTTTGGCTGTACCAGAAATTAGGTTGGTGTACGATGAAGCTGACCTGATCGGATATGCCAACCGCGACAGCACCTGCATTCGCTCGACCAAAGGCGTATATTATTTTGAAGCCAATCGTTGGGATGGCTCTGGCGGACGAATTACATGGGAACGCGCTGGTTATCACGCGGATAGTGTTTATGCGTTGCTGCCTGACTATTCGCTCGAACTATTTACAGTGAATTATTCCATCGACTCGGTGAATTTTATTCACAGGGAACTCTTTGGCTACAGCCGATTAGTGGGTGAGTTGAACGAAAAAGTATTGGCTGATGCCACACCGGATAATGCCATTTATCCGAAGTTCCTTTCCTATAATGTGCGGATTCCTATCCCCGAAATTTTTAAAAACATTGATTATGAAGGGGGCTTTACTATGGAAGGCGGGAAAATTATTGGCTCCGGAAGTACGTATATGGATGCCGTTCTTACCGTAAAAAAGGACGGTGCACCCTATATGGTGGTCAAATCGAAACGCTTTTCGATGCGTAATGACCGCCTTTTTGCAAAAAGTGCTTCCGCCGTTTTTTATTACGACTCCGATTCGGTGTACCATCCAAACGTCAGTTTGTCGTACCTTGACAAAGACCGGGAGATCACCCTTACCCGTGGCCCGGATGGTACTTCACAAAGCCCCTTTGTGGATTCTTTCCATGAAATGGATATGTATTTTGGGGTCTTATCGTGGAATCCCGATGCGGATAAAATGGAAATGCAGGCTGTCAAATCCTTAAATAATGAAGGTACAGCCGGATTTGTTTCGTGGAATTATTTTTCGGAGGACCGCTTTTACGGTTTTGAGGTTCTCGATGAATTAAACCCCATTGTTGTGGTAGATGACTATACACGCAAAACCGGGAGTAATGTTTTTTATCTATACGAAATTGCAGAATATTGGCGAAAACCACAGGAACAGGCTAAAGCAGTACTTATTAACCTGGCCAATTACGGGCTGCTCGACTATGATCAGGAGAACGACCGCATTGAAGTCAAAGAACGTTTATACGATTTTTTGGAATCGAAAAACAAAAAACGGGATTATGATGTGCTTTCTATTCTTTCCGAAATAAAAAACACTACACACGGGGAACTGGATCTAACTACTTTTGATCAGAAAATCCGAGGAGTGTCTACGGTTTTTTTAAGTGATTCACAGCGGGTAGTGATCTATCCAGCCAACCGCGAGCTGGTTTTAAAGAAAGGTCGTGACTTCACTTTTTCTGGTTTAATAAAAGCCGGGTTGCTTGACTTTTATGCCGATAGTTGTTTGTTCGAATATGATACATTTAAATTGAATCTTCCTCAGATCGACTCCCTGACTTTTATGATCCGCACAGGTGAAACCGATGCCTACGGGAATCCAAAACTGCAAAAGGTGCAAACGGCTATCCAGAATTTAAACGGGTACCTGATGATTGATATGCCGTTTAATAAGAGCGGATTGGAAGATTATCCGCAGTACCCGGTTTTTACCAACCTGGATAAAGCCTTTGTTTATTATGATGACCATAAAATACACGGGGGTATATACGATCGTGATGCCTTTTATTATACCGTTGATCCCTTTACCTTCGACAGCCTGAATACGTTTGTTCCCGACAAGCTGGAATTTACAGGAAAGTTGGAAAGCGCCGGAATCTTTCCGGATATCGTTCAACCGTTGAAGGTTCAGAACGACTTTTCCCTGGGTTTTGAAACTCCGGTCCCGGATACCGGATTGCCTGTATACGGAGGCAAAGGACGCTTTTATAACCGGTTGTCGTTAAGTAATGCGGGAATGCACGGCAACGGAAAGCTGGAATACCTTACGGCCAACCTGCATTCAGCTGATTTTTTATTTTATCCCGACTCCATGACAACCTCCATCGACACCATGCAGATCGCCCGCCTGACCGGGCCGGTGGAATATCCGGCCGTAGCAATGTCAAAGTCGCAGGTTCTCTGGCTGCCTTACCAAGATGCCATGGTGATTCGAAATGAAAAAGAGCGGCCTTTTGATATTTTTAACGGACGGCTTGGGTTCGACGGTCAGCTGACCTATACCCCTGATTATCTTATGGGCGATGGAAAGGCAGCGTTTGGGTATGCTACCATGCAATCGAACCGTTTTCGGTTTTATTCGCATCGTTTTGTTACCGATACTACTACGCTGGAATTATCTACGCTGGATGATTCAGGACTGGCGCTCTCCACCTATGTGTACAGCTCTTCCATCGATTTTTCTAATCATACCGGGCTCTTCCGTACCCACGGAAAAGGATCGGTAGTAAAATTTCCGGTGAATAAATTCTCCTGTTTCATGGATGAATTTGACTGGGATATGGAAAAAAATCGTATCGACTTGCGGAATAATATTGCAATGCGCATGGATGGGCTTGATACGTTAAGCGATCATAAACTCATGGATATTGACTTTAGCGGTTCGGAATTTGTCTCCATGCCTATTGATAAGAATTCGTTGCGCTTTTTTTGTCTGGAGGCGGCCTACGACCTGAATGAGAATGTGATTCGTGCCGGCGATGTGAAACTGATCCGTATTGGTGATGGAGCCCTCTTCCCTGGCAACGGACTGGTTACCATATTTAGCGATGCCGATATTGCTCCGCTCACTCAGGCTGTGATCATTGCTGATTCTTTGCATAAATACCATACTATCTATGATGCGGATGTCACAATCCGCGGGAAAAATTCCATTTCTGGAAACGGATTTTATGATTATTATAATCTCTTTGATGAAGTACAGCCGATTGCTTTTACTCAATTGTCGGTCAACAAAGCCGGAAATATCACTGCTCAGGCTGAAATCCCTCAAAACAGGCCGTTTCAGGTTAGCCCGGTAATTGATTTTTATGGTGATATTACGCTGATTTCCAAGGATAAGTATCTTAATTTTGATGGAGGATTCCGTCTTCGTCAGGATTGCTATCAAGAGGAAACCTGGGTAAAGGTAAATCAGCCCATTAACCCGGATAACGTTAGTTTACCCTCTCATGATTCACTCGTTGATGTAAAAAATAAGCCGGTTTATACGGGGTTGGCTTTCGAAACTATAGCAAATCGAATTTATCCTGTATTTTTTGGAACACTTAGAAAACAAACTGATTTTTTTATTCTGAAATCCAGCGGGGTCATGACGTATGATAACATTGCGGAAGAGTATCGTATTCGTGATACGGTACGTTATACCGGTTTTCCCGAAAATGGAAATTATCTCAATCTGAATGTTAGACGCTGTGTGATGGATGGGCAGGGAGAAATCGACTTAGGGGTTGATTTTCATCGGGTTACGATGAAAAATTTTGGTAAGTCGACCCATTATATTATTCCTGATTCAACGGATTTTGCACTCCTTAGCGGGTTAAATTTTTTCTTTAATGCGGATGCACTTGATGCAATGGGTAAAGCCTTTTCCGCTGCCGAACTGCCGGGTGTCAGCCTTTCGCGGAAGGAGTTCCTTAATGCGTTGGCGTTAATGGTAGATCCGGTAACCTACGAACGCCTTGCCGGAGAAATTGCACTTTATGGAACCTTCCGCCGGTTTCCGGAGGCCCTGGATTATTCAATTCTTTTCAGTGACTTGCATTTGTATTGGAATACCTACACCCGTTCATTTATTTCCCATGGGCCTATTGGTATTTCAAAAATAGGAAAACGCCAGATTAATAAATATGCGGAAGGATATGTGGAGGTGGTAAGGCATCAATCTGCCGATGTTATTAATATTTTACTTCGCGTTGGTGATGGTAATTGGTATTTTTTCAGCTATTCCGATGGCATCCTTCAGGCTATCAGCTCCAGCATGCAGTTTAACGAAGCTATTATCAATACCCGGGATAAACACCGGAAACTGAAACGCGAAAAAGAGTTAAAACCTTATCAGTATATCATTTCCACAACCAATAAAATGTCGACTTTTGTTGAAAAGATGTCTGACTCAACACCATAATACTGAGATTATTTTTATACATTAGCCTAGGGAAAAGTTCATTCGTTTTGCTCTTTGCCTTTATTTTTGTAATAAATTGAAAAACAAATAGATATGAAGTTTATTGTAAGTAGTAGTGCCTTGTTAAAGAATTTGCAGGCCATCAGTGGGGTGATCAATTCAAGTAATACATTACCGATTCTTGATGATTTTCTTTTTGAGTTGCAGGATGAATATCTTGTGGTTACTGCCTCTGATCTGGAAACCACTATGTCGGTAACCATTCCGCTCGATAAAGCGGAGGAACCCGGAATAATGGCGGTTCCGGCAAAAATTCTTATGGATACCCTGAAAACATTCTCTGACATCCCATTGAGTTTTAATGCCAATACCGAAACAATGGCCATAGAGCTGATTGCCGGTGAAGGAAAGTTTAAACTTTCGGGCCATAAGCACGATGAATACCCCAAAAAACCCGAGCCTGAAAATACCAGTGCGATAACGATTAATTCCGATATCCTGGCACGTGCTATCATGAAAACCATCTTTGCCACCGGAAACGATGAATTGCGCCCGGTGATGTCAGGGGTTTTATGCGAACTTACCCCCGACGATATCACCTTTGTGGCTACCGATGCCCATAAACTGGTGAAATATACACGCCATGACGTAAAAGCAGATGAGAATGTTTCGCTCATTCTGCCCAAGAAACCCCTTAACCAGTTGAAAAATATTCTTGCAGCGGATGATTTCCCTGTGGCGGTAGAGTATAACGATTCGAATGCCTTTTTTACCTTCAGGAATTTTAATCTGGTTTGTCGTCTGATTGACGGGAAATACCCCAATTATAACGCGGTGATTCCCACCGAAAACCCCAATGTACTTACCATCGACCGTTTATCGTTCCTTACTGCCCTGCGTCGTGTCTCCATCTTCGCCAATCAATCGACCCATCAGGTTCGCGTGAAGATTACAGGGCTCGACTTGTCGCTATCCGCCGAAGATGTTGACTTCAGCAACGAGGCAAAGGAACGGCTGCAATGCGGCTATCATGGCGAAGATATGGAGATTGGCTTTAATTCAAAATTTTTGCTCGAGATGCTTAGTAATATCGAAACAGAAGAAGTACGCCTCGAAATGTCAGCCCCTAACCGTGCAGGAATTCTGTATCCTGAAAATTCAGAATTTCCGGAAGAAGATATCCTTATGCTTGTCATGCCGGTGATGCTCAATCATTAATTGACTCCCAATGACAATATTTTCCCGGAAGATGTGTTAGAATTATACAGCTTTCGGGCTCTTTTTTAACTACTAAATACTATTCTTATGAGTGAAGAAATAAAAAAATTGAAACCCACAGCCTTGTGGGAGCATTTTTATGCTTTAACACAGATCCCCCGGCCTTCGAAACACGAGGGAAAAGCCATTGATTATATGAAAGCCTTCGGTAACCAACTCGGTCTGGAGACTATCGCTGATGAAGTGGGCAATGTGATTATCCGTAAACCGGCCTCCAAAGGGATGGAAAATCGCAAAGGAGTCATTCTTCAGGCGCACATCGATATGGTGCCCCAGAAAAATAATGACGTGCCTCACGATTTTACCCGCGATCCCATTGATGCGTATGTGGAGGGGGAATGGGTGACTGCCCGTGGAACCACACTTGGCGCCGATAATGGAATTGGGGTGGCTGCTGCAATGGCCGTACTGGCCGATAAAAACCTCGTTCATGGCCCTCTCGAAGCTCTGATTACTATGGATGAAGAAACCGGTATGACCGGAGCTTCCAACCTGAAACCCGGGATGCTCCATGGCGATATCCTGATTAATATGGACTCGGAAGATGAGGGTGAATTGTATGTGGGTTGTGCCGGTGGAATTGATGGTAATTTTGAATTTACTTTCACTCCGGAGTCAGTTCCTTCCGGGAAAAAGGCTTTTAAACTTGCTGTTACCGGCCTAAAAGGCGGCCATTCCGGTATGGATATCAACCTCGGAAGGGGCAACGCTAATAAAATCCTTTTCCGCTATCTGTACCATGGCCTGGAGCATTTTGGGCTTCGCCTTGCTGGAATTGATGCCGGGAGTCTGCGTAATGCTATCCCCCGCGATGCGTATGCAACAATTTTGATCGCGGACGGCCGTGAAGAAGAACTGAAAAAGTGTGTTGCTGATTTTGAAGCTGTGGTCCAACATGAACTCAGCCGCACTGAACCGGGCCTTAAAGTGGAGGTCAGCCCTGTGGAAATGCCCGGTTTTGTTATGGATGCGCCAACAGCAGAAAAATTGATTTATGCAGTTTGCGGCTGTCCTAACGGCGTGATTCGTATGAGTGACAGTATGCAGGGTACGGTGGAAACTTCCACCAACCTGGCCATTATTAAAACAATCAACAACCATAAAGTAGTGGTCAATTGCCTGCTGCGGAGTTCAGTGGATTCAGCCAAAAAGGATCTGAGTACGATGATGGGAAGTGTTTTTCTGCTGGCTGGTGCCCAGGTCTCCTTTACCGGAGAATACCCCGGGTGGAAACCAAATCCCGATTCTGATATCCTGAAGGTAATGCAGGGCGTTTATCAGGAGAAATACGGAAAAATTCCCGAAATAAAAGCCATACATGCCGGATTGGAATGTGGTTTATTGGGCGCTGTTTATACCCATTGGGATATGATCTCTTTTGGCCCCACTATTCGGTACCCGCATAGCCCCGATGAAAAAGTACATATCGGTACCGTGCAAAAATTCTGGGACTTTTTGGTCGAAACCCTTAAAAATATCCCCGTGAAGTAATCACAACGGAAAAGGTGCTGCTCCTGTTATTTTCTCAGGTGTAGCACTTTTTTTTGATTCTGATTTGGTGAAGAAAAAAAAATGATTAATTTTGCAGTCCAAATTTGAACAGCAATGAA
>Ga0265295_1003296_pt1 | contig 23813 bp, 17 predicted proteins | sample Munlansysbiofilm_FD_192503 | JGI IMG/M metagenome (GOLD analysis project Ga0265295, IMG submission 192503) | Leachate microbial communities from a municipal landfill in Southern Ontario, Canada - Methane capture system biofilm | ecosystem: Engineered > Solid waste > Landfill > Unclassified ...
CCAATCCGATGTAGACCGTGCCCACCGGTTTTGCAGCTGTCCCCCCATCCGGTCCGGCTATGCCGGTTACTGACAATCCCAAATCTGCATTGCAGCATTGGCGTACACCTGTTGCCATTGCCAGGCAGACCTGCTCACTGACCGCGCCATGTTGCTCCAGTAGTGCCAGCGGCACATTCAGCAGATGCTGCTTCAGATCATTATGGTAGGCAACAACACCACCGCGAAACCAGGCAGAACAGCCCGGCTGATCAGCAATACGGGCAGAAAGCAGGCCAGCAGTACAGGATTCAGCCAATGCCAGAGTTAAGCCATATGCAGAAAAAAGTTCGGACAGCTCTTTAATTTTGCCCATTTTCAAGCTCCTCCAGCAGCAGCTTCTGAACCTGTCGTAACGGCAGATTTTGCTCTTCTGCTATCCGCATACAATCATCAAACTCCGGCTTAATTGAACACTCCGACTGCTTATAACGGACATTCCCCCAGGTGGTCTGTCGGGTTATGATGCTGCGCTTTTGCACAAATCGCCCTGTTTTTTGCACTCGTACCCCCAGCGTACCGGTCTCTTTCATCATGATTGCAGTCAACTCAGCCTGTTTTTCTGGTTTGCACATAACCGTAAGTATAGCCCCCGGGCGTTGCTTTTTCATCTGGGCAGCCACAGTCCAGACATCAACGGCACCAGCGGTAAAAAGCCGCTGTACGGTATAGCCGATCAGCTCTGGTGTAACATCATCAAGGTTACAGGCAAGTTCCAGCAGCTCATCAGTACCGATTGTGGTCACTTCCCCCATAAAGCAGCGCAAAATATTGGGGCAGTCATCAAAATCCTTGCTACCGGCACCATGACCAACAGCAGTAAGCTTCATTGGCGGCATGGCTGCAAGTGGCACTGCCAGAGCAGCCAGAATAGCCGCACCAGTGGGTGTAACCCGCTCACCAACACCGCAACTGCTGTGCAGCTGCAAGCCCTTCATCAGCAAAGCTGTTGCCGGAGCAGGTACCGGCAGCCTGCCATGTGCTGTTTCCACAAAACCGCCACCGAGAGGAATGGCAGAACAGTAAATCCTGTCCACCTTCAGCCAGTCAAGCCCAATGGCTGCACCCACAATATCCACGATACTGTCCACTGCTCCCACTTCATGGAAAAAGACATCGTCAACTTCCACCTGGTGGGCAACTGCCTCTGCTTCTGCCAGTTTCAGAAAAATCTGTTGGGAAAGCTCTTTTACCCGTTCAGGTAATGAACTCCTGTCAATCATCTGGCGGATATCCCGATAACTGCGGTGATGGTGGTGTTGATGATTATGGTTGTGGTTATGCTGCCCATCATCTGGCAGATGTACTTTAAAGTAGCTGCCCTGTACCCCTTTGCGCTCTACTTTTGTACAGGATAACTGAAAGCTGTTGTCCGGCAGCCCAATCTTTTGCAATCCAGACTGTAAAAACTCAAGCGGCAGCCCCAGATCAAGCAGGGCTGCCACAGTCATATCACCGGCAATACCGGCAAATGCATCAAAATAAAGAATGTTCATTTTTTGTACCTATCTAATCAAAGCAAAAAACCTTTTCGACTATTATCTTTACAGGCTTTTGAAAAACGTTATGAGGAAGGCTGGATACAAGGCGCACGGAACGCAGCGACGAGGCATAACATTTAAAGTTAGCCAAGGAAGCGAGTACCGCGCAACGCCGTAGACAGCCTCCGCAGTAGTTTTTCAAAGCTTTGTTAACACTGCTTCTGCCATTACTTCGGCAATATCCTTTACTTGAACATCACCACCTTTGTGCAGGTCTTTAAGCCCATCTTCAAACATGGTCATGCAGTAGGGACAGGCTGTACAGATGGTATCCGGCTGCTGCTCCAGTGCTTCTTTTACCCGCACCAGGTTAATCCGCTCACCGGTAAATTCTTCAAGCCACATTCTGCCACCACCGGCACCACAACAAAAACCATCTTCGCGGTTGCGCTCCATCTCTTTGGGTGGTCTGCCGGTGGCAAGCTCCAGAACCTGGCGTGGCTCATCATAAATCCCGTTATGGCGACCAAGGTAGCAGGAATCATGGTAGGTGGTAACGCCCAACTCTTTTACCCTGTTGTTTAAGGGCAGCTTGCCAGATTCAGCCAGTTGTACCAGCAGCTGGCTGTGGTGGATCAGTTCCAGCTCAACACCATACTGGCGGTAATCATTTTGCAGGGTGGTAAAGCAATGGGGACATTGTACGATTACCTTTTTCACACCCAGTTCATTAAAAAGTGCTGCGTTTTTAACAGCAGTGGTCTCAAAAGCGTATTCATTGCCTAACCTGCGCAGGCTGTCACCACAGCAAAGCTCATCTTTGCCAAGCATCCCCCAGTTTACCCCTGCCTTATCCAGCAAAAGAGCCAGGGCAACGGAAATCTGCTTGCTGCGGGAATCAAAAGAACCAGCACAGCCCACATAAAAAAGATATTCTGTCTCACCTGCAACAAAGGGACGCTCTCCCAACAGGTTTGCCCACTTGCCCCGCTCTGAAGGAGCGATTCCCCAGGGATTGCTGCGACCTTCAATATTTTCAAAAAGATTAAGCAGTTCTTCAGGGAATTTTGCCTGCATCTCCACCAGATGACGGCGTAATGGAATAAGTTTGGGCATCTGTTCGATGAACACCGGACAGGATTCAAGACAGGCCATGCAGGTGGTACATGCCCAGATGGCTTCTTCGCTTACTGCTCCTTCACCTTCACCAATCAACGCTTTCACTGCTGTTTGTCCCTGACGCAGCGCAGTTCCGTTTTGCATCAGGTTTATCTTTAAATCATGAATTAACTGGCGGGGGTTAAGGGGCTTGCCGGTCAGATGTGCAGGACAGGCATTCTGGCAGCGACCGCATTCGGTGCAGGAAAATGTATCCAGTAATTCTTTCCAGCTATAGCCATCAATCTGATCAATACCAAAGCTGTTGCCAGCCTTGAACTCCTCCCGCTGTGGCAGTACCGGCTGCTCCAGGCGGCGCAAAAACACATTGGGAATAGCGGTAATAATATGAAAATGCTTACTAAGTGGCAAAAGGTTCATGAAAAGCAGCAGCACAATGGCATGTATCCACCAACTAAGATCATGGAAAAGTTTTTCATTGCCTGCTGGTACAAACTGCACAAACCAGCCGGAAATGGGGAAAGTTTCAATGGCTATCTGTCTGGTGGCAACAGCCATGGCAGCCATTTTGGCAGCATTTATCCCAAAATAAGCCAGCATTAAAACAGCAATCAGAAAAAGGATGAAAAAAGCCTCAAAACTGTTGCGGGCTTCGGGATATGGCGGAGCGATTATGCGGCGTATGGAGGCAGTGATTACCGCGCCAAGGGCAAGCAGAGAAGCGATATCAATGGCTTTCAGCACCAATACAAAAGCCATGTCCGGCAGTTTGCTGAAGCTTATGGATGGGAAAAACCCTTGCAGGATAAACTCACCATTGGCAAGCAAAAGCACCAGAAAACACCAGAAAATAATCAGGTGAATCATGCCGGAAGGCTTGGCAAGTACGCGCCGCTGGGCAAAGGCATAGCCAAGGGTGTCGGCTATCCGCCTGCCAATATTGTCAAGCCGGTTATCACCTTTTCCCAGGCAGGTCAGGGAAAGCCGCTTCCAGCAGCTAAAGACAAAAATGGCAGTTGCCAATATAAAAAGCGGTGCAAAAACAATCGGTGTAGGGGTCATATCAGTTCACCTTACCCTTGTTCTTTTTTAATTCTTTAATCTGCCTGGTCAGCTCCGGCACAATCTGAAAAAGATCACCCACAATGCCGTAATGAGCCACCTCAAAAACCGGTGCATCCTTATCACGGTTAATGGCGATAATCAGGTCAGCATCCTGCATGCCCACCAGATGCTGGATGGCACCTGAAATACCGCAGGCAATGTAAATTTTGGGGCGCACAGTTTTACCGGTCTGCCCCACCTGGCGGTCATGGGACATCCAGCCGGCATCAACTGCCGAGCGGGATGCTCCGACAACACCACCAAGCTCGGTGGCAAGTTCTTGCAGCATGGCAAAATTTTCCGGTCCCATCAGTCCGCGACCACCAGAGACAATAAATTCGGCACCACCAATATCAAGCTGATTTGTAGCATCATTATCCTTGATAACCTCCAGCACTTTAGCAAGTACACTATCCTCGCCCACCTGATAATCACTGCGGATAATTTCTCCTGTGGCACCCTTTTGCTCATCCGGCATTTTCATAACATGTGGGCGCACTGAAGCCATTTGCGGCCTGTATTTATCACACATGATTGTTGCCATGATATTGCCGCCAAATGCTGGACGGGTCTGCATCAGGTTGCGCTTGTCATCAATATCAAGACCGGTGCAATCGGCAGTAAGCCCGGTACCGATACGGGTGGCAACCGCACCTGCCAGATCACGCCCCATGCCGGTGGCACCCATCAGGATAACCTCGGGTTTATGGCTGTTAATCAGGTGGTGCATCGCCTCCAGGTAGGATTGAGTACGGTAAGCAGCGTAAACCGGCGCATCCAGCAGATATGCCTTTTCAGCTCCGTAACAAAATGCTTCGCTGCAAAGATGCTCAACATTATGACCAATCACAACTGCTGCCAAACCTGTGCCCAGTTTGGTTGCCAGCTCTTTGCCCTTACCCAGCAGCTCCCAGGAAACCCTGGCTGCCTCGCCGTCTTCCTGCTCCACAAAAACCCAGACTCCTCGGTAGGCAGCTTGCAGCCTGGCAATGGCAGCAGCTTCAGGGTCTTCCTCTTCAACAGCAGTGCCGGATTTTTCCAGCTCCGCCAGTATCGCCAGCTCTTGCGATGTAAAAGACATCTCCAGTGCCGATGCCGGACATACTTTTACACATTTAGTACAGCCAATACATTTGGGAGCATCGATAATCGGGGCACCTGCTTCATCAAGCACGATGCAGTTAACCGGACAGGCAGCCTCGCAACGACCGCCGCAGGCAATACATTTTCCTTCCAGTAAACGGGCACGACCCCTTGGTCTTTTAGGTTTTTTCGCATTTTCACTCATAGCGGCAACAGGTCCTTTTCCAGCAATTTATCCAGTAAAAGCTTCACAGCAGATGCAGGATCAGCAGTACCATCCCCCAGAATCTCTCCTTTATCCCGCTGCGGCGAGAAGATTTTGGAAACCCAGGTGGGCGAACCTTTAAGCCCGATTTCCTGCGGATCAAGTTTAAGGGTCTCATTATCCCAAAGCTCAACTTCTGCATTTACGGCAGCCAGACGCATCGGCACAGTGGGGTAGCGGGGGCGGTTGATTTCACGCACCACGGTTAAAAGTGCAGGCAGCGGTGCCTGTATCCGTTCGCGGCGACCTTCCAGCTTGCGGCTGACAATCAACCTGTTGGCAGCAATATCAAGCTCTTCAATATTATCCACCAGGGTAAGTTGCTGGTAACCAAGCCGCACTGCTATCCCTGGTCCCACCTGGGCAGTATCACCGTCAATGGTCTGCTTGCCACAGATAATCAGCCCCACCTCTTCATCTGTATCACCAAGATGTTTGATGGCAGCAGCCAGCACATGGCTGGTTGCCAGGGTATCGGCACCGCCAAAAACACGATCTGAAAGTAAAATTGCTCTGTCAGCACCAACGGCAAGTGCCTTGCGCAAGGTGGCTTCTGCATTTGGCGGCCCCATGGAAATTGCTGCCACTTTGCAGCCAAAACGATCTTTAAGCTGCAAAGCCGTCTCCAGTGCATGGGTATCATACGGGTTCATAATAAAAGGGATTCCTTCACGCACCAGGGTATTGGTTACAGGATCAATTTTTACCTGGGTGGTATCTGGAACCTGTTTTACGCAGGCAACGATTAACATATCCTTACATCCCTTCGGTTGGCAGTTTTTACGATTTTTTCAGTGGTGACAGTAAGTTACATTCCATCAGGGTAAAATCGTATAATCTATTGGTTTATTTGAGATTTTTATATTTTTTTCAACAAAAAACTGCTACAGTATCGCTCTTTTTGCAACCAAAAAATATGTCCTTGGTCAAGTAGTAGCTGATTAAGCTCATATAAACAAGCATGGAAGGAGCCTTGTTAATGGCACAACTGGATCAAAGACTTGAGTCCGTATATCAGGATGTTTTAAAGCGCAACCCGGGTGAAGCAGAATTTCATCAGGCAGTGCTTGAGGTGCTGGAATCACTTGGACCTGTGATCACCAAACATCCCGAATTTTTACGGCGCAAGATTATTGAACGGATATGCGAGCCGGAACGGCAGATTATCTTTCGTGTACCCTGGCAGGATGACAGCGGGCAGGTACATATAAACCGCGGTTTCAGGGTAGAGTTTAACAGCGCACTCGGACCTTACAAAGGTGGCATCCGTTTTCACCCCTCTGTTTATCTGGGCATTATCAAGTTTCTGGGCTTTGAGCAGATATTTAAAAACTCCCTTACTGGTATGCCCATAGGCGGTGCCAAAGGTGGCTCTGATTTTGATCCCAAGGGCAAATCAGACGATGAAATCATGCGTTTTTGCCAAAGTTTTATGACCGAGCTTTACCGCCATATTGGCGAGCATACCGATGTGCCGGCTGGTGATATCGGTGTTGGCGGCAGGGAAATAGGTTACATGTTCGGGCAGTACAAGCGCATTACCAACCGCTGGGAAGCCGGCGTACTAACCGGTAAAGGGCTTAAATGGGGTGGTTCGCTGGTGCGACCGGAAGCCACCGGTTACGGAGCAACCTTTTTCATCAACGAAGCGTTGAAAGTACGTAATGATTCCTTTGAAGGTAAAACCTGTTCTGTTTCCGGCTCTGGCAATGTGGCTATTTATACCATTGATAAAATCCATCAACTCGGGGGCAGATGCGTTGCCTGCTCTGACAGTGACGGTGTGATTTATCACGAAAAAGGGCTTGATCTGGAGCTGATCAAGCAGATTAAAGAGGTTGAGCGGCGGCGTATCTCTGATTATGCCCTTAAGCATAAGGATGCCAAATATGTCCCTGGCGGCAATATCTGGGAAATACCGTGCCAGGTGGCAATGCCTTCTGCCACCCAGAACGAAATTAACGGCAAAGATGCCGCAACATTGATAAAAAACGGCTGTATTGCGGTTGGCGAAGGTGCCAACATGCCCACCACGCCAGCCGGTATCAGAGCGTTTCTGGAAGCAAAAATCGCATACGGACCAGGCAAGGCTGCCAATGCCGGCGGTGTTGCCACCTCGGCACTGGAGATGCAGCAAAACGCCCAGAGGGATTCGTGGAGCTTTGAGGATACCGAGAAAAAACTGGAAAACATCATGAAAGGGATTCACAAACTTTGCTACCGCACAGCAGAAGAATATGGCGACAAAGGCAACTATCTGCTGGGTGCCAATATTGCCGGCTTTATCAAAGTGGCAGATGCCATGGTTGCCCACGGGCTTATATAGCTGGCATGGCACGCCAAAACAGTTTTAGATTCTGCAACTGGTATATATTAGTTCAATAAATAGCTCCTCCCCTTGGGTTAAGGGGAGGTTTGGTGGGGTTACGGGGTTTTGGTGTTGCAGGTTTTTCATAACTCCCCCTGACCCCCTCTTATCTTAAGAGGGGGAACTTAAACCTCCACCCCCACTACAAGATGAAGAGTTATTTTTCGTGTCCTTTTGTGGGTTTCGTGGCTAAAAATATTGTCATCCTGCGTTTTATGCGCAGGATGTTGAACCAACTATTCTGCCGCCCCCAAGCAGTTCATCACCCTGATATATAACCAGTGCCTGCCCGGGTGTTACTGAAGGTTGCGGCTCTGCAAAAAGGATACGGCAACGCTCATCCGCTTCAACCATTATGCGGCAGGGTACCGGCTGATGGCGGTAGCGGATTTTACAGGCAGCTTCAAAAACATCTGACTGCGGCGGTATCAGCCAGTTCATCTCCTCTGCCACAAGCCCGGGCTGCGGCAAATGCTGTTTTTCGCCAACAATAATCCGATTTTGCGCTGCATCAATTTCCAGCACATGCAGCGGCTCTTTCCAGGCAATTCCCATCCCTTTACGCTGCCCAATGGTATAACGGTGTGTACCACGGTGCCTGCCCACAACCTTGCCGCTCATATGTACTATTTCACCTGGTTGAGGCTTAATCCCCTCCTGCTGTTCAAGGAAGGTAATATAATCATCGTTGGGAATAAAGCAGACCTCCTGGCTGTCTCCTTTATCAGCAACTGGCAAGCTGAATTCTGCTGCCAGCCGCCGTACTTCATCTTTACTTATCATTTCGCCAAGCGGAAAAATAATCTGCTGCAACCGGCTTTGGGTAAGTGTGTAAAGAAAATATGACTGATCTTTATGGCTGTTGCAGGCGGTGCGCAGATGACAGGTACCATCAGCATCAACAGTTTTCCGCACATAATGGCCGGTGGCAAGATACTCTGCACCAAGATCACGCGCTTTTTCCAGCAGCCTGCCAAACTTGATGAAACGGTTGCATTGTACGCAAGGGTTGGGGGTTTGCCCGTTTTGGTAACGGCTGACAAAATCATTGATTACCAGTTGCCTGAATTCAGCTTCAAAATCAGCAACATGGTGGGCAATACCAAGCTGCCTTGCCACCATTGCCGCATCGTGTACTGCCGAGCCAGCACCGCTTTTATGCGGTTCAAACAGCTGCATGGTAATCCCGAAAACCTGATGTCCCTGTTGTTGCAGCAAGGCAGCAGTTACGGAGGAATCCACTCCACCGCTCATGGCAATCGCTATCCTGCTCATAGTTCTTCACCCAGCAGCAAGCGTACCACCTGATTTGCCTGGTGGCCTGCGGCAATGGCTACCCGTGGTGCCATCAGACCGTTACCAGGCTTTGCCTCGGAAACACCATCTCCCACCAGGTAAAGCCGCGATGACACTTTGCGGGTAACAATACTGTTATTACTATCAAATCCTGCGATTCCGGAGGCTGCCACAATTTTGGCTTCCTCCATCTGGCAAAGCACTGTATCCACCAGCATTGCCTTCATATCTGCACGGTCAAAAGCCTCCACTATAATCGGGCATTTTGCAAAAATTTGCGGAATATTGTCCGGCGAAAGCATCAGGCAGTGGGGTTCCACAGCAACATAAGGATTGATGCGCAGCAGATTGGCAGCCAAAGCCTCCACCTTATATTGCCCGATCTGGTCAACAAAATACTGCTGGCGGTTAAGGTTGGAAGGCTCCACCAGATCAAAATCAGCAATAACCAGATGCCCAACCCCGATACGTGCCAATGCCACAGCAACGGCTGACCCCAGACCACCAACACCAGCAATGGCAACAACTGCTTTTTTAAGCCTTGCATGTACGCCAGGAGTATGGCGGGCAGCCATCAGAAATTCCAGCTCTTCTGCCGCAGGTTGTACACCACGGCGGATCAGAAAAAGCTCATCACCATCTTGCACCAGGGTATCCGGAGGCACGGGAAATCCGTTCATAATCAGCAGGTCAGCACCAGGATAATGCCTGGCTGCAAGTTCACCAAGGGTAAGCTCTTCATCCACTTTAACCGCTTTTTCATTGATAAATAGATTCATGATATTTCCACCAATTGTTTCATAACTCCTGTTAAATCAAAGTGAAGGTGAACATGGTTATGCAACAAGATTGGTCACGGCACGCCGTGCCCCTACATTTAACTTCTGTTGTTTCATATTTATTGTACGGGCATGGCGTGCCATGCCCTGGCAGGGTGTAGACACAAAATCATAACTCCCCCTGACCCCCTCTTATTTTAAGAGGGGGAACACAAACCTCCCCTTACCCCAAGGGGAGGAGTTATTTATTCATGAAAATTTGTGTAATTCGTGGCTAAAAACGGTTTTCAACTGTTAATCCAGCAAAGACTGCTGCAACCCAGCAAACGGCTTATTATCAAAACCGGAACGTCTGGGCTTTTCTGCTTTAGGCATTGCTGCAACTATTGCCACAGACTCTTCTGTTGCAGCGGATAGCTCCTCTTCTGCATCCATCCCGTTGCCGTTGTAGAAGTATAGATTGTAAAGGCGGTGATAGCCGCTCCACTGACTGCCTTCGGCAACATCTTTTTCCAGATGGGTGCGGATACCGTTGATTTTTGAATCCATATCATCCAGATAGTGCAAAATTGTGGCTTCAACGGTTTTGGGGCGTTTGGGCGAGCCGTATTCGTACTGACCATGGTGCGCAAGCAGCATATGTTTAAGCAGCATGGACAGCTCGCGGGGAAACTCCGGTATGCTGTTCAGCTTTTCCTGCAACATTTCCATGCCAATGCTGATATGCCCAAGCAAGCGACCTTCATCGGTGTAATCAAAGGCGCGTTGATAGGATAATTCTGCCACTTTGCCAAGGTCGTGCAGCAAAGCACCCACAACCAGCAAATCGCGGTTAAGCCCGGGATAAAGCGGCACAACCGCATCTGCCAGCCGTACCACGGAAAGGGAATGCTCAAGCAGACCGCCAAGATAAACATGGTGCATCCCTTTGGCAGCAGGTGCTTTGCAGTAGCATGAAAAAAACTGCTCATCTGACATAAACAGCCCCAGCAGCTTTGCCAGATGCGGGTTTTTGATGGATTGTACAACCTGTTGTAACTCCTGCTGCATTTGTGCTAACGGTACCGGAGAAACCGGTACAAAATCAGCCATTTCCAGCTCATCTTCTGCCAGCTTGCTGATCGCTTTCACCACCAGCTGCATTTTGCCCATGTAAAGGGAAGCTGCACCACGAATCTTTACAAAGTCACCTTTCTGGAAAACCTTGTCCAGCTCGTCCACCTGATCCCATAGTTTGCCATCCATTTCACCGCTTTTATCCATAAACTTCAGGTTCATGTACGGCTTGCCGTTACGGGCAACAGCCAGGGTTTTTTCCTTGACCAGAAAAACCGAGCTGACTGCATCGCGGTCTTTAAGATCAGCAATAAACTGTTTTGACATATGCGTTATCCCCTTGTTATTTCAATATCTTCAACCTGGTCATACACTTTAAGTAACCAAAAGAAACCGGCTCGTCATCTGCAACATCATCTGCAACAAAACCGGCAAGCTGTGTAAAGTTTTCCCCTGCAAAAGGTACGGTAACCACCAGCCCGTCACGCACCGACTCAAGCAGGGTATTGCCCTGTTTGTCAATGCGGATTTCATTACTTACAAATGGATAAAGATCATTTTCCATGTTTATGAACTGCTGACCATCTTCATCTGTTTCTTCATTAATGTCAGAAACTTCTACATTTTTTATTTTCAGATCTTCAGGATCAAAAAACTGAAACTGGTATTCATCCAGCTTTTCAGCCTGCATCAATGGCAGCAGATTCAGTAGCGGAGCAGGAAACAGGTCACTGTCAACTGTAAGCAGTTTTTGCGTCTCCTTGCCATTTGCTTTATGCAGCACCAGCAAACCGTTATTTTGCATTTCTCCGGAAAGGCGGGCAAGCTTCCCTTTAATCCGCTGATCAGTCCTGAAACTTTGCAGCTTCAGCGACAAATCAACATTATACTGCTCATAGAAAACAGCTTCACGGGTAAAACCCATGATTTTCATGTTGGTGCTGCCAAAGCTTTCCACCAGATAGCCGTTTTGTACAGAGCTGATTTTCTGGCAGGCAAAACCGCTTTTTTCATCATTAGTTAAAATAGCAAAACATTTTTCACCCAATGGCGGAGTAGTTAAAAGCGGCTCTGCAAAAACTGTTGCAGACAGTAGCGTAAAAAGAAAAAAGGCGGACAAAGCCGCCTTGATAACAGGTATTTTAACCAAAACCATTCAGCTTAAACCTCCGTTGACGATTACGCGGTTACGTCCTGCTTCCTTGGCACGGTACAGGGCATTATCCGCAGCGCGCAGCAGGTCATCAATATTGCCGTTTATGGGTGATTTCAGGGCAGCAATGCCAAAGCTGGCAGTAATCTGTTCTACTGCCAAAGGTCCTGCAAAACGGATATCCTGTATCGCTGTCCGCATACGGTCTGCAACATTAAAAGCTTCCTCCAGGCTGGCATCCGGTAATACTGCTGCAAACTCTTCACCGCCGTAACGGGCTGCCGTATCATAGGTACGCAGCTCTTTTTGCATCAGCAAAGCTATTTTTTGCAGCACAACATCACCTTGCAGGTGTCCATAGGTATCATTAATTTTCTTGAAATGATCCAAATCCATCATAATCAGTGAAATCATGCCGTTATGACGCTGCGCCCGTTGCAGTTCCCGCTCCAGGGTTTCCATCAGATAACGGCGGTTAAACAGACCGGTCAGGTGGTCGGTGTTGGAAAGCTCAAGGAGCAGCTCATTTGAACGTTTAAGGTCATCTTGCAGATGTTTTATCTTCAGATGCACCTTCATCCTTGCCACCAGCTCTTCCGGATCAAAGGGTTTGATGATAAAGTCGCAGGCACCCTGCTCAAGCCCTTTCAGCTTCATCTCCCGCTCATTGTTGCCGGTAAGGATGATGACAGGAGTATCAGCCACTTCCTGCCTGCCTTTCAGCATACCAAGAAACTTGAAGCCATCCATGCGGGGCATTTCCAGATCACAAAGTACAATATCCACCGGTGAAGCCAGCAGTTTTTTAAACCCTTCCAGACCGTCTTCCGCTTCGTAATAACGCGAAAAAAGATCGTGGGACTCAAGGATACTGATAATCTTTTCGCGCACCGTAACCGAATCATCAATAATCAATACACTGTCTGACATAAACAACTTAAGCCCTTTCCGGACAGAAACTAAACGGTTACAAGCCCTTTACACCGCTGCTTCAGTTCTTTGATAGTTGCACTGTAATCGTCACTGCCAAAAACAGCACTGCCTGCCACCAGCACATCGGCACCGGCAGCAGCTATACTGGCAATATTGCTGATTTTTACACCGCCGTCCACTTCAAGCTCGGCATCAGAACCGATTGCATCCAGCATTGCGCGCAACCGTTTGATTTTGGGTATGCAGGCTTCAATAAAGCTTTGACCACCAAAGCCAGGATTTACGGTCATCAGCATGGCCATATCAAGATCAGGCAGTATCTCTTCAATCATGGATAACGGTGTGGCTGGGTTTATGGAAACCCCAGCCTTTTTGCCCAGCCCTTTAATCATCTGGATCAGGCGGTGCAGGTGCGGTGATGCTTCGGCATGTACCACAATAATATCAGCTCCGGCAGCGGCAAAATCAGCCACATACTTTTCCGGCTCGCTGATCATCAGGTGTACATCAAGGGGCAGGTCAGTTACACGACGGGCAGCTTCCACAATCAGGGGACCAATGGTGATATTGGGAACAAAATGCCCATCCATTACATCAACATGGATATAATCGGCACCTGCTGCCTCAACAGCACGTATTTCATCACCAAGGCGTGAAAAATCAGCAGAAAGTATGGATGGAGCTATTTTTATCATGCAAACCTCATCAAAGACACGGCAAAAAATCCATCTGTGCCATGGCGGTGAGGCCATAGCCGCAGCATTTTGTTTTCAAGCAGGATACTATTGGAATCAGTAGGTACAAAAGATACTTTTTTTATCATGAATTGCGGATTATGGGAAAGGAAATCCTCCATAACCTGCTCGTTCTCCTCTTTGGCAATGGAGCAGGTGGAGTAAACCAGAATCCCACCCGGGCGCAGCAATCCGGAAACCTGTGCCAGCAAAAGCCGCTGCTTTTCTGCATGACCTTTGATGATGGCAGGGGTAAGTCGCCATTTTGCCTCGGGATTACGCCGGATTACCCCCAGACCGGAGCAAGGTGCATCCAGCAAAATACGGTCAAACTGCTGACCAACCAGATAATCAGGGCTGCCGACATCAGCCACCAGGGTCTGCACAGACTTAATCCCCAGCCGTGCTGCTGATTCCTGTACAAGCTTCAGCTTTTCTTCAGTTAAATCTGTGGCAAGGATACTGCCTTCATCGTTCATCAGCTGCGCAAGGTGCAGGGTTTTGCCGCCAGGGGCAGCGCAGGCATCCAGCAGCCTGTGCCCTGGTTTTACTTCCAGCAGGTGGGCAACCAGTTGCGATGCCTCATCCTGCACCGCAAACAGCCCTTCTGCAAAGCCTGGCAATTCCCTAATCTGATGACGACCTGCAAGCCTTACTCCCTCCGGCGAATAGTTGCAAGGGGTGCAGGAAATGCCATTTTCTGTAAAAAGCTGCATCAACCCTGCGCGGTCTGTTTTAAGGGTATTAACCCGCAAAACCAGTGGCGGTTCTGTTGATGAGGCAGCGGCAAGTTCTTCAAGCTCGCTGGCAGGAAGCTGCTGTTGCCACTGTGTAATCAGCCAGTGCGGTATGGAAAAAGCAGCGGATAACCAGGCAGCAGGATTTTTATGTTTATCCGGCAGATGCAGGTTGTCTTTACTGCGCAAAAAGTTGCGCAGCACGGCATTTACAAGACCACTTGCCCTGGGCAGTACTGCGCGGGTCATCTCCACAGCCTCATTTACCGCAGCATGGGCAGGCACTCTTTCCAGGTAAAGCAGTTGGTAAAGACCAAGCCTCAGGATTTGTAGCAAAGGCTTTTCCAGCTTTTGCAAGGGCTGCTTGAGCAGCTTGGTAAGATAATAATCAACTGTACCGCGGTGCCGCAAAACACCAAAAACCAACTGGTGATACAAACCACGGTCTGCACCTGCCAGCTGTTTTCCGGTAAGCGTCCTGTCCACCAGATTATCAGCATGTAGATTACTGTCTTCCAGTGCCTCAAGGGTTAACAAAGCTGCAAAACGGGGATTACTGCTGTTTTTGTGCTTGTTGAATTTTGTTTTCATGGATTACTTTCAGGTTACACCTTATTCTAAAAACGGCTTTTACTACGAAACCCCCTCCCCCTTTGGGTACTCCCCCTTGGCAGGGGGAGAGTTTTAAAACTCCCTTCCTTTTGAAGGAGGGGAAGCCCGCAGGGCGGGGTGGTTGGGTAAAATGCAGGATGATGTTTTTAAAGATTCGTGTAAATTAGTATCAGTTTTTCAGTCTTTTCCGGAGCAGAAGAAAAACAACCCTTTCCGGATGCAAGCCAATAAAGGAGACCAAATATGTCTTTCTATACAATAAAATGGGATGAAGATGCTGTATTAATGTTGGATCAGACCCGCCTGCCGGCTGAAGAGGTCTACAACCGTTATACAGATTTTAATTCAGTGGCAAAGGCTATACAAGGCATGGTGGTGCGGGGCGCGCCTGCCATAGGTGTTGCCGCAGCCCTTGGTATTGCCCTTGGTGCCCGTGAAATAATCGCCGACACACCGGAATCTTTTTTCCGCCAGCTTGAAAACGTATGTCAGATAATGGGCAACACCCGCCCCACTGCTGTAAACCTGTTCTGGGCGATTGAGAAAATGAAAAAAACCGCCTTTGCAGCCAGCAATGAAAACCTGGAGCAGATACGCAAGGCACTGCTTGCCAAAGCCCTTGAGATCGCTCGGGAAGATATGGAAATCTGCCAGGCGATCGGTAAAAACGGAGCTAAGCTTATCCCCGACTCTGCCACCATCCTTACCCATTGCAACGCCGGTGCCCTGGCAACCGCTGGTTACGGTACAGCTTTGGGCGTTATCCGCGCTGCCAGTGCAGCAGGCAAGGATATAAAGGTTTTTGCCGATGAAACCCGCCCCTGGCTGCAAGGCGCAAGGCTTACCACCTGGGAACTGATGAAGGACAACATTCCGGTAACCCTGATTGCTGATAATATGGCAGGTTTTTTCATGGGTCGTGGTGAGATAACCTGCTGTGTAGTTGGGGCAGACCGCATAGCTGCCAATGGAGATACAGCAAACAAAATAGGAACTTACACCGTTGCCATTTTGGCAAAGGAGCATGGCATCCCTTTTTATGTGGCAGCACCGCTTTCCACCATTGACCTTGACTGCAAAAACGGCAGCGAAATACCGATTGAAGAGCGAACTGCCACCGAGGTTACCCATATCCGCGGCCTGCCCATCGCTCCTGATGGTGTGGCTGTGCGCAACCCTGCCTTTGATGTAACCCCTGCCCGCTACATAACTGCCATTATTACTGAAAAAGGGATAGTGCAGGGTGATTTTGCAGCCGGGCTGGCAGCCTTGTTCCGGAACTGAACATGAACGTTGCGACCAAACCCCAAAAATAATCAGCTTCTGTTCGTGTTGATTCGTGTAAATTCGTGGCTAATCTGTTTTTTTGATTTTGAGGCTTGCCGCAATGACTAACCGTTTTGATCACCGTTTTCACTGGATAATGGCACTGGAAGATGAGCCTGCCAGACACGAGGGGCTAACCCAGCTGCTGTCATCATCAGGCTTTGCCTATGGTGCCCGCTCTGCCACAAATCTACTGCTGCTGGAGGGCTTTTCCATTGCCAGGCTGCTTAAAATCACTCTGGCAGCCCTGCATGCCCCATCACCGGATATGGCTCTTAACGGTTTTGAGCGGCTGGCAGGAGTACTGGACAAAAGCCTGCTGGAAAACCTGGTAAATGACCGCCGCAACCTTGTACGTTTTATGAACATCTGTGGTGCTTCCCCTTTTCTTACCAACCTTATTTACCGCGAACCTTGTTTTTTTCAACGCCTGTTTGAGCAGAAGCAGCTGGAACAACCTGCCAGCCACCGAGATTTGCTGAACAGGTTTCGTCAGGCAGTACCTGATGATGCTGATCTGGCAACACTGTTTAAAGCCCTGCGCTGCTGCAAGCGTTTTGAGATTTTGCGCATAGCTGCCCGTGATATGTGCGGTTTTGCTCCTCTTACCGAAGTAATGGAAGAACTTTCCCACCTGGCAGCGGTTTCATTACAAATAGCCCTGGAAAACTGCCAGCAATTGCTTGAGCTTGAACATGGCACCCCTTTAACAATGGAGGGCAAACCAGCTGCCATGACCATCATCGGCATGGGCAAACTAGGCGGGCGCGAGCTTAATTTTTCGTCTGATATTGATATCATCTATTTTTACGAAACTGACCAAGGTGAAACCAGCGGCATTGATGATGACAAGGGCGGTCGTAAGGGCGTACTGCCTCTGCATACTTTTTTTTGCAAACTTGCCGAGATGATCAGCAAGGCATTAAACCAGGTTACAGAAGATGGCTTTGTTTTTAGGGTGGATCTGGGGCTGCGGCCTGAGGGGATGTCCGGCGAAATGGCAGTTTCGCTGCAATTTGCCGAATCCTATTACGAATCATGGGGGCAATCCTGGGAAAGGGCTGCACTTTTAAAGGCAAGACCTGTGGCAGGCTCATTAAAATTGGGAGAGCAGTTGCTGGCAAGCCTTACCCCGTTTGTCTATCGCAAATACCTTGATTACACGCTGATTGAAGATATGAAGCTGATGAAGCAGAAAATTGACAGCTCTTTGGCACGTAAGCGTGAAGGCGAGCAGAATCTGAAGCTGGGCAGGGGCGGCATCCGCGAAATTGAATTTTTCATCCAGGCATTGCAGCTGGTTTATGCAGGCAAAAACCCCGGGTTAAGGGAGCGCAACTCCCTTAAAGCCTTAAACCTGCTTGCCAACGCCGGATTGATAACCGAAAAGGACAGGCAGCAGCTTGCCGATGCCTACTGCTTTTTGCGGACAGTTGAACACCGTATCCAGGTGGTGCAGGAACGCCAGACCCACAGCCTGCCCATTAAAGCCGAGGAGCTGGCTGCCCTTGCCAGACGGTGCGGCTTTTTAAGGGAGCAGGGCACAGACCGTTTTATGGAGCTGCTGGAAAAGCACCGCCAGCAGGTATCTGCCATTTATGCCGGTATTTTCTACGAGCAGGAGCAGGCAGACAGCTCACAGATAAGCCCTGAAATCTTTTACCTGCTTGATCCCAAGGCAGAGCCGGATCTGGCAAAGGATATGCTGGCAGAGCGGGGGATTGAAGATGTTGATGCCGGCTTTGATAACCTCACCATGCTGCGCGGCGGTGCCTTGAAGCGTAAAACCAGCAGCAGGGTACGCAGGATTATCACCCGCATCTCTCCTTTTATGCTTGAATCATTGCTGGAATCACCTGATCCGGACATGGCACTGGCAAGCTCGGAGCGTTTTTTTGCAGCAGTTTTGGGGCGTGTTGCCACCTTTGCCTTGCTGGCAGAAAATCCCGAACCATTAAAACTGCTGGCAACCCTGTTTGGCACCTCGCAATTTTTATCCAAAATCCTGATCAGCCATCCGGAATTACTGGAAGCAATGGTTGCCCGCAGCTACCTTTCCACAGTCAAGCAGAAAAAAATAATGCAGGCTGAGCTTGGCGCATTGCTTGCGCAGGCAGAGGATTTTGAAAGCAGGCTGGATGTTTTGCGGCGTTACCGCAATGAAGAGTTTTTGCGCATTGGCATGAATGATATTCATGGTCAGCTTAAGCAGGGCAGCATTGCCCAGCAATTAACCTCACTGGCAGAAACAAGCCTGGCTGCTGCCTACGAAATAGCCAAAGGTGAGCTTACCCGTTTTGGCAGCCCCTGCTATCAGGAAGATGGCGAAAACAGGGCAGCAGGAATGGCAATTATCGCCATGGGCAAGCTGGGCGGGCGAGAGCTTAATTACCACTCTGATCTGGATATAATCTTTGTGTACGACAAGCAGGGCTTAACCAACGGCAACAAGCAGATTACCAACCATGAATATTTTGCCAAACTGGCGCAGAAGCTGATTTTGGTGCTGTCTACCCTTACCCGTGAAGGTTATGCCTACAAACTGGATACCAGGCTGCGTCCCTCCGGTAATGCCGGGCCGCTGGTTACCTCCCTTGAATCCTTTGCTGCCTACCACCAAAATGATGCCCAGATATGGGAGCGGCAGGCATTGTCAAAAGCCAGGGTAGTGCTGGGCAGCCGCGAGCTTGTACGGCAGGTGGAAGATGTTATCACCCTCACTGTGTACGGTGCCGGACTTGATCATGGCGGACGGCAGGAAATCCATCGCCTGCGGATGCGGATGGAGCATGAAATAGCCCACGAGCGGGCAGGCACCTTTAACATAAAGACCGGCAGAGGTGGTATGGTGGATGTGGAATTTATCGCCCAGTACCTGCAATTAAGCCACGGCTATCAACACAAAACCCTGCGGCTTACCCGCACTGTTGACCTTATTGCCGAAGCTGCCCGCCTTGGACTGCTTGCCAAAGCCGATGCAGAACAGCTGGTAAACGGCTACAAATTTCTGCGCAAACTGGAAAACCGCTTGCGCCTGATTCATGATCACTCCATCAATGATCTGGCTGATGACCAGCGTTATCTGGATAAACTTGCCAGGCGGCTTGGCTACAACCCCAAATTGCGCCATCCTGGCAAAGAACTGATGGATGACTACATTAAAACCACCGATGCCATCCGCCATATTTACAGTGAGATTTTTGAAGATAACGGATAAACAGTTTTCAGCCACGAATTAACACGAATGGACACGAATAAAACCAATAATAGTTTTGAAACTCTCCCCCTGCCAAGGGGGAGTACCCGAAGAGGGAGGGGGTATTTATTCGTGGCAAAGAAGGGTTTTTAATCAGAAATAAAAAAGAGGTTTCACCATGATCCGCCGTATAACCACCAACATATTGATATTACTGACTATCCTTACCCTTTCTGTGGCTTTTGCCTTTGCTGCTGAAGACGAAACCAAAGATCAGGGCAGCACTGCTACGGTAAGGGTTTTTAACCGCGATATTGTCACCTTTCGCGCACCGTTTCTGGGTGTACCTGTAAAGGAACGTGCTAAACGTACAGAAGAAGCCTTGCAGCGGCTTCTGGCTGCCGACAGCCCTGGCAAAGTAACCAGAGAACTGACCTCCCAGGGCATGGTTATTCATCTGGATAATGTATCAGCGTTTATCATGATTCCGGAAGATGCCGACAGCCTGCAACAGGAAACCCTGGAGCAATCTGCCGAAAAAGCCGCAAAAGCATTGCAGCTGGTGGTTAAAGAGATGCAGGAAGCCCGCAACCTGAAAATACTGCTTAAAGCAACCGGCTACTTTGTTGTGGCAACCATTATTTTAATCGCGCTGTTAAAGCTGGCTTTCAGGGCAAAAAGGTGGCTTTACATCCGCCTTAGCACCCTTACTGAAAACCATGCCGAAAAACTGGAAGTTGGCGGTGAATCACTGCTGAGCCGCGAGCGGCTTTTAATGCTGGTGCGGCGCACGGTTGAATTTATCTACTGGGCATTTATCCTGCTGATGATTTATCAATGGCTTGGCTTTGTACTTAGCCGTTTTCCCTACACCAGACCCTGGGGCGAGCGTTTAAACCACCATTTAATTGATCTTTTCCTTGGTTTTGGCAGCGGCATCCTGCGTACTGTGCCCGGGCTTTTGGCAGCATTTGTAATCTTTTTACTGGCAAAGTTTTCGGTCAACCTGCTTAAAACCGTGCTTGACCGTGTTGAAAACGGCAGCTTGCAGCTTGCCTGGCTTGCTCCTGATACAGTACCTCCCACCCGTCGCCTGCTTTCTGCTGCCATCTGGCTATTTGCCCTGGTGGCAGCCTACCCCTATCTGCCTGGCTCTGGCACCGAAGCATTTAAAGGCTTGTCCGTACTGCTGGGTCTGATGATTTCCCTTGGTGCTTCCAGCCTGGTCAACCAGGCGGTAAGCGGGCTGATTTTGATGTACACCCGCCCCTTTCGCACTGGCGAGCAGGTAACCATTGCCGGCACCAGCGGCACAGTAATGGAGCTTGGACTTTTCAGCACCCATATCCAAAGCGCGGGTGTTGATATGAACCTGCCCAATGCCTTTATACTTGGTAACACTGTGCATAACTACTCGCGCACCATTGGCGATGGCTTTATTCTGGAGATAAACGTAACCATCGGCTATGACACCCCCTGGCGGCAGGTACATGCCCTTTTGATTGAAGCAGCCAAAAAGACTCCTAAAATCCGGCAGATGCCGCCGCCGGAAGTACTGCAAACAGCATTGTCTGATTTTTACGTAAACTACTGCCTTGCCTGCGTGGTTATCCGCAATGGTCCAACCTCAAGGGGTGACATGGCAAGCGCACTGCACCAGAATATACAGGATGTTTTTAATGAGCATGGCATACAGATAATGTCACCAAACTACATCTCTGATCCGGAAACACCCAAAACTGTACCTAAAGAACAATGGTTTACACCGCCAGCAAAACCGGCAGCGTAATAAATAACCACAAGAAGGGGATGGGGGGGCTTTAAGTTCCCCCTCTTAAGATAAGAGGGGGTCAGGGGGAGTTATGAAGGCATATAAAACAAATCGTCATCCTGAACAAAAGTAATAGTTCATAATGGAGGATAACAAGATGTCCAACCTGGCTGAAAAAATCAATGACTTACCAAGATCAATGCAATCTGAAGTTGAAGATTACGTGGATTTTCTGATCAAAAAACGTGGGCTTAAAGTGGTTACTCCACCCTTACGCCTTTCATGGGCTGGCAGGCTTTCCGAACTGCGCGACAAGTACAGTTCCTGTGAACTCCAGAAAAAGTCCCTTGAATGGTGGCAGTCATGAATATGCTACTTGACACCAACATCTGGCTTGAGCTGTTACTTGACCAGCAGCGAGCCGGAGAAGTACAGAGTTTTTTGCAGCATTCCAACACTGCTGATCTTGCCATGACCGATTTCACCTTGTATTCAATTGGAATTATCCTTACACGGCATCATAAGCATGATGTTTTTACTGATTTTATCGCAGATACCCTTGAGAATGCCGCAATACAACTTATTACTCTCAACGTTGATGAAATGAGGCAACTGGTCAAATATCAACAGAAACTACGTCTTGACTTTGACGATGCCTATCAATATACCGCAGCAGTGACCCATAACTGTACTTTGGTGTCATTTGATACAGACTTTGATCATACTCCATTAAGGCGTTATACACCTGCTGAGCTTGATTCCTGAAAATCAGCCTGACGAAGTTATGAAGCACCTGGCATTAAAAAGAAAAAGGTCATTAAATGTCTGACAAAAAAAGCTTTGAACCACACAGCAATGTGGATAACATCAGCCGTGCCCTTAGCAACCTTACCGATGGTGCTGGCGATCCCCTGCCAAAGCTTGTGCAGCTTTTTGATGCTGTGCGTCCGGACAACTGCCTAAATGGCGAGCAGGCTTTGCGGCGTTGGCGCAGAATGCTGCAACTGCTGGAAATCCCCCGTTTTTATGATGGTCTGCGTTCTGCCCTGCTTGCCCTTTTTGCCCAGCGCAGCCATTACAACTTTTATGCAGAATCCGGACTTTTGCCCAACACCGGTTTTTTCTCGGAACTAAAGCGCAAATTTATCCACAGAATTTTGCCTGAACTGCTTGATCCCGAAGACCTGCGCGACTGCATCCGCGCCATCTTCCACCGCCAGACCGACTGCATCTGGATGAAAAGCATCCCCCTTGAAGACCAGATAACCTTTTGGCGGCTTTTAACCCCCTTATCGCGCAAAATCACCCGCCAGATTGCTGAAACTGCCTGCGTACTTTCCAGGCGGCTTTGTGCAATGGGCTTTGAACCTGAACTGCTGCGGGTTATCCCCACCCTGCGCTACTCTGCCAAATCACCTTTTGTGGCATTAAATGATGAACTGATGAGCTTTGTTGCCCATCTGGACGACGAACAGCCCACCATTACCCAACAGGATAAAAACCACCTGCTGGTGTTAATCAGCCAGTGCCACAACATTGTGGAGCAAGCCAACCGCAAGGCAACCGCATCTGCCGGAACCAGCATGACCCTTACCTACCATCTGGCGCGGCTTACCCAGCACCTTAAAAGGCTGGAGCTGATGGTGGACCTTCTGGCTGTAAAAGTGGAAACCCTGCCCGAAGAAGAGGTTGTGGTGCGCTGGTCGGTATTTATCATAAACATCTGCCAGCAAGAGCTGGAGCGCAACAGCCTGCGTAAACATTTTGCCGATTTATTGGGCATTATCTCGCTTCTGGTAACAGAAAACGCTGCCCGCACCGGTGAGCATTACATTGCTGAAGACAAAAAACAGTGGCACCTGATACTTAACGCCGCAGCCGGTGCCGGAGTTTTAATCGGCATCATGGCACTGCTCAAAATATCCGGCTATCACCTGCACCTGCCGGTGCTTTCCCAAGGGCTTTTAAACGGACTTATCTACGGTGGTGGCTTTGTACTTGTGCATCTTTTGCACTTTACCATTGCCACCAAACAGCCAGCCATGACAGCAGCCAAAATAGCTGCCACCATCTCCCACACCAGCGGCAGGCTTAAAGATCAGGATAGCCTGGCTGACCTGATTGTAGCCACAGCCCGCAGCCAGTTTGCTGCCATTATTGGCAACGTAAGCGTAGCCTTTCCACTGGCAGTATTTCTAGGCACCCTGGGACTGTTGATGCACAACAAAACCGTAACCCCTGAAAAAGCAATGACCCTGCTGCACGAATTGCAGCCTTTTTCCACCCTGGCACTTGTCTATGCAGCTGTGGCAGGGGTCTGGCTGTTTGTAACCGGACTGGTCTCCGGCTATGTGGATAACATGGCTGCCTACAGCAAAATAGGACCAAGAATTGCCAGCCTGCGCTGGCTACACAAACTGGCAGGAAAGGAAAATGCAGAAAAAACAGGGGATTACATAAGCCAGAACGCAGGCGGACTTTTCGGCAACTTTTTCTTTGGCATGATGCTGGGGCTTACCCCTGCCTTTGGTGCCATGCTGGGGCTGCCGCTGGATATCCGCCACATCGCCTTTTCATCGGCAAACCTTGGCTACGCACTGGCAGCACTTAAATTTGATGCCGGCAGCAGTATGCTGGCAGCATTATCCATACTCGGGCTGGCACTGATAGGACTGGTAAACCTGATCACAAGCTTCAGCCTTGCCCTTTGGGTGGCTGTCCGCTCGCGGGGGGCGCACTTCAGCTCCATACCTTCACTACT
>Ga0265295_1003299_pt1 | contig 23803 bp, 21 predicted proteins | sample Munlansysbiofilm_FD_192503 | JGI IMG/M metagenome (GOLD analysis project Ga0265295, IMG submission 192503) | Leachate microbial communities from a municipal landfill in Southern Ontario, Canada - Methane capture system biofilm | ecosystem: Engineered > Solid waste > Landfill > Unclassified ...
TGGTAACCGGGGCTCCAACTGCGCTGTTACCAGACACAGTTGCCCGGGTCCCTACATAGTCAACCGACAATTACTATGGTAAGCTCCTTTCAGCTTACAAGATCAGCCAGACTTCGCCTGGCGCACCAGAAACTTGAGTTCATGGCAAAAAAAATCGCCGGTCCGCAGGGGCCGGCGCAGGTGTTCTCTGGCAGGGGCGAAACGGGCCGAACGTTCAGGCATAACCGATGATGTCACCGAAGGTGGCAATCTCGATACCGTATACCTGCGCGGCCTTTCGCCATTTCTTGTCGTCCGGCGTGTGAAAGAGGACGTCGACATCGGCAGGGACGGTCAGCCAGCTGTTATCCATGAGCTCGCCCTCCAACTGGCCGGCACCCCAGCCGGCATACCCCAGCATGAAGAGAAAATGCCTCGGCCCCTGTCCGTGTGAAATATCCTCGAGCAGACGGGAGTCGCGGCTCAGATAGATGCCGGGCTTCACCTCGACGGCATAGCGATCCTGGGTTTCCGTGGCATACAGGATGAAGCCGGCGTCGACATCCACCGGGCCGCCCATGTAGACCGGGGGAAAGGGGCCATCCGGGATGGCCAGATTGGAACCGTGGAGAACGTCGAACAGGGTGATTTCCGGGTTGGGATTGTTGATCACCAACCCCATGGCCCCATCTTCGTTGTGCGCGCAGATATAAATTACCTGTTCCTGAAAGCGGGGATCAGGCATCTGCGGCGTGGAAATGAGAAAATGGCCCGTCAGACTCTCCATGGCAACCGGATCGTTCCTTGTTTTTTCGTACTGTACCATCTCGCTTCGTCGACGGTCAAGACTTGCTCTCGGTACGCAACGGGTCTCCATCGAGGTTGCCGCTTTGTTGCCGGTCAGCTACAATGTAATCGTACAAACAGGAACAATCAACCGCTATCGAGGAAAAACAGGGGGCGTATGAGCGCGCAATCACCCGTGCAGACCAAGTCGGCCAAACTGAAAAAGGCATTGACCTGGATGGGAGAAACGCTCCGGGAACACCCGGAGAAACAGCGGCAGGCAGTGGTGCGGGAGGCGGCCTTCCGCTTTGACCTGACCCCGGCGGAATGCGAATTCCTCAATCAGCATTTTGCCTCCCCCGATCCTGGCGCCCATCCCTGATCACGCTTTTCCCGCCTTCCGTCACTCTTCGAGCCGGTAGGCGGGGAGCTGAATCGTCACCGTCGTCCCGGTGCCGTATTCGCTTTCCAGTTCGATGGTGCCGCCGTGTTCGGCGACGATTTTCTGCGAAATCGCCAAACCGATACCGGTGCCCTTCTGCTTGGTCGTGAAATAGGGGAAAAAGACCTGGGACAGGAGATCCGGGGCGATCCCGGCACCGGTGTCGCGAATCCGCGCTTCCACCCACTGACCATCCACGCCGTTGGCAAGCGCCACCGACAGGGTGCCGCCCAGTTCCATGGCCTGCAGGGCATTGAGCAGCACATTCATGACCACTTGCTGCAATCGGTCGACATCGCCCAACACCGGCAGCAGATCGGCCCGCGCATCCAGAAATGTCTCCACGCCGTTTTCCGACGCTTCCGTCTTGATCAGTTCCAAGCTGCGCCGCATCAATCCGGCCAGATCGACCCGCCCCAGGTGCAGGGCTGCCGGGCGGGTGAAGCTGAGCATTTCGGTGATGGTCCGGTTCATCCGCTCGGTTTCCTGAATCAGCAGGTCGGCGGTGTCCTGTTCCTTGCTGCCCGCAGAAAACTTGTTTTTCAGCAGCAGCGCGAGCCCCTTGATGGAACTCAAGGGGTTGCGCACCTCATGGGCAACGCCGCCCGCCATCCGCCCCACCGCCGCCAAGCGCTCGCTTTCCCGCATCCGCTGTTCCATCGACCTGATTTCGGTGACATCCGAAATCAGCAGCACCTTGCCCATGTACTGCTGTTCGCTGTCGACGATGGTCAGGGGATGGCAGAGCAGTTCGCACCGCCGACCGCCGACCATAAGCCGCACGGCATGTTCCGTGGTGGAGATCTGCTGCCCAGGGGGCAGATCGTCCGGCGGGAACAGGGCTGCCAGTTGTTCGGGCAGAATTTCCTGCGGCCGCCTGCCGGTCGCCCCGGATTGTTCGATGCCGGTCAGCTGGGCCATGGCCCTGTTCCAGGTGGTGATCCTCCCGGTGGTATCGGTGGCAATAACGCCGACCGGCAGCTTGGCGATCAGCAGCGAGGTGAACGCCTGCATATCACCCAGCGTTTTCTGGGAAACCCGATATCCCTGCACCGCCAACAGGGAAAACCAGCCGCCGAATCCGACCAGCAGCATGGCGAGGGAGAGCATGAAGATCTGCATCCGCATCCGTCCGAGGGTACGGTCAAATTCCTTCATGTCCAGCCCAACCACCACATAGAGCTGTCCACCCGACGACAATCCCTCGGGAAAGATGCGCAGGGGCGGACGCCGTTCCTCCGGTTCGCGGGACATCGACCCCATGAATCCCTTCTGCCCCTCATGCATCGGCCGCGCGAGCAACGGGGCCATGGCGGGAAAAGCTGCGGGAAAATGGCGGATCGTCGCAAAAACACGACCAAAATCTGAGGTATCCTCAATGCGGTAGAACAACTGCGGATGCTCCTCGGCTTCGCCCTCCCCTTCCTTGGGGAGGAGGAAGGGTTCGCTGGCACCGACCCGGTCGTGATTGCTGTGCGCAATGACCTTGCCCTTGGCGTCGATCAAGGCAACGAAGGAGAGTTCCGGATCCTCGATGAGATGGTCGATCACCCGTTGAATATGAACGTTCCAAGGTTCATTGTTCCAGAAATCCTTCCTGAGATCGTTGAAATAGGATGCCCGGGAACCGGAATGCAGCACCCGCATCAGGGTGGAGGCCTTCTGCAGCATGGAATTCGTCATCAGCCGCTCTTCCAGCCGGAGATTGTGGAAGGCGAAGGTGACCACGATCATGAGCAGCAATCCGGCGGCCGCGGCGAGCAGCCAGGGCGACGAAGCCATCGAGGCTTGAGGATTGAACCGTTGCAGGAATCGCGTCATCATGCCGCCATCTTCTGCAAGGATCACACCAGGGGAAAAAAGACGCGCCAACCTGCTGCGCCCATTGCGACCGGAGTCTCCGGGTCCGGTTTGCCGCGTTTCCTGCTCTGGATATATTTTACCCACAACGCCCCTCGACAGTTGGATAGGATGGATACAGTCGTCCGGATGGCGGGCCGAACCGACTGAACGGTGCCCAAGGTTCACCCGACATAATATTTTTTTTCATTTCAACAAGTTAAAAAATAACATCCTCAACTGGCACGGTTGTCGCTTAGGACAGGCATACTCGCTATCGTTCAACCTCAAAATCCAGGAGTTGATGACCATGGAAATGACATCCACCAAGAAGAAACTCATGCTGGCAGCTATCCTCACAAGTGGTTTGACACTGGCCATCAGCCAGGCAACCCTGGCCGAGCCCGCCAAACCGGCTCCCCCGGACAAACAGGCCGGCGCTCCCCATCAGACCCAGATGAGCACCGAACTGCAAAAAGCGCATGAAAAATTTCTGAACGATACCGTGGCGATCAGAAAAGAGCTGGCCGAAAAGAATGCGGTGATGCGCGCCCTGTTGAAGGCCGGCACACCGGATACGGTCAAGGCTTCCCAGGTGGCCGGCGAACTCTTCGAACTGCGCGAGAAACTGCGCGCCAAGGCCAAGGAAGCCGGACTGCCCATGCCGATGACCATGGGTCTGGGTCTGGGTGGCGACGGTTTCGGCTGCCAGGGCATGCCGGGCCACGGCATGAAAGACAGACACCACCGGACGATGGAGTAAGCGACTTTCCTCCCGCCTTCATTCCATCCCCCCTGACGCCCCGGCGGTTCTCCCTCCTTGCCGCCGGGGCGTCACCCCTGTCCGGCCCCCCTATGTGGGCGGTTCCTTTTCCCTCACATCATATTTTCCGGATCCACGTCAAACCCCATGGTGACGTCGTGGGGACAGAGTTTACTCCGTTCCGCCAGCACCGCCTCGCAGAGTTCGTGCAGGACTGCGGGCGATCCGCTCTTGACCATCAACTGCCACCGGACCTTGTCCTTCAACTTGACCAGCGGCGCCGGCGACGGACCCAAAATCTCCCCCCTGCCCGCCAGACGATGCTCGTGGAGAAAGCGACCCACCTGGATCGCCGCCCGCTCCACCCGTTCCTCTTTCCTGCCGCTGAACCGGATATTGACCAGCCGGGAAAAAGGAGGATAATGGAGCGGCCGGCGCGTCGCGATCTCCTGCTCGTAAAATGCCGGGTAGTCGTGTCGTTGCGCCAGGGTGATGCTGTAATGGCGCGGCTGGTAGGTCTGGATGAGCACCCGGCCGGGATCGCTGCCCCGGCCCGCCCGGCCGGTCACCTGGGAGAGCAGGGCAAAGGTACGCTCCGCGGCCTTGTAATCGGGCATCCCCAGGCCTGTATCGGCCCAGACCACCCCCACTAGGGTGATCCGGGGAAAATGGAGTCCCTTGGCGATCATCTGGGTGCCGACCAGGATATCGATCCGCCCCGAACGCACGGCCCTGAGCGTGGCCGCATAGTGCCGGCGACTGGCGGTGGTGTCGCTGTCCAGGCGCGCCACCCGCGCCTCAGGAAAGAGCTGCCGCACCTCCTCCTCGATCCGTTCCGAACCGATGCCGCCGCCGCTGATCCGGGGCGAGCCGCAGGCCGGACAGAGGGTGGCCGGATGCTGCCTGAAGCCGCAGTAATGGCAGAGCAGCGTGTGCTGGCCGCGGTGCAGGGTGAGGGAAACGTGACAGTGCCGGCACTGGAGGATGGCGCCGCAGTCGCGGCAGCCCATGTAAGGGGAAAAACCGCGCCGGTTGACAAAGAGCAGGCTCTGACGGCCCTGTTCCAGAGTCTCGGCCATGGCGCCGATCAGTTGGTCGGAAAAGGCGAGATCGGGGCGGGATCGCCTGACCGCGGCCAGATCGACAATCTCGACCGCGGGCAGGGGCTGTGCCGCCACCCGCTTGGTCATGGTCAGCAGGGTGTATTTGCCCTGCATGCAGTGGTGATAGCTGACCACCGATGGAGTGGCCGAGCCGAGCAGCACCGGGCAGCCGGCCATCTGCGCCCGCAGCACTGCCAGGTCGCGGCCGTTGTAGCGCAAGCCGTCCTCCTGTTTGTAGGCCGGTTCGTGCTCCTCGTCGACGATGACGATACCGAGATGCTCCAGCGGGGCGAAGACCGCCGACCGCGCCCCCAGCACCACGCAGGCCGGGCCGGACAGCACCTGCTGCCACTGATCGAACCGCTCACCATCGCTCAACCCACTATGCAGAAGCGCCAATCGGGAGCCGAAGCGGGCATGGAAATGGGCTTCCAACTGGCTGGCCAGGGCGATTTCAGGGACCAGCACCAGCGCGGTTTTGTCCGCGGCCAGTGCCTGCTCCACGGCGCGGAGATAGACCTCGGTCTTGCCGCAGCCGGTCACGCCAAAGAGAAGAAAGGGGGCAAAAACCTGTGCATCCATGGCCGGGAGCAGGGTGGCCAGCACCTGCTGCTGCTCGTCGGTCAGTCGGACCGGCGGCGGTTGTGCCTCTTCCGCCTCGCCGAACGGATCGCGCAAGACCCGCTCGGCGATTTGCGCGAGAATACCCAGCTCCACCAGCCGCTTCAGCCTGGGACCGGCGCCGGAATAACGCTCCAGCAGCAGGGCGCGGGGCACGGGCCGATGGTTGCCCTGGATAAGGGCCTCGCAGAAAAGGGTCAGTGTTTTCCGTTCCGCCTGCTTCAGGGAAACCTGAACTGCTACCTCAGCAGCATCGACTATCTCGTCGACAGCAAGCCTTTCTTCGGGATCGATCACAGGCGGCAGCAGCGGCCCCGGCAGCAGAACCGGGCGCATTTTGGCCCTGACCTGGCGGCTGCTGCCGCGGGAGGTGGGGGCCAGCGGCAAGGCGGTACGCAGCACCTCGCCGAGGGGATGGTGATAATAGCGGGCAATCCAGCGATAGAAGGGGATGAGGCTCGCCGGAAAAAACGGCGCCTCGGTCAGCACCTCGGCAATCGGTTTGACGACAAAGGCGGGGGCATCCGCAGGCTGCGGCTCGGCCGGCCCCAGAACATAGCCGATGGCTTGGCGGCGGCCCAACGGCACCCGAACGCAACAGCCCGCCGGGACTCGTTCCTCATCCGTTCTCCCGACGGGCTGGCTGTAGGTCAGGGTGGTGGCCAGCGGCGCGTCGACCGCGACTTCGTACAGCACCTCCACCGGACGCATCAATCCAGAAAACAACGAAATATCAATTCAATTCGGCGCACACCCTGCGCAGATACTCACGAAAGGGCTTGCCCAAGCTGTTGTGGGCCATGGCGAAATCGACGATGGCCTTCAAATAGCCCAGTTTGTCGCCGGCATCGTAGCGCTTGCCGCTGAACTCGTAGGCATACATGCCGCGCCGGTTGGCGAGGGCCAGCAGGGCGTCGGTCAACTGGATCTCGCCGCCGTGGCCCGGCGTGGTCTTTTCGAGGAGTTCGAAGATCTCGGGCATCAGCAGGTAGCGGCCGATGATGGCCATGTCCGAATTGCAGGTGCCGGGCGCCGGTTTTTCCACCATGCGGTTGATCTTGAAGGTCCGCTCGTGCTCGGTCGCCTCGCCCTCGACAATGCCGTACTGATGGGTCTCCTCCAGGGGCACCCGCTGCACGGCCACGATCGATTCGCCCACCTGCTCGTAAAGCTGGATCATCTGCTTGCAGCAGGCCACCTTGCTCATCACCAGGTCGTCGCCCAACAGGACCATGAAGGGCTCGTCGCCGACCACGTTGCGGGCCATCCAGATGGCATGCCCCAAACCGAGCGGCTCCTTCTGCCGCACCGAGATGATGTCGATGAGGTTGGAGATGTTGGTCAACTCCTCCCGCATCTGTACCTTGTTACGGTCGCGCAGGATGGTGTCCAACTGGAAATCGTAGTCGAAATGGTTCTCGATGGCCGATTTGCCGGCGCTGGTGACCAGGATGATCTCCTCGATACCCGAGGCCACGGCCTCCTCGACGATATACTGAATGGTGGGCCGGTCGACGATGGTGAGCATTTCCTTGGGGATGGCCTTGGTGGCCGGCAGAAACCGCGTTCCCAATCCCGCCACCGGAATGACGGCCTTTCTGATCGCTTTCATGTGCCCTCGCTGTGCGATGAGATGATTTCGGATGTGTTGGCCGCAAAATTCAAGTATAGAGGCCTTGAACCGGCGGCAGATGGGTGATTGTACCCCGAACGTTGCGGCATCCTCAACAAAATTTCCATAATTTCATGCATCTTTCTTATCCCCCCGAACTGCCGGTCAGCGAGCGGCGGGAAGATATCGTCGCCGCCATCCGTGCCCACCGAGTGCTGATCGTCATCGGAGACACCGGCAGCGGCAAGACCACCCAGTTGCCCAAGATGTGCCTGGAGGCCGGCAGAGGGACGGCCGGCATGATCGGCTGCACCCAGCCGCGCCGCATCGCCGCTCTGGCCGTGGCCGACCGGGTGGCGGAAGAGATGCGGGTGCCGGCACTGGTCGGGGCCAAGATCCGTTTCCACGATCGCACCTCCGAGGCGACCCTGATCAAGTTCATGACCGACGGGGTGCTGCTGGCCGAGACTCGCCGTGACCCGCAGTTGCGGCAATACGACACCCTGATCGTCGACGAGGCCCACGAGCGCAGCCTCAATATCGATTTTCTGCTCGGCTACCTCAAGAACCTGCTGTCGATCCGGCCCGATCTCCATCTGATCATCAGCTCGGCCACCATCGACGCCGAGCAGTTCAGCCGCCATTTTGACCAGGCCCCGGTCATCCCGGTGTCGGGCCGCACCTACCCGATCACCACCCTCTACCGCGAGGCCGTCGACGAGGACGAACCCGATCTGTCCTATGTCGACCAGGCCATCGCCGCGGTCGAGGAGCTGAGCCGCGAGCCGCTCGGGGGCGACATTCTGGTGTTCATGCCCACGGAGCGCGACATCGCCGACACCCTCGACGGCCTCCGGCACCTGGCCGACACCTGCCTGCTGCTGCCGCTGTTCGGCCGCCTGCCCGCCGCCGATCAGCGCAAGATCTTCCGGCCTGCCGTGCGGCGCAAGATCATTGTCGCCACCAACGTGGCCGAGACCTCGGTGACGGTTCCCGGCATCCGCTTCGTGATCGACACCGGCCTGGCCAGGATCGCCCGCTACAACCCGCGCACCGGCACCACCAGCCTCAAGGTGAGTCGCATCTCCCAGGCCAGCTGCGAGCAGCGCCGCGGCCGCTGCGGCCGCACCGGGCCGGGCACCTGCATCCGCCTCTACAGCGAGGAGGATTTCCACAGCCGCGATCCCTTCACCCCGCCGGAAATCCAGCGCGCCAACCTGGCCGAGGTCATCCTGCAGATGATCGACCTGCACCTGGGCGACCCGAGCCGCTTTCCCTTCATCGACCCGCCGCCCGGCACCGCCATCCGCGAGGGATACCGGCTGCTTGCGGAACTGGGCGCCATCGTCGGCGAAAACCGACTCACTGCCAACGGCCGCCTGATGGCCAAGCTGCCGCTCGACCCGCGCATCTCCCGGATCATCATCGAATCCATGGCCTTGGGCGCCGGCCGCGAGATCACCGTCCTGGCCGCAGCCCTGTCGATCCAGGACCCGCGCGTGCGGCCGCCGGACAAGGAACACAAGGCCGACGAGGCCCATCGGCAGTTCATCGACAAGACCTCGGATTTCCTCACCCTGCTCAACATTTGGAATGCATTTTTCGTTCCCGGCGGGGAGGCGCCGTCGAAGTCGCAACTGTCGCGCTTCTGCAAAATCCATTTTCTCTCCTGGCAGCGGATGCGCGAATGGATGGACGTGCACGACCAGATCAATCGACTGCTCCGCGAGCATAAGGGTTTCACAATCAACCGGGAACCCGCCGGCTACGAGGCCATCCACATCGCCCTTACCAGCGGGTTTTTGCGCAACATCTGCCTGAAAAAAGAAAAAAACACCTATCTCGCCGCCGGCAACAGGGAGGTGATCCTCTTTCCCGGTTCAGGACTCTACAACAAGGGCCCGCAGTGGGCGGTGGCAGCCGAATTCGTCGAGACCACCCAGCTGTTCGCCCGCACCGTGGCCGCCATCCAGCCCGACTGGCTGGAGAGGCTGGGCGGCCCCCTGTGCAAGCGGTCCTGGTCAGAGCCGCATTGGGAGAAGCGCAGCGGCAAGGTCCTCGCCCTGGAGCGGGTCAGCCTGTTCGGCCTGCCCATCGTCGCCGGCCGCAAGGTCGAATACGGCCGGATCAACGACAAAACCTTGCAGGAGGCTCGCGAGATCTTCATTCGCACGGCCCTCATCGACAATCAACTGGGCGGACGCTACCCTTTCCTGGAACACAACACGGCCCTGGTCGCCCGGTTCGAGGAAATGGAGGAACGGTTCCGCCGCCGCGATATCGTGGTCGATCCGGAGGTCCTGTATCAATTCTACGACGCCCGCCTGGGCAAGGTGTACGACCGCTTTACCCTGAACCGGCTGCTGAGGAGCAAGAAAAACGATGCCTTCCTGCGCATGGCCGAGGAGGACATCTGCCTGGCGCTGCCCGATGCCGAGGAACTGTACCGTTTTCCCGCCACGCTCCGGGCCGGCGAGTTCGAACTGGAACTGCGCTATCTCTTTGCCCCCGGCGACGAGGCGGACGGGGTGACGGTCCGTATTCCCGACCGGCTCCTGGCCCATCTCAATCCCCAGATCTTCGAGTGGCTCGTGCCCGGCCTGCTGCCGGAAAAGCTGCTCCTGCTCTGCCGGCGGCTGCCCAAGCAGGTGCGTCGCCGGCTGGTGCCCCTGCCCGACGCGGTCGACCGGATCATGGACGGACTGACCCTGTACAAGGGTTCGCTCTACCAGGAGCTGGAGCGGGGCATCCTGCGGAGCTATCAGGTGGCCGTGCAGCGCGGCGACTGGCAGGCCGACACCCTGCCGCCCCACCTGCGCATGCGGTTTCTCGTTTTTGATGACGCGGGAAAAACGCTCGCTGTCGGCCGGTCGTTCACCGAACTGCACGAGGCAGTCTCGACAGAGGCGAGCCACCGGGCAACCGCCGCTTCCCCGTCCCTGCCCCCTGTGCGGGACATAACCGAGGACGATCTCGATACCTTTGCCCGCACCCTGACCCTGGCCGCTCCGGACGGCCGGACCGCCGGACTCGCGTTCGCGGCCCTGGATATCGATTCCCGGCGGCAGGCCGTGGTCCTCCGCTACCTTGACGACCAGTCGCAGGCCAGGCGACTCAACCGGTGGGGGCTGCACGCCCTGTACGGTCGCCATTTCGCCAGGGAGATGACCGCGCTCCGCAAACTGTGCAAGGACGCCGTCACCGGCCATTCCGCCTCCTGGCTCAGCCTGGGCCGCACGGGCTCGGCGGCCGAGCTGCGGGCCGATCTCGAAGCCTTTCTCCTCGACGATCTCTTTGCCACTGCCACCGGTGAGCTGCCCACCCTGGCGCAGTTCAAGGAGACGGTCCGCCGCGCTGGCGAACAGGGCCTGCTCCGCATTGCCGGCGCGCTGCTCGCCGCGATCACCGAAATGTTGCGGCAGCGGCGGGCGGTGGGCAGCCGCATCATGGCCTGGGCCGCACGGGCGCAGGCGGACAAGAGCTACCAGGAAAAACGGCACAACGACTACATCACCGCCCTGGAACGGATCGTGCCGGCCGACTTTCTCCGCACCTGGAACACAGGTGACCTGCGCCACAAGCTCCGCTATCTCCAGGCGCTCAGTTTTCGGGTCGAACGGGCCGAGCACGCACCGGGCAAAGACGACAAAAAGGCCGAACGGCTGCGGATTCCGGAGGCCAGGATCGCCCAGATGGCCCGCTTCAACAATCCCACCCCGGCCTGCCTGACCTGTCAGCAGGAATACCGCGAGCTGCTGGAGGAATTCCGGGTTTCGCTCTTCGCCCCGGAACTGGGGACGGCCCAGCCGGTTTCCGAGCAGCGGTTGCTGCACAAATGGCAGGCAGTGGAAAGCGTGTGCCAACGGGTGGAATGACCGATTTTCCATCTACCGGGCGCACCGGACGCCATCCCGGAAAATGCGCGCTTACAAGCCGGCAAACCCACCTTGTCGGTTGCATTTTTTTCTCCCATGGCCTACCTTTCCGACCATTGAATCAATCGGTCAGCACAGGCGGTGAAGACATGGCACAGACGACCGGGGACACCCCCCTCACCATCGACTACGCCACCATCAGGGAGTTGGCATCGTTTCAGGAACAGTACGACCGGCTGACCGGCGAGATCCAGCAGGCCAGGGTGCAACTGGAAAACAGCCCGCCGCTGGAACCCGGCTCACCGGGCGCCGACCGGCGGGAAGAATGGCGCTTGTGGCTGCAACTCCAGATCAGAAGCAGGCAACATATCCGCGACGACCTGAAGGCGGCCATTCGCGCCAAGAATATCGTGGTCGAACATCTCCCCGAATAACCGACCGAACCCTCCATTTTTCCCTCACCGCCGCCGAGACCGCAACCAGTAGAACGCCATGCACCTTCCTTTTCGCTTCCGCACATTCGCAGGCATCCTCCTTGCCTGCGTTCTCCTACTCGCCGGCGTCTCCCATGCCGACCAGCAGCCGGGCCGTTTTTTTCTCATGGGCAGCGGCAACCTGCACCTCAAGAACCTGCGCAACACCCGCGAGGCCAAGGTCAGCCTGCTCAACAAGGACGGCTCGTTCAACGAGGAGGCGTTCACCAAGGTGGACTGGGTTTTCGACTTTCCCACCAAAGAAAAGGGCGAGCACATCTCTCCCCGGCTGCTGTTCATGCTCAGCTATTTCGTCGACCGGATGGCCCCCGGCAAGACCGTCCACATCGAATCCGCCTACCGCAGCCCGGAGTACAACCAGCACATCCGCGAAAAAGGCAACAACGCCGCCCGCACCAGCACCCATCAGGATGGCATGGCCCTTGACTTCTGGCTGCCGGGAGTCGACGGCAAGCGGCTGTGGCGGACGATCAAGGCCAAGAATTGCGGCGGCATCGGCCATTACGGCGGCAAGGTCGTGCATCTCGACGCCGGCAAACCCCGCTTCTGGGAGGCGGCCACTTCCGGCACGCGCGCCAAGGAACCGGATTACAACCGCCACCTCTATCTCTCCACCGACTTCGACCGCTACCGCCCCAAGGAACCGATCCGGCTGGCCTTTTCCAGCCTGAGCGATTTCGATTTCGGCGTTCATCCGATCATCCAAATCTTCCGCGCCGGCGATGCCGCCACCCCGGTCACCGGCATCCGTCTCAACCACACCGATGAGAACGATTGCCTCCGGATCGGCGACCGCAAAGCCGCCCGTTTTCTGACCGCCTCGTTGCCGGCCTACCTGTCGCCGGGACGATACACCGTCAAAGTGGAATTCTGCGAAAAACCGTTCGAGCAGATGCCTGCGGAAGCCGTTTCCAATCCCATCGAGCTGATCCCGTAGCCGGGGGCGCGTTTCAGGGAAGGCATTCACACCGGCAACCCGCCTGACCGCAAGGAGGACCGGATGCAGACCTGTTTTCATTTCCACGGCGATCTCGTTCCCCTGCTCCGCCCCCGGTGGCGGTCCGGGCAGCCGATCCGCCTGCCGGTGACCCGCGCCGCCTCGATCAAGGACGTGATCGAGGCTTTCGGCCCGCCCCATACCGAAATCGGCGGCATCGACTGCGACGGCAGGCCAATGGATTTCTCCTGCCCGGTCAAGGCAGGGCAGCGATTCGACATTCTACCCGTGACCGCACCCTGGGACGTGACCCGGCCCACCCTGCTCCGTCCCGATCCCCTCCCCGGCCTCGCCTTCCTGGTCGACGGCACGCTTGGCCGGCTCGCCCGCTCCTTGCGGATGGCCGGTTTCGACACTCTCTCGAACCGCCTGTGGCAGGTGCCGGACCTGCTGCGGACGCTGGCCCGCGAACCGCGTGTCCTGCTCAGCCGCAACCTGGATCTGCTCAAGCGCAGGCAGGTGGTCTTCGGCCGGGCCATCCGAGCGGAGGCCGTGACCGCGCAACTGCGCGAGGTGCTGGCCCTGTTTGGCATCGCCGCGCTACCGCGCGCCCTCACCCGCTGCCTCGACTGCAACGGCCTGCTCGAACCGGTGGCCAAGAGCGACATCCTCCACCGGCTCGAACCGCTCACCATCCGCTATTTCGAGGAATTTCACCGGTGCCGAAGCTGCGACCGCATCTATTGGGCCGGCAGCCACGTCGACCGCATGCGCCGGACGCTGGCGGCCTGAACCAGTGCCGACGCGGTCGGTGCGGCCGTATCGACCCCCTCATCCCAAAAAAGGAGATCCAGATGCCCCAGGGATTATTGATCGTGTTCACCGGCAACGGCAAGGGCAAGACCACCGCCGCTCTCGGCATGGCCATGCGGGCCGCCGGGCACGGCCTCAAGGTGTGCTTCATCCAGTTCATCAAGGGCGGCTGGCACTACGGCGAACTCGATGCGGTCAAGCGGTTTGCCGGACTGATCGATTTCCATGTCATGGGCAGGGGATTCACCTGGAAATCGGACAATATCGAGGAGGATGCCCGCCTGGCCCGCGAGGCCTGGGATTTCGCCTGCGGCGCGATCGCTTCCGGGCGCTATCATACCGTGGTGCTCGACGAGTTCACCTACCTGCTCCACTACCACATGCTGCCCCTCGATCCGTGCCTGGACGTCCTCGCCGGGCGCCCGCCCGGCCAGCAGGTGGTGGTGACCGGCCGGTACGCCCCGGAGCAATTGGTGGCCGCCGCCGACCTCGTCACCGAGATGCAGGCGGTCAAACATCCCCTGACCAGCGGCATCAAGGCGCAACAGGGCATCGAATTCTAGGCGGCCCGTCCCGGCACACCCCGGATCGTCCTCCTGCATAAAAAAAAATCCCCATGGCCCGGTCGGCCAAGGGGATGTCCGCATGGTACTGTTCCGGTCCGTCGACGGTCAATGGGGCAGCAACTTGGCCTCCTGCTCAAGCCATTTCATCGCCCTGCCGTACAGTTTGGCTTCGTCAAGACGTACATTGGCATACGGCTGCGCCGGTTCCAGCGGCAGCTGGTCGGAGCACAAACGAATCTCGCTGTCGTCCCGGAACCGGACGACCAAAGTGCTGTCCTTGTGCAGTAGCCCTTCCTCGAAAACCGAAACCAGGGTGTCGGTATTGAACACCGACACATCGTCGTCGATCATCGCGCCGCGCAGGTCGAGCACCAATTCCCGGCAATGGGGCATGCGCACCATGGTCTGGGCGATCTGCAGCAGGTCCCAACCGGCATCGTCATCGATTTCTCCTGAGACAACAATGGAATACACCGAGCCGTCATGCTTTTTCGTGATTCTGAATCGCATACATCCCTCCTGTGGATATCCAGTGATGAGTCCTTTCATCATATCGTGTAACAACTCGCAGTCATGTCCGGAGGTGTTCCGGCCGGCCGTTCTTCCTGAACTTCCGGAACAGATCACTCCTTATCAGATGTATCGGCCGGTGTGCGGCGCATGTTGAGAAAAAAATGCGGCAAGGCCTTCACAGGGAAATATCCCGCTGCTTCTCCGGCCGATCACCGATTTGCGCTTAATTCGTCCCGGCTGAGAACCGATAGGAAGAAAAGCGGGGCATTGCCGTGGCGCATGTCACGGAGCGGGAAGGCAGCACATGGACGACAAAATGCAAACGAACACCGGCATTACATCGTTAAGCCACCGGTCGGCGGCATCCCGGGAAAAATCGGGTGCAGGCGGCCCTCGGGCCAGCCGGGGAGCCTCGTCCGTTTCCGGAAAAGGGGCCATCCGGACCGGTTCGCCCCTGGTGGTCGCCTCCAGTTTTCAGGCGTTCCTGGCCGAAGAACAGGCGGCCCTCCGGAACGCAGACCGGCGCGGCAGTGCAGCCACGGTTCCGGTGGCGTCGCAAGGTGCAGCCATGCATGTCCTGCAGAAAGGCGAGACCGTCTGGGACCTGGCGCGGGAACGCTACGGGGTCGATCCGGCGACGGTCCTGCGCTGCAACAATATCGCCGATCCCGCCAAGCTCCGCGCCGGCCAGGCAATTCGCCTGCCTGTCGGAAAGCGGTGCGGCGATGGTAACCGCCAGGAAAAGGTGGTCGCCAGTTGGTACGGCACCCAGCACCACGGCAAAATGATGGCCAATGGCCAGCGATTCGACATGCACGCCGCCACCATAGCCCACCGTTCCATGCCCATCGGCACCAGGGTCGAACTGGAGAATCCGCGCACCGGGCAGAAGGCCAGAGCCGTGGTCACCGACCGGGGTCCGTTTCACAAGGGCCGCGACATCGATCTCAGCTATGGCCTGGCCAAGAAGCTTTCGCTCGCCAACAAGGGGATCGGTGTCCTGAAGATGCGGGTGCTGTAGACCGTCCGGCTCCTCCCCCTCCCATGGAGACGCACCGCCACCCTTGACGGTTCTCTCCCCCCTTTTCGCCTCATTCCCTCTTCGCCCCGGCGGTTGGTTTTGCCGTCAAAGCCCGCGACCTCGGTTCCCTGGCATACCAGAGCAATCCCAGCGAGCAGCCGAAAATTCCCGCCAGTTCCCAGGGGTTGAGCGCCTCGCCCAAGAGAAGCCAAGCTAACAGGGCCGTGGTTACCGGCACGAAGGACATGAACAGGGACACAGTCATCGTTCCCAGATGACGGATGGCGTAGGCCACGCAGATCAGGGCAAGGACATTGACGACCACACCTTGATAAACGGCCTGGACCGCCATATCTTGCAGGGAAGCCCGCGCGAAACCGGTGGGGAACAGGTACCACAACGGGGTAAAGATCGCCACGTTGACCACCGGCACGATCACCACCACGTCCTGCCAGTTCATGCCGCAGAGGCGGATGCCGGTCATGTGGCCGGTGTAGCAGACCGCCGCGGCCAGCAGGAGCGCGATGCCGGTCATCCGGTCCAGCGCGAAGATCGAGCCGCCGGTCATGACGATATTGGCGGCGAAGATCAGGCTGATGGCTGCATAGCGGTGGGGTGCCAGCCGTTGCCGGAACAGCAGCCAGGCGGCGACGGCGCCCAGGACCGGCAGCATGCCGTTGACCACGACGCCGGCATGGGCGGCCCGCAGCACCTTGAGCCCGTAGAACGAGAGCATGGTGTAGGGAAAGCCGACGCCGAGACCCACCACCAGATGCTGCCAGAGCCGGAACCGGCGCCAGGGATAACGGAGGGTGAACGGTGCCACCGTCAGCAGGGCGGTCCAGTAGCGCAGCAGGGTGATATCGGCCGGCTGGAGTTCGGTGTGGACGCCGTGACGCGAGAGGGTGATCCATCCGGACCAGATGAAGACCATGGTCAGGGCGGCCAGCACGGGTTTGATCGATTGCATGGCAGCAAGCAATACCCCGGTTGCGGCCGGGCCGCAAGCCTTTCGCGCTCCCGCGCTCTGACCAAACAAACCGCCCTTTTCTTTGAAGGAAGAAGATCCGATGAGCCGACCCGTGCCACCCCCAGCCGCAGCGCTGGCCGCACTCCGTTTCGACAACCGCTTCACCCGTGAGCTGCCCGCCGATCCGGTCGCCGACAACCCGCGGCGGCAGGTGTACGGCGCCTGCTATTCCCGCGTACTGCCCGTCCATACCGCCCAACCGCGCCTGGTGGCCTGTTCCCGGGAGGCCGCGGCCCTGCTCGACCTCACCGAGACCGATTGCCGCAGCGACCTGTTTGCCCGCGTCTTTTCCGGCAACCACCTCCTGGCCGGCATGGACCCGCATGCCGCCTGCTACGGCGGCCATCAGTTCGGCAACTGGGCCGGACAACTGGGCGACGGCCGGGCGATCAACCTGGGCGAAGCGGTGAACAGCCGGGGTGAGCACTGGACGGTGCAACTCAAAGGCGCCGGCCCGACCCCCTATTCCCGCAATGCCGACGGCCTGGCCGTGCTGCGCTCCTCGCTGCGCGAGTTTCTGTGCAGCGAAGCCATGTTCCACCTGGGCGTGCCCACCACCAGGGCCCTCAGCCTGATCCTCACCGGCGACCCGGTGGAGCGCGACATGTTCTACGACGGCCACCCCGAGGAGGAACCCGGCGCCATCGTCTGCCGGCTGGCGCCGTCGTTCATCCGCTTCGGCAATTTCGAACTCTTCGCCGCCCGAGGCGAATTCGATATTCTCAGGCAACTGGCCGACTTCACCATCCGCACCTATTTCCCCCATCTGGGCGAGCCCTCGCCCGAGGTCTACGCCCGCTGGTTCGACGAAATCTGCCGCGCCACCGCCGCCCTGATGGTCCACTGGCTCAGGATCGGTTTCGTCCACGGGGTGATGAACACCGACAACATGTCGATCCACGGCCTGACCATCGATTACGGCCCCTACGGCTGGCTGGAGGATTACGATCCCACCTGGACCCCCAACACCACCGATGCCATGGGCCGCCGCTACTGCTTCGGCCGCCAGCCCGCCATCGCCCAGTGGAACCTGGCCCGACTGGCCGATGCGCTTGCGCCGCTGGTCGGTGCAGTCGAGCCGCTGGCGCAGTCTGTGCAGGACTACACCCGCCATTTCGAGGACGGCTGGGAGGCGATGATGGCCGAAAAGCTGGGCCTCGCCGCCTTCGAGCCGGAACAGGACCGGCCCCTCTTCCGCGACCTGCTCCGCCTGCTCCCCGAGGTCGAAACCGACATGACCCTGTTCTACCGGCATCTGGCCCTGGTGCCCACGGCTGCCGGCATCCCGGCAAAAAACCGGCTCGCTCCTCTTCAGGAGGCCTTCTATTGGCCGGAGCAACTGACCATCGCCCATCGCGGCCGGCTGGCTGCCTGGCTTGACCGCTATGCCGAACGGGTGCGCCGCGACCATCCGGCCGACGACGAACGCCGGCAACGGATGCATGCGGTCAATCCCAAGTATGTGCTGCGCAACTATCTGGCCCAATTGGCCATCGACAAAGTGCTGGAGGGGGAGTATTCGTTGGTGGACGAACTGCTGGAGGTCCTGCGCCGCCCCTACGACGAGCAGCCGGGCAGAGAGCGGTTCGCCGGCAAACGGCCCGAGTGGGCCCGCCACCGTCCGGGCTGCTCCATGCTGTCGTGCAGTTCGTAGCCGGAGCGCGGGCCGCGCCTATCCACCTTTCCACCCCCTCTTTTTTCTGAACGGTTATGCAGCCAATTCCACCTTCCTGGCAGGCGGTTCTTTTCGATTTCGACGGGGTGATCGCCGATTCCACCCAGGTCAAGGTCCGGGCCTTCGCCACCCTGTTCGCCCCCTACGGCGCCGCGGTCCAGGAGGCGGTGGTCCGCTATCACCTGGACAACGGCGGCATGCCGCGGCACGAGAAGATTCGCCACTGCTTTGCCGCCCTTGCCGGGCACTTCCTGACCGAGACGGAACTCGACCAGGCGGGCCGGAGATTTTCCGCCCTGGTCCTGGAAGAGGTGGTGGCTGCGCCCCTGATCGCCGGCGCCCTGGACGCCCTGAAACAGCTCAAGCAGGCCGGCATTCCCGCCTTCGTCGTTTCCGGCACGCCCGGCGACGAGATGCGGCTGATCGTCGCCCGCAAGGGCCTGGCCCCCTATTTCGCCGAGGTCCACGGTTCGCCCCTGGCCAAGCCGGCCATCGTCGCCGACATCCTTGCCCGCCACGGTTTCTCGCCGGACCGCTGCCTGTTCATCGGCGACGCCATGGCCGATTACCGGGCCGCGGCTGCTGGTGGCCTGCACTTTCTCGGCATCGTGCCCGCAGGCGGAAACCAGATCTTTCCCGCGGGCGTCCCCGTCTCTTCCCGCGTCACCCTCGACCGGTGAGCACCCGCCGGTTTTTCCTTGGTTACCGCGCGAGGCAGCACCACCAGGTTCGCCTTGACACCCGCAGTTGCATCCTCTATAGACAGATTTTCTTCTCCACCGGTCAGGCAGGATGTGGTCCGGGGGCGTGGTCACGCGCACAGATCCATCGTTCCCCGGAACGACGGGCATCGCTTGCATGGTTCCGCACCGTTTGCCTTGTCTTGCCTCGACTCAACCACAGCCTTGTTACCGACCGAGGTCGTCCATGCCCGCACTTGCCGAAAAAGCCGCGGAAAATCTGCGAAAATTACGAGCCAGTAAGCCTCTGATCCACAATATCACCAACCTGGTGGTGATGAACATCACCGCCAACGCGCTCCTGGCCTGCGGCGCCTCGCCGGTAATGGCCCATGCCGACAACGAAGTGGAGGAGATGGTCGACCATGCCGGCGCGCTGGTGCTCAACATCGGCACGCTCACCGACGATTGGGTGATCACCATGATCAAGGCCGGCCGCAGGGCCTCTGTCCTGGGCAAGCCGATCGTGCTCGATCCGGTGGGTGCCGGCGCCACCGCCCTGCGGACCAATGCCGCCAGGGCGATCCTGTTCCAGACCTGGGTGAGCGTTGTCCGGGGCAACCCTTCCGAAATCCTTTCGCTGGCGGGCCGGGATGGATCGAACAAAGGGGTCGACGCGACCCACACGATCGCCGATGTGGCCGACGGGGCCGCCCGGCTGGCCCGCGAACTGGGCACCACCTTGGCCATCACCGGCGTCACCGACCTGGTGACCGACGGCCGCCGCACCCTGATGGTCGAGGGCGGGCACGCGCTCATGGCCGTTGTCACGGGCACCGGTTGCTCGGCCACCGCCCTGATCGGCGCCTTCCTGGCCGTGGACAGGGACCCGCTCACCGCCGCAGCCACGGCACTGGCCTATTTCGGCCTTGCCGGCGAGATCGCGGGGACCAGGGCCGCGGGACCTGGCAGCTTCCTGGTCGACCTGCTCGACGCCCTCTACACCTTGACTCCGGACGAGTTGGCCACGCGCTGCCGGATCACCCGAGGATGAGCCGTTGCAGCCGATTCGGCGCTGGTTGCCGCCCCTTGTTCTAAGAATGAGGCGTCACATCAACAAAGAAATAACTCAGCAAGATAGAGCGAACTGCTCATGGAACGAATGAAGACATACTGCCGGGTTTTGACCATCGCCGGTTCGGACAGCGGCGGCGGGGCCGGCATTCAGGCGGACCTGAAAACCATCGCCGCCAACGGCTGCTACGGCATGAGCGTCATCACCGCGCTCACCGCCCAGAATACCCTCGGCGTTACCGGTATCCATGCGGTGCCGGTGGAGTTCGTCGCCGCCCAACTGGAGGCGGTTCTATCGGATATCGGTGTGGATGCGGTCAAGATCGGCATGATTTTCTCGGCGGATCTGATTCGTACTGTTGCGGAATATTTAAAGAAATACGACGTCCGCGCTATTGTACTCGACCCGGTGATGGTGGCCCAGAGCGGCGACAAACTGCTGCAGGACGACGCCATCGCGGCGCTCAAGCAGCATCTCATTCCCCTGGCCCACCTGCTCACCCCCAACCTGCCCGAGGCTTCGGTGCTGCTTGGCCGCGAACTCGCATCCAGCGACGCCATTGCCCAGGCAGCCGTCGACCTGACCGCCCTGGGGTGCGCCAACGTGCTGATCAAAGGCGGCCACCTGGAAGGTGGCGACAGCAACGATTGCCTGTACCTGAGCTCGGAACGACGCCTAGTGGTCTTGCCGGGCGAACGGATCGCCACCGGCAACAACCACGGCACCGGCTGCACCCTGTCCTCGGCCATCGCCTCGTTCATCGCCAGGGGCGAATCCGTCGAACAGGCGGTCCGCCTGGCCAAGGAATACATCACCGGCGCCATCAGAGCCGGAACTACCTATACCATCGGCCATGGTCATGGCCCGGTGCACCATTTTTTCCGTTTTTTCTAATTTCCTTCAGCAATGTCCGGTTAGGAGCTTGCATGTATAATTTTCAGTTTTGACTGGCCCTGCGTGGTAGGGTCAGAGCGTTCTATTGGTGGTTCATTGAAGATTTGGTTGCGCAACTGGCGGACTCGGTGGATGGAAACCGGTTCGCCGTGCTGCTCCTGACAGTAAATAGCCAAGAGGATAGAGGTGATCAGGCCGGCAAGCATTTGGCTCATGAGACCATGGCGACTTCGTGAAATGAGGTGATACACCTTGAGGCGCCGCTTCCACCAGGCAAAGAACGTTTCTATTTGCCAGCGCAGCTTGTAGATCAGGGCGATCTGTTCGACGGTGAGATCGAAGCGGCTGGTGGCAATCCAGTAGGATTTGCCCTCGACGGTATAACCGACGAGTCGCAGCGGGGTATACGGCTGATTCACTCCTTCCCGGCCCAGCAGAACCTTGGCGTCAGAAAAGACGATGCTCCCGGGAGCCACGGGATAGGATTCAAGGCAGGTTTTGACAGTGTTCTCCTTGATACGGGTGACGAAATGCTTGCCTGCCGCCTGGAGTTGGTCGAAATCGTGATGGCTCTGGGAGCCTTGGTCGCTCACCGCGGTTTCCCCTAATGCAAGAATTCGGTCGACAAAGGGACGTTCTCCGTCCTTGCCGCTGGTGAGGAAGATCGTGCGGGGAACTCCACGATTGAGGTCAAAGCCGATATGGGTCTTGGTTTTTTGGGCACCTTTGCGGTAGTCGGCCCAATCCATGGAGAGGACCGCATCAATCAGCGATCCGTCGATAGCCACCAACGAACCCAATTCCGGGTGCTTGTCGGGGAGCACTTGAGTGGCCTGCCGTTGCAGGGCTTCAAAGACCAGCAGGAATTGCTCGAGACCGCGTTCGTTCATGGCTTCGAAAAACGAGCTCGTGGCAATGCCTCTCTTCGGGGCAATATGTTCCCTGGCAAAGGCATCCTCTTCCAGGGACTGGAGCAAGTGCCTGCCGGAGGTGTGCTCCTGGAGGTGAAAGAAAATGAGGGCATGGAGTTGGTCTTCAAATTCCATTTGCAGCGGTCTGTTGCCTCGGGAGGTGAGCTTTGGGGGACCAGTCAGGGACAAACAGAGTGGAGAGCAGAGGCGTTTGTAGCTGCGAGCGGTCAGTTTTCTTGATGCGAAGGGATGCGGTGTCATTTTCATAACTCCTTGAAATAAAAAGATGTTTACGAAAACGGCCGCGTTGGCCCCTCGTTGATTTGTCAAGAAATTTTAACATGTTGCGCAACTTTTTCTCCCCCTTGTCTCCCTGCAAATTCTTAACCGGACATCACTGCGTCCAAGTAAACAACCTGAATCCGTGCCCCCCCCCCGACCGGATTTCCTCATTCAGGTCTATCGGGGGCGATTGTTAGCCTTTCGGGCTGATGCTGTTGCTTATACGCCGAACGCTACGGCCAAGCTGGGCGGTCTTGTTCATTGAAAAATCCGCATCTTCGAGGAACCAGGACAGGGGTTCCCTGTAGCATTCCGACTTTTGGTTGTTTTTTCTCAGTTTGCCATCATCAGCTCTGAGTGCACTGCGCTGAAGGCGGCAAAGGCCGGGCAATGTCGGCTGAAACGCAGTTTCAACTGCCGGCCGGTGGTCAGCAACCGTGCGGCCAGGTACATCAATTCCTGGATCACGGTGCGCAGCCGTCGGCGTTTGGCCGAATGGAGCACCGGCCCAAAGGGGACGATCAGGCCCGTTTGGCCGATAAAGCGAAGAATGTTGTGGGCAAAACCACCCAGGGCCACATCAGGGCATTGGTGGCAAACTTACCGCTCGGCAGCCGTTCGAGATCAAGATCGGTTTTGAACTCGCTATGGAATTGCTCTGACGTGGCATGCTGCCGATACAGTTCAATTCCCGCTGAGCCAAGACAAGGGTGAGACGCGATTCAAGAGATTCGATGACAAGATTATCTCCTTCAGTTCGTGTTCTCCGCGAAAGGTGCTTGACAAAGCCAATGAGATATTTTAGATAACGGCTACTTTTTTCGGCCCCATCGTCTAGTGGCCCAGGACATCGGCCTCTCACGCCGGTAACAGGGGTTCGAGTCCCCTTGGGGTCACCAAGTATTATCAATCCTTGGTGATTGTTTCACAGCCCACAGCGTACTTCACACCCTTTGGTGTGGGTTCTCTGTGGGTTTTTCTTTTTGTGAACATTTCTTCACATGGCCCTCCTAGCCTGCTGTTCTTCCAGTTTTGGCAAAGCGGCAAGAGCCTCTCTTGATCCTTCCTGGAGAGTATGGATATACCGCGCCGTGGTCTGGATCGATCCATGCCTGAGCATTTTCTGGATTTCAACAAGTGGCACATTCTTGCTCGCCAGAATGGAGGTGAACAGGTGCCGGATGCCATGGAACCCGAACTGTTCAACACCGGCTCGTTTACAAAGCCGCTTCATCCATTGAACCCTGGCCTCATAAGGGACCCATTTGCCGTCGGTCGTGCACCGCATGAACACATAACCGAGAAGGCCGGTGGTCTTGCGTTGTACTTTGAGCATGTCGGCTAATTCCTCGGTCATCGGCAGCCAAGATTCTCGCCATTCGCCGATATTGTTTTTTCTCCACATCAGTCGAATCTGCTTTTTGTGGAAATCGACATCAGCCCATTTCAGCCGGAACAACTCATCCCGCCGTGCTCCGGTCTGGAGATAGGCAAACAGCATCAGTCGATCCTTGTCATTTTCCGCGACCGCGTACACCTTCCAGAATTCTTCAAGTGTCGGCACCCTGCGGTCAAACCGTGCTTCGGCAAACCGCTGCACTGAGTGGAACGGGTTTTTATCAGGCATCCCTAGGAATTGGAGCGCTTCTTTTTTCGTTGTGCACCGGTGACGGTGTTTCTTGCCTCTGATCGTCACCTGTGCCATCCATTGGCCGTCTGATTGTATCCTGTAAGGCATGTTTCAAAACCTCCTCATATACATAAGTGGTTCATCCGGCAAACGGGTACCTGGAGTTGTGGAGGTTATAGAGCCTGAGCTTGAAGTATTCCATGTCTCTGAAGCCGTAGGCCTGGCGCTTCATGGTCTTGATTTTGTTGTTGAGGCCTTCCAG
>Ga0265295_1003300_pt1 | contig 23776 bp, 24 predicted proteins | sample Munlansysbiofilm_FD_192503 | JGI IMG/M metagenome (GOLD analysis project Ga0265295, IMG submission 192503) | Leachate microbial communities from a municipal landfill in Southern Ontario, Canada - Methane capture system biofilm | ecosystem: Engineered > Solid waste > Landfill > Unclassified ...
ATGTTTTAAAAACTTTTCTCAAAGATTTTTTATCTCGTATATCACCTTTTACAAATTTAATTTTTGCTCCTGTTATCTTTTTAACTCTTTTTAGAGCCTCTTTTGAAGAGTTTGACAAATTGTCATAGACTACAAAATCAAAGTTTGCTTTTTTTAGTTCTATTAAAGTGTGAGTTGCTATATAACCTGCTCCGCCTGTGATAAGTATCATTTTGTTTCCTTTTTTATATTATCTTGTTTAGTTTTATATTTCTGATTTGGGCTTTTTGGTCTATCTGGAATAGTTAATTCAATTAACTTAATCTCCAGAAGATGTCTAATGGCATTTTTCAGACTACCTGATAAACTTTTCAAGCCTAATTTTTGAACCAATTGTGCCGATGAGAGATTTTCAATACTTAAAAATTCTAAAACTTTTTTTTCTGTATCATTCAAATCTACTTGGGCTTCTACTTGGGCTTCTACTTGGGCTTCTACTTGGGCTTCTTTTTTCTCCAAATAAAAAGTAGTTAAGCTTGTATCCATATCTGTCTTAAAATCTATTGGTATATCTGTATATGTTTTCCATCCATCTATCATTTTATCAAATCCATATCCAGCATTTTCAGCAAGTTTTACTACACGAAAAAGCTTTGCTAAAATTGGATTTCGTGGTATTGAAGTATCACTATTTAAAAAATACTCTATTGGTTTTGGATAACTTCCAGCATTAAAAAACTCTATTTTGTCACTAAAAACTCTTATTCTTGATTTTATAGGTGAAAAATAATCAGCATGCATAAGCATATTTACAAGAGCTTCTCTTAGTGCATCAATATAAGGATAGTTTTCTTTAGCAAAACCCATATTATCGAGTTTAAAAGGTTTATCTATTCTCATAGTTATTCTCTCAAAAAGTATAAAATAATAATCCCAAAGGTTTTCTTGTTCGGGAAGTCTATATGTGTATCTAGTTTTAGCATCAGATATACTATTTCCTGGAATTTCAAACAAATCTACTCTAAAATCTACAAAATATCTTTGAATACTATCTCTTGTTCCAAAAAATAGAAGTCCAGCATATGTTGGTTTACCATCGATTAAAACTAAAACTTTATGTAAAAACTCTTCCATATTTAGCTTGTTGTAGTTTGAAGTTGGATTTGATATTTGTAAATACTCTTTATATTGGTTTAGAGAAATTGATGATAGATTTTCAATAGAATAGTTTTCTATAGTTTCAGAAGTTTTTGTTCCAAAACTTTGGTCTCTAAACATAGTATCTATCTCTTCTTTTGTAGCTCTTCTATCTGCACTTCCACTTCTTATAAAACTATTTGATAAACTATTAAAATAGACTGGTTTTTGTTTTGAAATAGGTATATAAAAAGCTAAAACTATTTTATCATCAAAATTGTATTTATAAGAATTTACTCTTATTTTTATATTGAACTTTTCTCCATTTAAACTATTTAAAAACTCATGTTCAATTTTGGAAGGATTAGAAACTCCAACTATATTAAAAATACCATTTTTTTCTTCTATCCCAAATATAAGCCAACCACCTGATGTATTTGAAAAAGCACTCACACTCTCCCAAGCACTTTTTGGTACTCCACCAATTGCAAGTTTTACTTCAAAATCTTCCCACTCTATATCTTGAAGTTTATTTTGTAGCTCTTGTTTTGTCATTTTTTCTTTCACCATTTTTTATTAGTTTATATCTTCTCAAATCTATTACAAAGTATTTGTAAAATTTTTTCTTGTGTTTTTAAACTAGAGATAGTTGTCAGTTTTTTTACCAATCTTTCTTTAGAAATAGTTCTTATTTGTTGGCACAAAAGAATTGATGGTTTTTCTAATTCATGTTCAAAAAAAGTTCATTTGGATATATTTTTCTTCAAAATCAACATATTTAAAATCATTTTCTATATCTTCCATATCTTTAAGATAAAGTTTATCTTTAGAGGCTTCAATCATAGCTTTTTTATACTGCTCTTTTTTGTTTTTTTCAATAAGAAGCTCCAATGAAGTAGAAACTAATTCAGAAAAAGAACTATATTTTTCTGTAATTTTAGAAGATATTAACATATTATATAAATTATCATTTATTGTTACTGTTTTTCTTAACATTTTAGACTCCTTTATGATTATAATTCATACATTTTATCATACTAAAGTAAGAATAAAATTAATTCAACCTATGATCAAATTCTGGAACTATCTCTTTAAGTTTTGATATTTTATCTTCACAAACAAGCAACTCTTCTATTTTTTTATTTAAATCATTTATATCAAATATCGTTGGACTAGCAACAGTTATTGACTCATATTGTGTTTTTTTATCACTATCATCTATTAAAAGTTCTTCATATAGTTTTTCACCAGGTCTTAATCCACAAAACTCTATTCCAATCTCACTTCTTCCACTTAGCTCTATCATTTTTTTAGCCAAATCAACTATTTTTATAGGTTCTCCCATATCAAGAATAAATATCTCTCCACCTTTTCCAATACTTGCAGCTTGAAGGACAAGTTCGCAAGCTTCTGGAATTAGCATAAAATATCTTGTAATCTCTGGATGCGTTACCGTGATATTTTTTCCCGCTTCTATTTGTGCTTTAAATTTTGGAATAACACTTCCACTACTTCCCAAAACATTTCCAAATCTCACTGCTACAATTTCTGTATTTTTAGAATCAACATTTTGAGCATACAACTCACAAACTCTTTTTGTAGTTCCCATTACATTTGTAGGTCGAACTGCTTTATCAGTTGATATTAAAACAAATTTTTCTACTCCATACTTTATAGATAAATCTATGGTATTTTTTGTACCTATTATGTTATTTGTAATACCTTCTAAAATATTGTGTTCTACCAAAGGAACATGCTTGTAAGCAGCTGCATGAATTACAATTTGAGGTCTGTATTTAGAAAATGTACTCTCTAAAATATCTATATCTTTAACACTTTGCATAATAGGAATAATATTTTCATCTTGTAATTCCTCTAAAATTGAATAAAGATTAAACTCACTATGATCCACTAATATTAGTTGTTTTGCTCCATAAGCTTTGCATTGTCTTGATATTTCGCTTCCAATACTCCCACCTGCTCCTGTTATTAAAACTATCTTATCTTTAATAAAATTTTGTATAGCATTTTTATCTAAATCTTTTGGATAACGTGCAAGTAAATCTTCAACCCCAATATCTTTTAACTGTTTTGAAAACTCTTCTTTTCTTAAAATATTTTGCATACTTGGCAATATTTTTATTTTTTCAAACTTATCTTGCATAGATTCATATATTGATTTAATTTGTTCTTGAGAAGCTGATGGCATAGCAATAATCATTAAATCAAATTTGTTTTTATAATTTGAACTATACTTTTCTCTTGAAAAAATAGATATACCATCTATACTTCTATGATGTAAAATCTCATCATCATCAATAAAACAAATAAGCTTGTATTCACTGCTTAAAAACTCTCTTTGTAATTGAAGCCCTGCTTTCCCTGCTCCATAAATTACTAGCGATTTTGTTTTTTTATTTCCTTTTATTGAATAAAAATATTTATAAACATAAACTAAAATATTTACCATAAATGTATAAAAAACCAAATCTATAAATAAAAGATTAAAAGGTACACTGTAAAAATAGTATAAAATAGGTGTATAAATAGCAAAAGCAATCAAAGCCAAAACTATCTTCATAAGTCCTGTTTTTGTAGAAGCTTTTGACCATGATAGTTTATAATCATCAAAAAGTAAAAAAGAAGCTAATATTCTAAAACCTATAACTACAACTAAAATTGTAAAACTAAGCTCTTTATTTAGTAAAAATGCTACTAAATAAAGAGAAAATATAGATACTACTATATTTACAACTATCCCTATAAATCTTTTATCCCCTAAATAATTCATTTTAATTTCCTATTTTTCAAATTCTCTAAACCATATCTCAAGATTTACAATAGCTCTTAGTTCTCTTGTGTAATCTTTTTCATTATTTATATGTTTTTGTAAAATATCATATAAGTACTTAACATCAAAAATATTTCTATTTTTTAAACTATCACTTTTAATTATGTTCGAAATATATTCTTTTAAATGAGTTTTAAACCATTCACCAACAGGAACAGTAAACATTTGTTTATCTCTGTATACAATATCTTTTGGTAAATATTTTAATGCAAACTTTTTTAGTATGTATTTTGTTTCATTATCTCTTAATTTAAAACTACCATGCAAATTTTGCATATATTCAAAAAGTCTATAATCAAGCATTGGACTTCTTGTTTCTAAAGAATTTGCCATAGCCATTTTATCAGGCTTTACTAAGTTATTTCCAGGTAATAATTGTCTAGTATCAAAATGTAATATTTTATTAACATCATCTTTTAAACTTACTTCACTTATTACATCATTAAATATATTTTTAGGCACCCTATAATCCACATCTTTACGAAAACTCTCTGTGTACAAACTATCAAAGTCTTTATCATTTTTAATCAAAGAAATAGAATCAAAATAATCATCTAAACTATTATTAAAAATACTAAAATATTTTGTATATCCTGCAAAAGCTTCATCTCCACCATCACCTGTAAAAACAAGTTTATAATCTTTTGATGCAAATTTTGAAATTATATAAGTTGGAATAAAAGAAATATCACCATGAGGTTGATCATTATGCCAAGTTGTAGTATTCCACAAATCTATAATATCACTTTCTACTATATGAACTTTATTTTTTAAATCACATAACGAAGCAACTTTTTTTGCCCACTCTGATTCATCAAATCTTTTTTCTTTAAATCCTATTGAATATGTATCTAAAGATATATCAAATTTATTTTTTGTCATTGCACAAACAAGACTAGAATCTAATCCTCCACTTAAAAAAGCACCAATACCTACATCACTTCGAAGTCTAATTTTTATAGCATCAGTTAATATTTCATCTATTTTTTCAAATACTTCTTCTTCAGAAATATTTTTTATTTCTGGTAAATTCTTTATTTCCCAATATTTTGTTTTTTTTATCTGTAAAGTATCACAATCTATTTCATAATAATGTGCTGGTTCAATATGTTTTACAAATTTATAGATTGTATTAGGAATAGGAATATAATTAAATTTTAAATAATTATGTATTGACTGATTATCTATTTCTTTATCAAAATATTCATAAGTTAAAAAACTCTTTATTTCTGATGAAAAATGCAATTCATTATCTTTCTGATAAATATATAAAGGTTTAACTCCTAGCCTATCTCTTGCTAAAATTAATTTATTTTTTATTTTATCAAAAATAGCAATAGCAAACATCCCATTGAATTTTTCAAAACATTTTATTCCAAATTTTTCATAAGCTCTTAATATAACTTCAGTATCACTATTTGTATCAAATCTAACACCTAAAGTTTTCAATTCATTTTGTACTTCTATATAGTTGTAAATTTCACCATTTTGAACTACATATATATTTTTATCATCACTTACAAAAGGTTGATGACCATGAGCAACATCGATAATACTCAATCTTGTATTTAATAAACAAACTCCATTTTCATTAAAAACCCCAAACTCATCAGGACCTCTATGTTTTATACTTTCAATAATATTATTTATATATTTATCTTGATTTAAATTATTTTTATTTACAAATCCTGCTATCCCACACATTTAGAAACTCCCTTTTTTTAATACTTTTAAAGTCCAAAATATTATTTTAATATCTAAAATAAAATTTACTTTTCTATTGTAAAACAAATCATATTTTTTTCTTGCACTATTTGTTATATTATGTCTATTTCTACACTGCGCCAGACCTGAAATTCCTGGTTTTACAATATGTCTTTTTACCCACTCTTTTTCAGTATAATTTATTTTTTGAGCAGGAACATCAGGTCTTGGACCTATCAAACTCATATCTCCTAAAATCACATTTATGACTTGTGGCAATTCATCTAAGCTTGTTTTTCGTAAAAACTGCCCTATTTTTGTAATACGACTATCATTTTTCAAGGTACTATATCCACCTACTTGATCTGCATTAGATACCATAGTTCTAAACTTAAAAATTTTAAACTCTTTACAATTTTGTCCTACTCTAGTTTGTCTATAAAATACACTTCCTCTAGAGTCAAGTTTTATAAAAATAGCAATTATTAAAAATGGAATTAGTAGTAACACCAAAAGAATTAATGAAGCTATAAAATCGATTAATCTTTTAAAAAATAATTTATACATCAATTTCCTTTACTTTCAACTATCTTGTTTACAGATTTTTTTATTTCTTTAATATTTGAAATAAAATCTATATTTTTATCTTTTTTTAGTTCTTCTAATTTCAATTTTAATTTTACAAACTCTTTTTCAAATTTAGAAAAATCTTCTTTTGCTGCATTTTTAAATGCTCTTGATAATATCACCATTGAAGAATCTAGTCTAATATGTTCTTTTAGAACCATTTCTCCTGAAATCATACCACTATCAAGAGTAGCAATACCTCCAAAGCCAAAAGGTATATTTTTATTTTTTATTTTATTTGACAGATAATCAACTATTCCACCTGATAATAACTCAAACATAAAATCAAGATTCATAGCTAGGTGTAAATCATTTAAGCCTATATGAATTTCATCTATTCCATCTAATTCTAAAATATCATCTATTCTACACAATGCTTGTGTTGTTTCAATAAGAAGACAAACTTTTGCCCGTTTATTTACAAAAGAAATAAAAGTTTCTACTTCTTTTTTTGTTTTAAACATTGGTAACATTATTATATCAGCACCATAACCTATACAAGTATCTATTTCTAATCTTGAATTCATATTTATTGGATTAATCCTAACTAATAATTTTGAATTTTTCAAATATGGTTTTATATTTTTTATATCTTCAATAGAATGTTCACTAATTACAGCATCAAGATGTCCTTGCCTTTCTTTTTTACCTAAAATTTCTAAATCAATAAAAATTCTATCAACACTTAGAGAATCATATTTTTTTACCAATTCTAAATCATTTTCGATTATCATAAAATTCATACTAAATCCTCAATTAATTTTAATATATTTTCTACTGAGTCAAATTCTAAAAAATTTCCAATTTTTTTTGTTTTCAACTTATTCTCAAAATATAAAGACAATTTTTGCTTTAACTCTTCAAATCCATCAGAAAAAATAAAAGGCTCATTCATTACAGCTGGTAATGGAAAAGTTTTATCTAAATGATATTTAAAAGTAAACACGTCCTTATTTGCTGAAATAGCTTCAACACTTACTGTAGAGGCCTGATTTAGTAAGACATCACAAATAGCTAAACTTTCTTCCAAATTGTACTTATTATTTATATATTGAACAAAGTTATATTTATCAAACCATTTTTTATAGTCATTAAAATTTTCATTCGGATGTAATCTTACTAAAATATTAATATTATATTTTTCATAAAGAAATTCAAATATAGAAAATATATTATCATTTATAGTTTCATAACCAGCAAAATCATAATATGAAAAATCTTCATTATATATATTTGGCTTTTGAGTAGCATATAATAATACCTTGTTATTATTCAATCCTAATTTATTTTTGATTATAACTTTATCAATAGATAAAATATTTTTTACTGTCTTTTCTATAGCGGGTTGACCGAAATAATAATATTTATTTTTAATTAAACCTTGTCTTTTTAAACTTTCACTAATATAACTATTCATACAAACTATATGGTTTGCTTTTGGTAAAGGATAGAGTTCACCAAACAAATCAAGTATTTGTATAGTTTCCATGCCCAATTCATTTGCCGCTATCAAACTAGCTTCTTCAAACCTTGGAGAAGTTGTTGTAACAACTAAAGAAATACCTTCATGTTCTAAAATTTTTTTCATAGTTCTTATAGGTATAAATGCTTGTCTTTTTTTTATATTGTATAAATCAAATGCTTTCTTTTCACCATAAGTTTGAACTAAATCAAACATTGATAATCCTAAATATATTAAAGTATCTTCTTTTGATATACCACTTGAAGCATTATAATTATCTTCCAATATTAAACTACCATAATAATTTATTTTTTCAATATCTTTCTTGAATAAATCTTTATAATCAGATATTTTTTTAATATATTTATTTGAAAAAAGAGATACTGACTTATCATAAGCTGTTGTCAAAGCTAATACTTTAAAATCTATATTTTTATATTTTATAATTTCTTTAATAACTTCATTAATAATATTAATATGTCCACCACCATAAGAAACAAACAATACTTTCCCCAATTTTAAAATTCCTTTCTTTTTATAATAATATAAATAACAACTAATAATAAAAATGACAATGCAGTTATTAAAGATGTACTAAATGCAATATAATAAACATCCAAATTGAAATAAATAACTATATAATTTGATAAAATTTTTATGAAAACAATTAGAATTGAATATAAAATCATTATGTTATATAACTTAAATGCAAAAAATAAATTTAGCATGATACTTAAACTTCCAGCAAAAACTACTGAAAAAATATATCCTCTTAAAACATCTGAAATTATCAATAGATTTTCTAATCTTATATTTACTATTCCATAAAATAAACTAACTATATAATCACTAAATAAGTATAAAATGCAAGCTATAATGAACGATATTATTATATTAAAACTTATAGACTTAACTAAAATATAATTAATCTCTTTAAAATTAGATTCACTTGCTAATTTTGCTAAGTTTGGAAACATTGCAACAGCATATGTTGTCAAAAAAACAGATACAGGCAATAAATATATTTTTTCTGCATATGATAATATGGCCACAGAACCATCAACTAAAAATGAAGCAAATAATTTATCTATCATTGGATTTATAAATATCAATCCATTCGCAATAATCATAAAAATCATTAATTTATATTTAATTAAATTTTTTGTTTCTTGCTTAAAAAAAGATTTTATATTTAATTCTGTATATTTTAAATCATTCAAAATCCAAAGCATTCTTAATGTACTCGCTAAAATAATAGAAAAAGCAAATAAATATCCATAAAAATTTAATAATAAAAAACCTATTATTATTAAATTAAAAATTAATGTATTTAACGATTGTACTTTAAATCTTTGTTTATGTTGCAAATAAGAAGATGAAACAAAAGTTAAAATATTTGGGAAAATAGATACTAAAGAAATAATCAATAACCCAAAAAGATAATAATCGAAATAAATGAAAATCAAAACTCCAACAAGACAATACATTAATAATGTTACTATAAATAACTTTTTAGTAAATTCACTTAAAATATATTCTATATCTTTTTCTTTTGATAAAAGAGGAATTAATATTGCAGATACAGCTCCTGCCGCTAAAAGATTATTTAATAAATCTGGAATATTCAACATCAAAATAATATTATCTGCTTCTTTTGAAACTTCAAATTTATATGCGATTATAAGCTCTCTTATATATCCACTAAATCTTCCTAATAAGATTCCAATACTTAAAATTAAACTGTTAATTAATATTTTTTTTGACAAAATAAACCTTTAAATTTCTATATAAATAATCAAAAAACAATACTAAAGTTATAAAAAACAATGAATAAATAATTAAACCTTCAAAAAATAATCCAAATATATAAAATAAAAATAATACTAGTATTAATTTATTCTTTTGAACAATCAACAAAAATAAAAGCATACTAAACATAATAAATATTATAGTTAATCTAAAATATTGATTTTTAATATAAGATTCAAATATAAAACTTCTTTCAAATATATTTGTAAATAATGTTATAATATTTTCTATTGAAATATTTAAAAGAGCTTCTAAATTAACTGACGTCGCACTTCCATAAGTTATTGGATCTATAAAAAATAAAAACTTATGAAATAAAGGTCCTAATAAAATTATTACAAGAAAAATTATAAGTAAGTTTATATATTTTAAAAATTCTTTATTTAAAATTATTTTTTTTCTATATAAATATATAAAAAATAACCATACTAAAAAAGTACCTGAACTTAAAAAAGAATACATTAGTGAAACTAATAGGTAAATCTTATTACTAATATTATATTTTATTACCATAATAAGTATAAATAAAGATTGCATTACAAAAATACTTCTAAAACTAAAAAAAATAGAAAAATACAATATTATTATTGAAAAATATTTAATATGTCTTGGTATATTCATAAATATAATAGGAAAACAATATAATAACAAAAATAAATGTTGAGAAGACAGAGGAAGGTTATACTTATCTAACAAATAAAAAGGATATATAACTAATAATCTTATATTATGGATTATATAAAGAGAACCTAAATCTTGATTAGATTGTACACTTATAATTTGATAAAAAAATCCATCAGTGTCACTCGTAAAAATTTGACTTTTGAATAATAGACTTAAAAAGAAAAAAAGTATCAAATTAAAATATATAAAAAGAAAGTATTTTTTATTTATATAATAGCTTTTCAATTAATAACCTAAAATTTAATATGGAATAATATTTTTTAGATTTTCACTCATTAGTATTTGAGCTATACTAAAATCTATCTCTTCATCAATATCGATAGAATATTCTCTATTCATAATATATGCAAAGATATTTTCTTTGAGCAAAAAACTTTTGTTTTCAATAAGTTTTTCAGTTTTACAAATATATATAGCTCCATTAAGTCTATAAAATTTATCTAAATCTTGACTTCGTTTATTTAAAATCTCATCTTTTAAAAAATTACTCATATTTCCATCTTTTGGCAAAGTATTACTCCAAAGTGGACTATGTTCCATTTCACACACACTTACTATAGCATCTGCTTTTTTCTTCTCTAAAAGCTCTATAGCTTCATCTATATGGTTTTCATTTCTTAAAGGACTTGTAGGTTGTAGTAAAACTATATAATCATACTTTTCAAAATTATCAATAGTATGTTTAATAGTATCAAAAGTTGTAGCTGTATCGTTTGCTAAATCAATTGGTCTTTTTATAATATCTGCACCAAATTTTTTAGAAATATCTAAAATTTCCTCATCGTCGCTTGAAACAATAACTTTATTTATATTTTTACTTTTTAATGCTGCTTCAATAGTGTATGCAATAAGAGGTTTACTACATAAATCAAGTACATTTTTGCGTGGAAGTCTTTTACTTCCTCCACGAGCTGGAATAATTGCTAAAAATGTTTTGTTTGTATACATAAATTACTTTTTTTCTTTCCAAATTGGATTTTTAATTTCCCATGTACCATTAGTTTTTTGTTCAAAAATATCTTTATTATAATGATTATCTATTATTTTCCAAAACTCTTTTTCACTATATCCAAAGAATTGACAAAATTCTCTTACACTTCTTGGATCTAAATCATGATCATGCTTTTTAACAAGTTGTATAGCTTCTTCTCTAGTAAGCATTCCATATCTTACCATTCTTGCACTATAATCTGTCGCACTTGCATGTCCAAATTTAGGGTATTTCATCCAAGGATGAATTAAATATGCAGGAGTATCAACTTGATCAAATTGTTCAACATGATGAGTTCTAATCCATTCATGAGTTAAATCATGAAAACCATATTTTTTTGCAATTTGGTAGTTATCAAAGCTACTCCACTCTAAAAAGTAACTAAGATATATTGGGTCTAGCTTATCAATATCTTCTTGATGTGGCGGTTCAAAGAAGTTTAAACTCTTTTGATCAATACCAATATCTAAAAGTTCTTTCGTTGGTATTCCACTTCCTACACCATTATTTATTTGATCTTTAGATGAATATGTTTCAATAGCTCCTGCTCCACCATATTCGTAAGCAATATTTTCTCCATAAACTAGAAGTGGAGTATTAAATCTAACAGCCATATGAAGTGGATAGGTATAAATATATCTATCTATAAAATATGTTGGTTTACCATATTTTTCAAATGTATATTTTCCAATCTTTTTTTGAGCTTGAATATTTGGTTTCATAGATATTAAATCACAACCAAAAGCTTCAGATATATTTTTTAGATTATGTACTCCTGCTTTTGTCATAGGAAAATTATCTTCAACAGATACCAAAAGCGGATTCATACCCATTTTTTCTTTCATAATATATACTTGAAAATGGCTATCTTTACCACCTGATACTGCTATCATACAATCATAACCATTTGGTCCATTCATACCTCTATATTTATTACAAAGAGATTCTAATTCTTGCCATCTTTTTTTATAATCAACATTTTTTCTATTTTCATAAGATTGACAAGCAGCACAAACTCCATTTTCATCAAACGTAATACCTGGTCTAGTACTTGGCATAACACACTTAACACAATATTTCATATTCTCTTCTCCATCATATTTAATTTAAAAAATATCACCATACTCATCATTTGCTTTTTTATACTCTTCCATTCTTCCAATATCAAGCCAATATTCTCGAATTGGAAATGATACTGTATTTTGATTTAAGCTTATAAGTTTCTCAAAAAGTGTTGGCATATCAAAAAACTCATTTTTTGGAATATAGTTTAAAACTTCAGAACTTAACATATATATTCCAGCACTTACAAAAAATTTATGTATAGGTTTTTCTTCAATAGATACTATTTTGCTATCTTTTATATTTACAACACCATAAGGAACTTGAAAATCATACTCTCTCACACACATAGTAGCCATTGAATTTGTTGCAATATGATAATTATGTAGATGCTCAAAATTTACATTTGTAAGTAAATCTCCATTCATGACAAAAAAAGGCTCATTTGGTTTATCTTTTAGAAGACTCAAAGCTCCAGCAGTTCCCATTCTTTGCTCTTCTAAAATATACTCTATATTTACTCCAAAATCACTTCCATCTTTAAAATAGTCTTGAATAATATCTGATTTATAGTTCACACACATCACAATATTTGTATATCCATACTCTGCGAATTTTTCTACAATAGTTTGCAGTATTGGTTTGTTTCCAACTTTAAGCATTGGTTTTGGGGTAGTCTCTGTAAGTGGTCGCAGTCGTGTACCTAGACCTCCAACCATAAGAACCACTTTATTTATTTTATCTTTTGGTTTTACAAGCTCTTCTATCTCTTTTATGCCTACTATTTTCCCAAAATCATCTACAATAGGTATTTGATGAAGCTTTTTTGAAAGAGCAATTTTTAATATATCTTCTTTTGTATCACTAATTTTTGCAATAGTTGGAGTTTTAAAAACAATTTGCTCTATAGAGCTACTTAAATCAAAACCTTTTAAAAGTCCTCTTCGTATATCTCCATCTGTTAAAGTTCCCAAAAGCATGTCATTTTCATCAACTACTAATGCTATTTGCATAGAGCCTTTATCAATAATTTCCAAAGCCTCTTTTATTGTTGAATTTTCTCTTAATTTTATATTTTCTATGTTTTCCATTTTAGCTCTTTTATATAGTGATATTTTCTATATTTTTTAAATCTTTATCATCTGTTAAAATCTTTAAATCATTCTTTTCTGCTATATGCATTAAAATCAAATCATTAAAATCTATATCTATATTTTTATATCTATCAAAAATATCAAATTCTACATATGAATCATCTATATTAGATATATTGTAATTGTTGTAAATTTTCTTTATAGTTTTTAAAATCAAAGTTATAGTTTTTTTATAATTCTCACTAACCCTATAATCTTTTTTAAAATCTTTTGTTTTTTGATCATCTTGAAAATTTTTTTCGAAATCCAATCTTAACCATCTATTTACAAATTCTGAAACTACAGATGAACTAATAAATATTTGGTTGTTGTTTGCTTTTAATTTTCCTAAAATGCTAGTATACATGCTAACTTTATCTTGATTTGTATTTAGTGGATAAAAAGCAAATATTAAGATATTAGTATCTATTAAAATTTTGGTTGTTTTATCGATTTTATACAAAGATGACATATCCATAATCTAGCCTATGATTTTATTTTCTATGTTTGCTATTTTGTCTTTTTTCTCAAAAAAACTTTTTGCATTCGGAATAACAACATCATTTAAAAGTTCTTCATCATCTTCATCCAAGCCAATAATTTCTAAATTGTTTTCTATGAAATTATATTGAAAATCACCATACAATTTACCAATCGCCGCATTTAAAAATGAGCTTATAACCATCTTTATATTTGAAAAATCAACTATTACTTTCTCATTTTTATCTAAATATTTTTTTATCTCTTTATGCAATAAAATACCATCATCTACAAATGTAGCTAACTCTTTGTCTATTATATTTGATACATCAATCTTCATGATTTGTTTCTCCTTTTAAGAAGTATTTTTTATCTTTTTCTATATTGAATTCTATATTTATCAAAGCTCCATTAAAATTGAAGTCTAAATCTTTGAAAATTTCTTCTTTATGTATTAGGCTATAAAGTCCATTATCTGAAAGAATTTCAATTTTACCATTACTTTTCATAATAAGCTCTTTAAGCAAAGCCAATCCTAAGCCTCTTGGATTATCTTTATTTGTAGAATTTTGCCTTTGAATTGCCCATTTTATTGAATCTGAACCAGATTTTGTTTCTTTTAAAAAATCATTTACATTGTGTCTAATTCCAACACCTAAGTCCACTATTGTAAAATCAAACTTTCCTTTTTTGGGGAAAAATTGTCCAGCAATATATATCCCCTTATCTGATTTGCTATGCTGTCTAGCATTCTCAAAAAGTTCTAAAATGCTTTTTGAAACTTTTTTTAGAGCCTTTTGAGATAAATTTGTAACACCTTTTTTTTCTAATAAATTTTCCAAAAGTAATTTTTTTGAAAATTCATACTGTTTTTCAATATCTTTTAATCCAAAATTTTCATAGTGAATAACCGAGTTTGACTTATCTCTTAACTTTTTAACATCTTTTAGAAAATTTGGGAAGAAGTTATTCTTAGATAACACACTTTTTACTTTTTCATCTTTTGGTAATATTATTTCAAATTTATCACAACTATCTATCAAGGCTCCAAATAAAGCTGTAAAATTTGCATATACAAAAGTTGCATTTGAGAAATCAAAAATTAATTTATCTTTTTTATTCATTTTCTGAAATTCTTTATAGATCTTAATGCTATCTTCCAAATTAAAAACTTTTGTAAAAAATAGTGTATTTTTCATTTATACCTTTAAATCATAAAAAGATTTTTTAAGTATATTTTCCAAATTTACATTTTTTAAAATTTCAACTATTTTTTTACTTGCATATCCATCACCATAAGGATTTATTGTAGTTTTTAAAGTTTCTTGAAACTCTTTTGAATATAGTTTTTCAAAAGAGTTTAAAATAGAGTCTTTATTTGCTTCACAATCAATCACACTAGAGGCTTTAATTCTTCCTTTTTGTCTATCTCCTATATTTATAGTTCCAATTTTAAAGCTTGGAGCTTCAGCTAAACCACTTGAACTATTTCCTACAACTGCATCAACATATTGTAAAGCACTTAAATATCTTAATTGTCCCAAAGATGTAAATACTATAGATTTATGAGAGTTTTTAGTTACATACTCATCAATCATTTGATTTATAACTCTTCCATCTGTATCGCTATTTGCTTTTGTAAAAATTATATTTGTATCTTCTAGTTCATCAATTGCATCTAGCAGTTGTTGGAATTGTTCTTTTGCTGTACTATTTTCTAAAGTTACAGGATGAAAAGTAACAAGAATATTTTTACTATTAAGTTTAAACTCTATTGATTTTTCAAACTCATCTTTAGATAATAGTTTTAATCTTTTTATATTTTCAATTCCCATACCACCAACATTAAAAACTTTATTTGGATTTTCTCCTAATTGAATAACTCTATTTTTATACTCTTCTGTAGCTGTAAAATGAAGATGGCTCATTTTTGTAATACTATGTCGTATAGATTCATCAAACGCACCCTCAGTTTTTTCTCCACCATGAATATGAGCAATAGGAATTCTTGCTATCATAGCAGCACTTGTTGCACTAAATATCTCATATCTATCTCCAAGAACTACTACAACATCAGGCTTTAGCTCATCATAGCTTTCTGCAAAACTTATTTGTGCCAATCCCATAGATTTTGAAATACCTACCGAAGTATCAGAAGATAAAAGCATCTCAATTTTTTTGTTTATTTTAAACTCTTTTTCTATCTCTTTATAAGTTAATCCAAATTCAGGGCTTAGGTGCATACCTGTAACAATAACTTGAAGTTGAAGTTCTTTATCTGCCTCAATTTCTTTAAGAAGCCAATAAAGAAGCCCATATTCAGCTCTTGTACCAGTTACAACGCATATTTTTTTCATATTAATTCATCTTCTTTATAATCTTTAGTTGCTATTGTTCCAACAATTTCATCCCATCTCATAGGACTTATTCCATTTCCTGGTCTTTTTATCGCAAGATTATTTTCGCATAAAATCTCACCTTTTTTTATATCTTTTTTTGCGACTATAGATTTTCTAGCTATTGATTTATTTTTTAACTCACTATTTGATGGTTTTTTTATAACACTTCCTAAAGCTAACTCTATATTTCTTATAGCTTTTACCATAGCTTTTAGTTCGTCTGGTTCTAAAGAAGCTTTATGGTCTGGTCCTTCCATAGTACAATCAAGTGTAAAATGCTTTTCTATACAAGAGGCACCCAAAGCAACAGCAGCTATATCAACTTCTATTCCCAAAGTATGGTCACTATATCCAAAAGCTATATCAAAAGTATTTCCTATTGTTACCATAGCTTTTAAATTCACATCTTCCATAGGAGTTGGGTATTCTGTGTTAGCATGTAAAACTGTGATATTCTCTTTTTTTGTTCCAGCATTTATTAATATATTCAAAGCATCTTCAATCTCTCCAATATTTGCCATTCCAGTTGAAAGTATAACTTTTTTATCCAATTTTCCAATGTGTCTAAGATATGGCAGATTTGTAATCTCTCCACTTGGTATTTTGAATATTTCAAGTCCTAAATCATTTAAAAGTTCAATGCTATCATGGTCAAATGGAGTTGATAAAAACATGATATTTTTTGATTTACAATAAGCAATAAGCTCTTTATGAGTATCCACATCTAGCTCAAGCTTTTTTATCATATCAAACTGTGATTCTTCTTTGTTTGTAGTTTCTTTTTGATAATCAGCTTTTTGTGCATTTTTTGAAACTAAATTTTCAGCTTTAAATGTTTGAAATTTTACAGCATCTACTTTTGCTTCAACTGCTACATCTATAAGCTTTTTCGCTAATTCAATACTTCCATTATGATTAACACCAGCTTCTGCTATTATAAATACTTTATTCATTTTACTAAACTCCCTGCTTTTATAAATCCAGATATTTCTATACTTTGTTTTGAAGTGGAATTACTTCCAACAAAACTATCGTTTTTTACAATTACTCCACCATTTATTACACTTGCGGTTGAAATATGACAATTGTCTTCAACTATACAATCATGTTCTATCAAAGCTTTTGTATTTATTATACAGTTTTTTCCTATTTTTGTATTTGCATTTACAAGTGCATGATGCATAACAACTGTTCCTTCTTCTATAAATGAATGTTTTGAAACATAAGCAAGTGGTGAAATGATAGTTGGAAAATCAAATCCTATATTTTTTGCTTTTTCAAATAATTTTTTTCTTAATTCATTTGTTTTTATATGCCCTATTGTAATGACTGCTTTTTTACAAGTTTTAAAAAGTTCTTCTAAATCATCATCACAAGTAATAATTTCATAATCTAAAACTTTTTTTCCAATATTTTCTTTAGTATCAACTATACCAATAATCTCATATTTGTTTGTTTGTTCAATTACATCAATAACACTATGGCAATGCCCACCACCGCCAATAAGAACTATTTTTTCTTTCATTTTAATTTTCCTAAAATCTCAAAAGAGTTTATATCCATCTTCGAAACTGCAAACCATTTTTTACCAAGATCTTTCAAACTAGCTCCAAAGTGATAAATATCTTTTTCATCGATTATAAGAAATCTATCATGGGATAAATCAAATATTTCTATATCTATTTTTGGGTATTGAGCATTATGTTTTTCTAAATCAAGTTTAAGTTCTTTTGAGATGGTTTTTGTGTAAATCTTCATATCTACTTTTGCATCTCTTTTAGTAAATAATACTAAAGTACTTTCATCTATATAGTTGTCTATTAGCTTTATAGAACTTTTTGCACTTTTTATAATATCACTTACGAAAAGGTATGCATCGAAAATTTGTCCATCATAAAAGATATGTTGTTTTTGTGGTGTTCCTTTTTCTTCTATGGCATTTAATATTGCATCTACTTTTGTGTCATTTTTGATTTCATAAGAGATTTGTCTTTTTTCTATAGAATCTATTCTTGTAAAAAGTGAAGCATTTTGAGATAAAAACTTTCGCATATTTACAAAACTATCTATTATTTTGATACTTACTTCTATAGCTGTTTTACTTCTAAGAACTGCTGAAAGCATAGATACACCTTGCTCTGTGAATACATATGGTAAGTATCTTCTTCCTCCATGTTGTTTTTCTAAGGTCACAAATTGTGACCTTAAAGAAGCATTCAAACTTGAGGTTCCAATTTGGAACTTCAAGTTGTCGTACTCTTCTTGAGTTAACTGAAATCTAAATTTTTCAGGAAATCTATCCATATTTCTATTTACTGCTTTATTTAAGTTTTTAGTTTCTACACCATACAAAACTGCCAAATCTTCATCTAGCATAACCTGAACACCTCTTATAGTATAAATTTTACTTTGTATTGTTTGATTGTCTATTATTAGTTCATTCATGAAAATATCCTAACGCTACTAGGAATATTTACAACTCTTTCTTCAAGATATTTTGCATTTTTTAAATCCGTTTTTTGGCAATCTTTATACATCTCAAGTTCATTCATAAGTTTCCAAATAGGTCTTGTCATTACGCCGTTTTTATTTGTAAACTCTAAAAAATCATCTCTTTGTTTTACATCTTCTAATAAAACTGCTTGAAGCCAATAGTTTGATTTACTATTTTCTGGTTCTTCTATAAACTTTATACTATTTTGCAAAAAAAACTCTTTATATATTTTTGCTAACTCTCTTTTTGAATCCAAAAATTTTTCTAACTGCTCAAGTTGAGCCACAAGCAAAGCTGCATTTATATTTGGAAGTCTATAATTATACGCGGTTTCATCATGTACATACTCATAAGGATGAGGAATTTTTGCAGTTGTTGTGATATGTTTTGCTCTTTTTGCTAAAGATTCATCATCTGTAACAATAACTCCTCCACCGCCACTTGTGATTATTTTATTACCATTAAAACTAAATGCCCCTACTTTTCCAAAAGTTCCTGTATGTCTGTTTTTATAAAATGACCCTAAACTTTCAGCTGCATCTTCAACTAAAGTAATATTCCAAATATCACAAATATCTTTTATCTCTTCAATTCTACAAGGATGTCCAAAAGTGTGCATAGGAACACAAGCTTTGATTTGTCTATTTGTAGTTTTATTTATGCAAATATTTTCTACTACTTCACAATTTGTTTCCAAAAAGTTTTTTAAAGAATCAAGACTTAAACCCATAGTATCTAAATCAACATCCAAAAATATAGGTTTTGCTCCAATATACGAAATAGCATTGCAAGTAGCTATAAAAGTAAGTGGTTGAGTTATAACTTCATCATCTTTTTTTACATCTGCTAAAATAAGCGAGATATGTAATGCAGCTGTTCCATTTACTGTTGCTATCGCAAATTTACTTCCTACAGTTTTTGCAAACTCTTTTTCAAAAGTATCAACATATTTTCCAACACTTGATACAAACGTAGAATCAATACAATCATTTAAATACTTCTTTTCATTTCCAATAAATCGTGGTTCGTGTAAAGGAATAAACTCTTGTGTTTTAAAAGTTTCTTTTATAAAATCAACTATTTTTTGCATATTACATCTTTCCATCAAGATATTTACCTGTTTCTTTATGACCAAAGTCTGGAATTAGTCTGAAAAACTCTTTTACAATATCATCTTTACTCCATTGTAAATTTTGTTTATATTTTTTGATAGTTTCTTCAAAATCATTTAGAAGTTTTTCATCATAAATTGCTTCATTTTTTATAACTCCAAGATTTTCAAATCTGTTCACATCTAAAACTTCTTTGTCTGTAAAAAATTCTTCAAAATCTTTTTCACCTGTTGTATCACTAGCAGTAAACAAACAAGGCCATTTACCAGATGCAGGTAAAGTTTTTGCTAACTCTCTAGCTTCATCTTCATCTTTACATAAATATGGCTCATATCCTAAATTTTGTAAATATTTTACAGCGATATCAGCGAAGGTAATAAGATGTAAATTAACACTAAGTTTTGGGAAAAAAATATCTCTATTTTCACCAAAAATACAAGACATTAAGCATAATTCTCCACTTTCTTGTGGAGTTACAAAGTATCTTTTTATATCATTTGGAGCAACTATCGGTTGATTTTTTTGAATTCTTTGATTAAATCCATGAAGAAGTGAACCATCACTAAAGGCTACATTTGCGAATCTTGCCATTGAAACATCTATTTGTTTTGATTTTCTATTTACAAACATCTCCATGATTCTTTTACTTGCACCCATCATATTTACAGGATTTGCAGCTTTATCTGTACTTACACAAAAATATTTTTTAGTTCCATTTTCAATTGATTGTTGAAGAGTTTTATCTGTATTGAAAATATTTGTTTCAATCATTCGCATAAGAGTAAATGGGTCTTTTTCACTTCTTACATGTTTAAGTGCTGATAAATTTAATACATAATCATATTTTCCATCAGATTTTATAAAAGCATCATATTCGCTACTTCCAATATCTAGTGCAAATGTTTGAAAATCTCCATTTATATATCCAAAACTACTTCTTATATCTCGAACTAGTTCTACCATATTATTTTCACTAATATCAACAACATGAAGTTTTTTAGGATTTCTTTTAAATATCTCTTTAGTTACTGCTTGACCAATACTTCCAGCTCCACCAATAACTAGAAATGTAGAGTTTGACACTATTTTTGAAAGTTCTTTTTCATAAGTTTGTATATCTTCTAAAAAAAGTTCTTTGGTTCTACCGATTAGGTTTAATATTTTGTTCATTTTAATTCTCCCCCTAAACCTTTCAAAACTTCAAGCTCTTTTTGAAGCTCATCATACTCAGCTTTTTTTATAGCAATAAACTTCTCTGTAATCTCTATTTTCTCTTTGATACCTTTTGGCGTAAGTAGATATTTATATTGGATTTTATTTTCTGAGTTTACAAATCTTTGAGTTTTTATAAGACCTTTATCAATTAAGTTTTTAAGTACATAATTCACTTTTCCAAGGCTATAGCCTATCCCATCTGCTATTGTTCTTCGGCTTGTAACTTTATCTACACTTCTTAGAATTTTTAGTTCTATCTCTTCTTGATTCAAAATCTTAATTCCCCTTTAAAAATTGAGTTTGAAATATACTATGTTTAATCTTTGAACACTCTTAAAAATTAATTATATTTTTTTAATTTTTTATCTATTTAAATAATTCTTCATCCTTGATTTTTAAAATATCTTGAATATCTTCAATACAATCAAGCCCTCTTAAAACATCAATAAATTTTTCTAAACTTATTTTCCCGCTAATCTCAAACTCTTGATAACTTCTAAAACTCATTCCTATATGTTGTGCAAACTCTTTTTGAGTACCGTATGTTTCTATATTTTGTTTTCTTTTTCTTTTTGCTCTAGAAGCGAACTCTTTGATTATCTCTTGAGTTGTTGATAAACTAAAATCTATATCTCTCACTTTTTTATTTCCTTACCAAAGTTATCATCTACTATTTTTGTTTCATTTAAAATATGATTTGCTAAATTTTTAGGTATATCATAATTTATAAATTCTTGAACTAATTTTTTATGCTTTATATCTATCATTTTTTCTATATTTTCTTTTAAAAATGACTCTTTAATATTGTATGGTTCAAAAGCATTTTTCAAATCTTCAAATAAAGCTCTATTTAAAACTTTATTTCCAAGCAGCATTTGATGGTATCCATTGCTTGTATATGTCAAATCATAAGCAGGTGCAAAACTCCATTTCCCTTTGCTATTCATTAAAAACGAAAAGTTTTTTGAATGATCATCTTTGTTTCCAAAAATTGCATTAAATAAGATTACTTTTACAATATCTTCTTTATCTTTTTGTGATAAATTAAGCTTTAAAGATATTCTAAACATATCAATAAAATCATTATATGTTTCAGCTGGATTATAGTGCATCATGCCAGATAAAGAGTGAATATGAAATCTTTCATTATCTTTCAAATCAAATCTATAAGTTAAAAAATGGGTTCGTCCTTCTTGTTCTAGCAACTCACAAGGACTTATATTAACACCAGACTCTTTTGCAAATAAGTAATACAAATACTCCAATTTTGTAGCAATAGAAGCATCTTTGTATTTATTTGACAAAGTTGGATACATTGATATATCTTGCTCATCATATTTTATAATCACAGGATAGTAATCTTTTGGAAAATCTCCTTGTTTTCTAGTTAAACTTATTGTCTTATCTTTAGGATTAAATCCAACAATTGCTTTTGATCTAGCACCTCCACCAGCAGAGTTTGAAACTGCAATAAGTGTTTTAAGAGTAAGTATAGAGTTATTTTCTTTTTCATTTTCTTGATTTAAAATTTTTTTAGACTCTTTATAAACTTTTGATATATTTAAAACTTCTTTATACTCTTCTGATTCTAAAGAAGGATGAAATTCTAAAGCACCTAAAGTATGAGTTCCTAAAAATTGTAATCTTTCAAAAATAGTGGGTTTTCTTTTTAGATATTGAAACATAAAACGATCTAAATAATTCATACCATAACTTCCAGGTAAACAATCACTTATCAAGCCTGGGAGTCCATATTGAAAATCAATATGGGAAAAATTATAGACTTGTCTATTTTTTATAGGCATTTTAATTGGTGAGAAATCAAGATTGTTTGAATCTAAATATTTAAACTTTATTACACCTTTATGCTCTACTAACTGTGCTATATCTTTTTTCCAAGCTTTTATAGTAATCATTGAAATCCTTTTATACATTTATAATGTATATTCTATCATATTTTTATGATAATATACATTATTAGAGTACATTTATATTTAATTGTATTATACTACACAAATATAGTATCTGTTAAATCTTAAATACTTTTTTGTGCATATTCAATATAGAATTTCCTAAAAAATATGATAAATGTCCATATTCAGAATTAACCTGAGCATGTTTTAAAAAAACAAGATACAAAGCTTTATTTTTTTATTAATCAAAGGAGGAATGTATCCTATTTTAATACATTGAGCAGCCATTATTATTCTTCCTAATCTTCCGTTTCCATCTCCAAAAGGGTGTATTGCTTCAAAATGAGCATGAGCTTTTGCAATATCTTCAATTGTTTCAATATCTTTATATTTAGAACACCAATATTCCAACTCTTCTGGTATATCTCTTGGGTCAGTTAAGTGTAAATCTTCACTTCCTGGAATAATTCTTATTTTTGTGGAATATTTACCAGCATCTGCTCTAATTCCACTCATTAAAATAAAATGCCATATTCTTATTTTTTCAGTAGTTATTGGAAATACATCTTCTGTATTGTTTAATGTATCCATTATGATTTGATCTGGCTACACTAAATAGGACATAGAAAATAACTATGTTAAAATTAGTGAAAGCGGAGAATAAAAATGAGAAAAAGTAATTACTCACAAGAGTTTAGAGAATCAACTATAAAATTTTGTATTG
>Ga0265295_1003301_pt1 | contig 23765 bp, 16 predicted proteins | sample Munlansysbiofilm_FD_192503 | JGI IMG/M metagenome (GOLD analysis project Ga0265295, IMG submission 192503) | Leachate microbial communities from a municipal landfill in Southern Ontario, Canada - Methane capture system biofilm | ecosystem: Engineered > Solid waste > Landfill > Unclassified ...
CGGTCGCTGGCACCATCGGCAGTGATGAATGCCACTCCTCCATAAATCTTTTTATCGGCATATTCGGGCAGGTAGCGTTTCGCCTTCCAAACCATTTTATGAAAATAATCTACATCATCAACCCTGAGTGTGGTTTTCACTTCAACAATTACAATTTCATGACTATTAACAGCGATGATGTCGAATTCAAAATTTTCGCCATCCTTATTACCCTTTACGCGCTGAAGTGTTTTCTCGACAGTGATTCCGCGTTCGTTTAGCAAATTTACCAGATCACCTTCTACCAGCGATTCGACAAGCTTGCCCCATTGTGAGGTGAACAGAGCTGACAACTCTTTGATTTTTTTATCGGTCTTTTTGAGTTGTTTATCAGTTTCTTTGAACTGCTTGTCAGTTTCCTTAAACTTTTTGTCTGTTTCTTTGAACTGCTTGTCTGTCTCCTTAAACTTTTTATCAGTTTCCTGAAATAGTTGCCAGATCTGGTCGAAATTGAGCGGTGGGCTGTAAGTTGCCAAAGGCTCGTTTACGTTATCGTTTTCCATTTTTCTGATGATTTGATTGTTACAACAAGTACAACAAAAGATCTGCAGTTTTGCTTTGCCACGCATGCATAAATCATTACATATTCTCGTAATATCCGGGCCGATTTAGAAAAGGAAGAACGGGTTTTTGGGGTTCCGAAATTCTTTATACGTCATAAGCCAACGTACAGACCTACATTAGCACCTGCCGACCACAGATAAAACTTCGTGGGATCGCCATTAATCGCCGTAAGCGAACGACGATACACTGGTTCAATTCTGACGGACAATCGGTTCGTCACCGCATAGTCGACTCCGATACCAGCCAGCATAACAAGATTTACCGACTTTGCATCCATCTGGCTTTCTGTATGGTGCTCTTTGCTTTCTCCACTAACATACTTTACCTCAAGATAATATTTATTATCCAGGAAAATGGAGGGTGAAAGCCCAAGGGAAGCAAACATGCTAAATTTCTTTTTGGTAATAAAAAATTTGGCTGTGATCGGAATATCCAGATAATAGAAATGATCGAACCATCTGGCTTCACTTAGCTCACCTTGCGGATTGGATGCGTCAATCCATTCGGACTTGTAGCCTTTGTTGGCAAAATGGAGTCCGGCGTCGAGCGCCAGCCAGTGATTTACTTCTCACGAAACGTTGACGCCTGTGGTATAACCAAATTTCGCCTCTTTATGATCCTTCACAAAGATAGGAAATCCGTCATCCTCCTTAGTGGTAACTGACGAATAATCAGGGGAAAAACTCACTCCGAGTTTAATCGTCTTTTTTAAAGGTTGTTCGGCAGGCTGCGAAAAGCCCTGAAAAGATGCAATTAGTAACAGGATCAAAAACTGCTTTTTCATGATTTTTATGTTTTGATAAAACAAAGTCAGCTCCTTATCAACGCGTTTTCTAAAGGCAAATTTTGCAACTTAAACGATGGGAATGGAAGCCTCAATCAAAACAGTGCTTTTTTTTTAACAGAATAGCATCTGCCTCATCGAAGCCCGCCTGCCACCTCATCTATGATTGCATTTGCCATTTTAAATCCCTCTGGCCAAGGCTCCCGGATTAAAAGCATCCAAAACAAAATCATCAACAGCCATTATCTTAGTTATTAAATTAAAAATTAAGTACTAATGGTTAAAATATTAGAGGTTACAAAGGTTGGGAATAATTTTATTAATGAGCCAATTAATACTATCCGCGAATGCACAAAAATCAGGCTAATGAACACAAATAATTATTGCAGTTTGTGCATTTCTTTTTGACGTTTCTAAGTCCTGCGGACGTTAGAAAGTCGCTGCCAGCGTGTAACTTTACATCCCACAGCTTCGGGACGAAGGATTAGGTGGAAAGGTTTACCAACTAATAATTAGCGGAAATTGGCTTTATTGGGGGCTAACAACATCGAAGTGAAACAACAAACCAATCAAATCAGATTAACTATTCTCAATTCATAGCGCATCCTACACAAACATTTTCCGGCGCATCGGGTTTATCCTTGATTGTAATTCAGCAGTTGACTTTTATACCAAAACTTTAACAAAGCAATTAATGCCTCCACGGCTCGAATTTATTAAAACACCCATCCCGCTGCTTATCCGGCAACTGGCCATCCCCACCAGCGTGGGTTTCTTTTTCAACACCATGTTTAATGTGGTGGATACCTGGTACGCCGGCATGATCTCAACACTGGCGCAGGCCGGGCTGGCCATTTCGTTTCCGGTATTTTTCATCATCCTGTCGGTGGGCATGGGCATTGGCACGGGCACCACCGCCTTGATCTCCAACGCGCTTGGCCGGCGCGACGAGCGGCAGGCACGTATGTACGCCCGCCAGGCCATTACCTTTGGGTTTCTGCTCTCGCTGCTGCTGGGCGCGGTTGGCTATCTGGTGGTGCCTTATCTCTTCAGATTTATGAATGCCAGCGGCGAATACCTACAGCTTGCCCTCGACTATATGAATGTGATCCTGATATCGACGGTTACCTTTTTGCTCAACGGTATTCTCAACGGCATTCTATCGTCGCGCGGCGATGCCCGTTCGTATCGCAACGTGCTGGTGGCCGGCAGCATCATAAATATTGGACTTGACCCGCTGCTTTTGTTTGGCTGGGGCCCCTTTCCGGCCATGGGCATTCAGGGCATTGCGCTGGCTACCGTTATTGTGCAAACCGCCGGATTAATTTACATGATCTATCGTGTCGGGCACACCGAGTTATTTATCCGCATCAGGCCACGATACTTCATCCCGCGAAAGGATTATTTCAAAGAAATCGCCCATCAGGGGTTTCCTGCCAGCCTCAATATGATGACCGTTGCCATCGGAATATTTATCATCACCTGGTTTATCAGCGGCTATGGCAACGATGGCGTAGCCGCTTATGGTATCGCCACCCGCATCGAACAAATAGCGCTGCTGCCCACCATTGGCCTCAACATAGCGGTGCTGGCCATCGTCGGTCAAAATTTTGGTGCTGGCCATTACGAACGAATAAAAGAAACTTATCGCAAAAGCTTAAAATATGGCGCTATCATTATGAGCGCGGGCATGGTGTGGGTATTTCTGCTTAGCGACCTGCTCATGAAGTTCTTCACCGACGACCCTCCCGTGATCGGTATCGGCGCCACTTATCTCAAAATTGCTGTGCTGATGTTTAATAGCTACGTGCTGCTAAATGTTTCTGTGGCTGTGCTGCAGGGAATGAAAAAACCAATGTTTGCCGTGTGGATAGGCTTGTTCAGGCAGGTGCTGCTACCAATGTTGCTGTTTGGAATATTTACCCGGGTGATGCGGTTGGAGATTACCTCCATCTGGTGGGGACTTGTGGCCATCAACTGGGCAGCAGCCGTTTTCTCAGTAGCTTATGTAGCGCGAAAGCTTCGCAAATTGCCACGCACGCCGCCATAAGCATCTGATGCGGCTGAACTTTAAGACGTTGTTGGTGTTAAAAAGATCATCAATGAAAATCCTCACTTATTCATCTTTGTATTAAAAATAAAACATCATGAAAACATTGGTATTCAAAAACAACGACACCGTCCCGATGGTGGGGCTGGGCACCTGGAAGTCGGAGCCGGGTGATGTGTATCAGGCCGTAATAGATGCCGTAGAAGCTGGATATCGCCACATCGACTGTGCACCCATTTACGGCAACGAGCGCGAAATAGGTTTGGCACTCGACCACCTGTTTAGTGCCGGAACTGTGCATCGTCACGAACTTTTTATCACCTCCAAACTTTGGAACAATGCCCATCGCGCCGACCAGGTGCTGCCTGCTCTTAAATCTACCCTCAACGATCTGCAGCTCGACTACCTCGATCTTTATCTGATCCATTGGCCAGTGGCACTCAAAAATGGCGTGGTTTTTCCCGAAAAGGGAGACGATATTTTTGCGCCCGACGAGATGCCGCTGAGCGAAACCTGGCTTGGCATGGAGCAGGCTCAGAAAAATGGCCTGGCGCGTCACATCGGCGTATCTAACTTTAGCCTCGAAAAACTCAAAAAAATTACCGACAAGGCCAATGTAAAACCCGAGCTTAACCAGATAGAGCTGCACCCTTACCTGCAACAGGAAAAGATGCTCAGTTGGTGCCACGACAACGGCATTTTGCTGACGGCCTATGCGCCGCTTGGCTCGCGCGACCGTCACCCTTCGATGAAAGGCGACAACGAACCCAGCCTGCTCGAAAATCCTGTTATAAATCAAATTGCCGGCAACCATGGCATGACCCCCGCACAGGTGCTCATCAATTGGGCGGTGGCGCGGGGCACCATTGTTATTCCCAAATCGGTGCACAAAGGCCGCATCATCGAAAACCTGAAAGCCATCGACTTTGAGCTTACCGCTGATGAGATGCTGAAAATCGAACAGCTCGACCGGCATTTTCGCTATGTCACCGGCAGCTTCTGGTGCATGAAAGGTGCGCCCTACACCTCCGACAGCCTTTGGGACGAGAAATAACCTCCGCAGGTAGGAATTCGCCAGATACATTCCGCTTAGGCTTTTTGTTTAAGTTGAAATTATTTTAAAGGTTCTGCCTGCTTTTCTAATAATTGAAACAGGCAAAGCCTGTAAAAATCCGCCGGACAAGGCATTCGCTCGTCCAAACACAGGCTTACCAAAGCTTTTACTCTGAGCTTGCGGAAGGGAACAACGGACAACAAACAACAAACACCCCTCCCCATTACAAAATGTTGCTTTTACATTAGCAGCTCGCCCAAAGGCTATATTTGCCCGGTACCGAAAAAAGAAACGTTTCACCAGTAAAGGGCAAGAGCATGATTAGTGAGGTTTTTCAAAAAGATACTGAGCAGCTGTTCGACACACCTATTATACAGCAAACGGCCTATTGGTCGGATGTAAAGAAAAATCTGGGCTACCAAACCCTGGCGCTCGATTACAAGTTGCCGCAAGAAGAGATAAATGATGCGGTTGCTGCATCCTCCTCAGTCCTTTCCGATTTGCTGACGATACTTCAGCCCATCGACAGCACACGCACCTATGCTTATGTGCCTTACGGGCCGGAGCTGGAGCCGTTGGCCGAAAACCAGGGGACCTTCCTCGAAGAGCTTTCGGAGAGCCTGCGGCCTTATCTGCCCGCTTCCTGCATCATGATTCGTTACGACCTGCTATGGGAATCACCGTGGGCTGCCGAGGAGTCGTTTTTTGATGCGGAAGGAGTGTGGGCAGGACCCCCCGACAGTCGTATTCAGGAGATGCGGCTAAACTACAATACTGCGAAATGGAATCTGCGAAAAGCACCCTCCAATATCCTGCCCAGCAATACCATTTTTATAAATTTGAAAAAACAAGCCAATCATTTGCTTGGCGCAATGAAACCAAAGACACGCTACAACATCAGGCTTGCCGAGCGTAAAGGCGTGCAGGTGCGCACGGCGGGTGTAGATGAAATAGAGATTTGGAATAAGCTCTATCAGGAAACCGCGAGCCGCAACGGCATCTTCCTCAACGACATCGACTATTTCAAAACTGTGTTTGCCACCCGTCCCGACAAAGATTCGGTGAAAGTGAAATTGCTGCTGGCAGAGTATAACGAAATGCCGCTGGCAGCTATGTTTTTGGTTATGTCGGGCAGGCGCTGTTCCTATTTGTATGGAGCTTCCTCGTCGGAGCATCGCAACCTGATGCCAACCTATGCGCTGCAATGGTATGCCATAAAAATGGCGCAGGAGCATGGCTGCACGGAGTACGATATGTTTGGCGTGTCGCCCGGCGCCGACCCTGCACACCCTATGAACGGACTCTATAAATTTAAAAAAGGATTTGGCGGCGATATTTTCCATACTCTTGGCTGCTGGGATTATCCACTAAAGGCTGACGAATACTTACAGCACATCGCCCGCGAAATGAAGCAGCAGGGTTTTCACATCAATTAAAAAAAGAAATAAAAAATAAAATAGTTGTGGTATTGATTTAAAATATACTTTTGCCGAATTAATTTAATTTATTACAATTACCATTACAATTATTTATTACAATGAGAAAAGGAACAGTGAAATTTTTCAACGAATCCAAAGGCTTTGGATTTATTGTCGAGGATGACTCGAAAAAAGAATACTTTGTACATGCTACCGGCCTGGTTGACGAAATTCAGGAAGGTGACACTGTCGAGTTTGACGTTACAGAAGGTAAAAAAGGATTGAACGCAATCAACGTTAAAGTTGCGTAATCGTCTTTCTTAATACTTTAAGTAAAAAAAAGCCTGCTTCATTTGGAGCGGGCTTTTTTTGTTTTTCGGTGATTGGGAATTTTATTGAAATTTATTCGTCCTGGCTAACACTGGCTACCGGCGGTTGGACTTTGTTTGCCGGGGAAGTTGATTTGAAAAGCTGTCATCAGTCTCTGCCCTCGCCAACATGCTTCGCATAATGGCGCCATTTGTCGATGGTTTGTTGCATATCGGCAGGCAGATCAGATTCGAAGTGCATCGTGCGCCGGGAGATGGGGTGTTCAAATCCCAGCGAACGCGCGTGCAGTGCCTGGCGTGGCAGCAGTTGCCGGCAGTTTTCGACAAACTGTTTGTATTTGCTAAAGGTGGTTCCTTTCAGTATTTTGTCGCCGCCATAGCGTTCGTCGTTGAAGAGCGGATGGCCGATGTATTTCATATGCGCCCTGATCTGGTGGGTGCGGCCTGTCTCCAGCCGGCAGCTCAGCAAGGTGACGTAGCCAAAGCGCTCTATCACCTGATAATGCGTGATGGCCGGCTTTCCCTGACTTTCGTCTTCAAATACAAACATCTGAAGACGGTTGTCGGGGTTTCGGCCGATGTTGCCGGTGATGGTTCCTTGCTCCTCGTCAAAATCACCCCACACCAGCGCTGTGTATTCGCGGTGGATAGCGTGATCGAAAAATTGCTTGCCCAGGATCGTTTGCGCCAGCTCATTTTTTCCTACCAGCAGCAAACCGGAGGTATCTTTGTCGATGCGATGTACCAGCGCCGGCAATATGTCGGGCTGATCTTTGTAATAATACGCCAGCGCATTGAGCAGGGTTCCGGTGTAATTGCCGTGCCCGGGATGCACCACCATGCCGGCAGCTTTGTTCACCACCAGCACATCGACGTCTTCATATACAACTTCGATAGGAATATCTTCAGCGATAAGCTCAAAATCCTGAACAGGCTGTGGCAACACAATACTGACTATGTCGTTGGGGCGGATTTTATAATTGGGCTTTTGTGGCAGGTCGTTTACCAGGATATTGCCGGCTCTGGCTGCGTTTTGAATCTTGTTGCGCGACACATTTTCCAGACGGTTAAACAGAAACTTATCCAGCCGCATTGCGCCTTGTCCCGGATCGGAGACAATGTGATAATGCTCAAAAAGCTCTTCCTGTTCTTCCTGATCGTTGGCGGAGGCGGGGGTGGTTTCGCGCATAAGTAGGTGATTTCTGTTTTAGAATTATTCTATCGATTTACATTCACCACTCTTTTCACCTCTTTCACCTGATCTTCGTTGTTCATTATTTTATTTAAAAATTTGCAACTTTTCCGACATGTCGTATCCTTTTGCAGGATCGATTATCCGCACGATATAAATTCCGTTGTGCAAATGAGAGAGGTTGATTGTGGATTGGTATTGCCCGTCGTACACACGCTGTCCCATCAGGTTGTATACCAGCACCTTTATCTGCGAAAGCTCTTCATCGGGCGGTTCGACAAATTCAGGTTCGTTGGTGTAGCCGGGGTAGTTGAGAAATTTTAAAGTAAGTTGTCCGTCGTAGCTTGGGTTGGGCGCCAGACGAAAGAGTTCGATGCTTGTTGATTTGTTTTTCGGTTGGGTGTCGGGCGGTTTTCCAAGCACCGGACGTATCATCAGCGCTCCCTTGTAGCTGGAGCGCGCCCAGGTTCCGGTGGTGTTGTAAAAAATGTGCCGGCTCACGTCGTTGGTAGCATCAAAGCCTACGTTGAGATTGTGCGAGGTGTTTTGTATCCATCCCACATAGATGGTTCCCTGCACCTGCAGCGCTTCATCAAGCGGAACGCGGTAAAACTGGTAGAGGCTGTCGGTAAACTGCGGCTTACGACGTTCTTTGGCGTAGATGAGGTTGCCGGGCTGGCCATTCAGGTCGTTCCACACCGCCAAAGTAAAAAACTGTTGGTTGGTGCCTTTCAATGTTTTATTAAAATAAAAATCGACAGCACGCAGCGTGTCGCGCTGGTAAAGCTTAAACTGGTAGGCGAGCTGTGCCCCGGCAGGGGTGAGGCCGTAGCCAAATTCGGCGCTGCCATCGTCGTAAGCGTAGTAGTCGTAAAGCTTCTGGCGAAAGGTCATCGTGTCGCCAAGTCCCAGTTCCGGGTCGCCCTGCAGATAATGCCGGATGTCGAAATAGATGCTGTCGCGATTGCCGAAAGGCGCATATTCACCCTTAACCGATGGATTGGCGAAGTTGGAATAGTCAGAAAAGCCACTTACATTGTAGGGCTGCAGGTCGCCGCTACCGCCGTCGTAATCAAACTCGCGCTGCCCCAGATCATTATAAACCTCATACATGTATTGCACGGTCTGGTTGCCGTTGTCGAGGTTGCTGATGAACATTTCAAAGGCAGTGCCCATGGCTTCTCCGGGATTATTGCTGTATTGATAAAAAGGCATGCTGGTAAACTCTTTGAGAAACGAAGGTGCCCGTTGCGAAAAAGTAACATCACGGTGCGTGCTGTCAAGGCGGCTGCGGTTACGATCCAGCACGATATAGTCCACATTCCAGTAATCGCAGTTGCTCTGCCAGCTCTGCAGGTTGTCGCTGGCAATGCTGGCGTAGTTCATCAGCCTGAACTGGAAGTCGTTTCTAAACCACAGCGAATCGATAACCGGAATAAAAATCTGTTTGAAATATTGCGAATCGTTGGCGGCACGGAACTCCTCGAGCGTACTGCCCGGCACACCCCAAACCGGCTGCCAGTAAGTTTCAGGTACAAACACCGAATCGCATGGCAGCGTCACCATGTCGCCGCGATAGAGTGTGTCGAGGATGCGCATTCCCCAGCTAAAGTCGCATGGCGAAAACAAAGTGTCGCCGGGAAAGATGGTGTCGACATCGTAAATATCTACCGGAACAGTAATGGAATCGATACGGCTGTAGGTGGTGTTGCCGGTGTAGTAGCCAAAGTGGAGCACAAGCGAATCCTGAGGCTGTGGGTCGTTACCGATGCCCTGGGGTTGGTAATAAAAACTCAGATAAATCGAATCGGCCGGCGAAAGCGCTTTTGCCGCGGGCGAAAAAATCGAGTCGAGCCGGATGGGGCGGGAGATGAGTTGGTCAGCTTTGAATTGCAACGGGTTGGCATTGCCATAAATGTTGCCTTTGCTGTCGATGGCGTCGAAGGTGGCGGCACCCCACGATGGAGGAAACAACGGGAAGTCGCTGTTGATATAAACGTCATTATTCATCCAGCGTGCGGTGTCAGGGAAAATGCCCGGCTGCTTGAAGTCGTCGAAAAATGGCAGCCTCACCGGTTGTGGAATTTCCAGCTTCGAAGATTTCAAAAAGTTTTGCTCAAAAGCCTTTTGTTGCTGCGGTGATACTTGTTTCACGGCAGGATTTACGGGCAATCCCGTAAGAATTTCCTGTCCCGGCAGATCGACCGCTAAAAGAGCTATTAATATGGAAATAAAAAAATACTTCATTCTGTTGGTTCTTCTTCCTGATTAATGATTTCGTCGATTTCCTCCGGCGGATTATTTACCGACTGCACGAGCGAATCGAAATCGTAAAACTCCTCTGAGCGCAGCCACAGCTCCATCGGCGTACCCATATCCACCCATTGTGTTTCCTGCCAGTCGGGTTGTTGTGCATACACGCGCATGCGTTCGCTGCTGCTGCCGCCGTCGTAATATTTTATTCTGCCCATATTCAGCGAAGCGTTAAGGATGGCTTCGGAGGCTTGCTGCAAAGTCATGCCAAGTAAAAACGGCACTACGGTTTTTTCATTGTTCAGGCCGGTGCCCAGGGTAAGGTCGATGTGTGTGCCTTTCATCACTTCGGTGCCGGGGGCGATGGTGGTGTCGTTGATTTGTTGGTTCAGCACGGCGTTGCGCGCAAAGTTTATTTCGTAGGTGAGTGTGCCTGCCTGCAAGCCGGCGATCTTGAGTTGGTTTACCGCCTGACGCAGCGACAAATCCCTAAGGTTTGGCATCTTCACCATTTCGGGAGCGGTAGCCACGATGGTGACATAAATTTTGCGTCCGCGTTTTACCGTGGCACCGGGATAGGGGTTTTGCAACACCACTTCTCCTTTGTGATATTTGTCGTCGTAGATGGAGTCGATGATGATAAAATCGAAATCATCGGCCTGATCATGCTCCGCGAGCTGCGTGGCATGTAAGCCGGCAAACATCGGTACCCGAACGTTCTCACCGTGACGCGTGTATAAATTAATGCTCATCATCACAACCCAAAGCAGCACTGCAAGAGCCACTATCGCTATCGCCAGATTTTTGAGAAAAATTTTACTTTTCAAAAACGTTGTTATCCGCATACATTCTTCTGATGGCCCGGAGCCGTCATATCCTTTTCTTTATAAATAAAAGAGACTATTTTTTAAAAATTAATAACTGCCAATGCTTGTTTTTATTGCAGTTGCAGAAGGGCAAAGATAGCAGATAAATGCACTATCGGAATTGGCCGAGCCGGATGGCGTTTTTGTGTGGTAACGTATTTTGATCAGAACATAAATTTTTGCTAACGATGTGCAGAAAATAAAAAATGCCGGAGTGTTTTCCGGCATTTTTTATTGGGTTTATTAAAAAATATTTCTCTACACCCACTTCTGCAGGCAGAAATCCTGACGGTGGGGCATCAGCTCATGCTTGGGGAAGATGCGGAAAGCATAGTTGTAGGTGCCCGCTTTGAAGGCGTGGATGTCGGCAGCATAACGTGCCATGCTCTCTTTTACCTCTATCAGTGGCATCTCTTTGCTGAAAAGTATTTTGCTGACTTTTCCTTCCGATTTTTTGCCAAAGATCACTTCTACTCCCAGATGTTCGGCTTTTATGCCGTTGGTGTAGATGACTACTTCTGTCGAAAAATCGTCGACGATAGTGAGCGCTTGTGTGGTGGAATCGGGCACCATAAGTTTTTCGAGGCGGATGTGCGGCCACTTGCTGGTCATTTCCTGTTTCCAGGCTGCATATTCGCCTGCCAGCTTATAGTTGTCGCGGTTCATGGTTTCGGCGCGGTGGATGAGTTTATCATAGAATTTTGTGTGATAATCTTCGAGCATGCGTTTCATGGTAAAGTTGGGTGCCACCTCCGAGATGGTGTTTTTGATGTACTGAACCCATCGCTCGGGAACCCCCTGCTTGTTTACGTCGTAATACAACGGAACGATCTGCTCCTCAAAGAGGTTGTAGATGATTTCGGCGTCGAGTTCGTCCTGGAAATGTTGGTTGGCATAGGTGCGGGCTTCGGAGACGGCAAAGCCGGCATTTTCCTGATATCCTTCAGCCCACCAGCCGTCGAGTACAGATAAGTTGACCACGCCGTTCATGATGGCTTTTTCGCCACTCGTTCCGGAGGCTTCCAGTGGCCGCGTAGGTGTGTTGAGCCAGATGTCGACGCCCGGGATAAGTTTTTGCGCAAGCTCGATATCGTAATTTCCTAAAAAAACAACCTTTCCGATAAAATCGGGTGTTTTGCTAATCTCGATGATTTTCTTGATAAGCTCCTGTCCCATGGTATCGCGCGGGTGGGCTTTGCCGGCGTAGATAAACAGCAGCGGGCGCCCGGTAGCGTTGACAAGCCGGGCCAGACGCTCCAGATTGGAAAACAACAGCTTGGCGCGCTTGTAAGTGGCAAAGCGGCGCGCAAATCCTATTGTCAGCGCATCGCCTTTAATGGCTTCTATGGTGTCGATCACCAGCTTGGGATTTTCCTGACGCTTGGTCATCTCGTCGCCCAGACGAGTGCTGATGTAATCGATCATCTCTTTTTTGAGCTGCTTGCGTGTTTTCCATATCTCAGCATCATCTACCTGTTGTATGCGTTTCCACATGTCGAAGTTGAGCTGATTGGATTTGTAGTCTTCGCCAAACACTTTTTTATACATCATTTTCCATGGCTTGGTGGCCCAGGTGGGCAAATGCACACCGTTGGTAACGTACCCGATGTGGCTTTCTTCGGGATAATATCCTTCGTAGAGCGGTGCAAACATATTTTGCGATACGCGACCGTGGATGCGGCTCACACCGTTTATTTCCTGCGACATGCGCGCCGCCAGCACGCTCATCGAAAACTCCTCGTGCGGGTTGTTGGGATGAAACTTGCCCAGATTCATCATGTCGTTCCACGAAATGTTGAGCCTGCCGGGGTAGTGCGGGAAATAGGTGCGCAGCAAGTCTTCGCTGAAATAATCGTGACCTGCCGGCACGGGGGTGTGGGTGGTAAATAGCGTAGAAGAACGCACTACTTCCAGGGCTTCGTTGAAGTCGAGCTTTTCGGCCTGGATAAGATAACGCAGCCTCTCAAGTCCGATAAATGCAGAGTGCCCCTCATTGCTGTGGAATATGTCGGGTTCCAGACCCATGGCTTTCAGTACACGTATGCCACCTACGCCAAGCAGAATTTCCTGCTTGAGACGGTTTTCCAGATCGCCGCCGTAGAGCTTATGCGTAACCGTACGGTCGAAATCAGTGTTCTTTTCAAAGTCGGTATCGAGCAAAAACAACGGGATACGGCCTACGTCGCAACGCCATACGCGTGCAAGAATCAGACGCCCCGGCAGCCCTATTTTTATCTCCAGTTGGTTGCCGTCCTCATCCAAAACTTTCTGTACGGGCAACTGCGAAAATTTCTGTGTCTGGTATTCCGCCACCTGATCGCCAAACAGGGAGATGCTTTGCTGGAAATATCCGAAACGGTACAGCAGTCCTACTGCCACCAGGTTTTCGTTAGAGTCGCTGCACTCTTTCAGGTAGTCGCCAGCCAAAATTCCCAAACCGCCTGAATAGAGTTTCAGCGATTGGTGCAAGCCATACTCCATGCTGAAATAGGCGATTTGTTTGGCAGGTTTATTTTTGGATTCAGCCAGATATTTTTTAAACTTATCGTAAGTTTCGTGGTAACGCTGGAGAAAGTCCTGATCTTTTTCTAACTTCTCCCACTCATAGATGTTCAGCGAGTCGAGCTGGACAATGGGGTTGTGGTCAAATTCTTTCCACAACACCGGGTTGATAGATTCGAAGAGCTCGGCAGCTTTATAATTCCACGACCACCAGAGGTTACGCGAAAGTTCCTGCAGGCCTTTGAGTTTTTCGGGAATGCTGGGTTCTATGGTTACCCGCTTCCATATCGGCAGGTCTTTGCTTGGCGTCTCGGTGAGTTTTTTCTTTTTGCCCTTCATCAGGCTTGTGGGGAACGTCTCCACGCGCCCGGCAACTTTTTCGAGTGCTATCGAATAAGCCTGGCGGTAGAAGTCGATGAAGTTTTCCCATTGCGCGGCAGTGGCTATTTGGGCAGCATTTTCGCGTGCTTCAAGCATTTGTTTTTTGCTCATGCCGGCATAGTGCAAGAGCGCTTTTCTGATTTGCTCCACCATGTCGGCGTCGTTGTCGTCGGTACGGTTGGCCACCACTATGCCGGGGTGGTTGTCGTCGAAGGTGGTTTTCACCCATTGCCCAAAACCTGCCTGCTCGGTGGTAAGTGTCGGCACACGGAAAGCCACGCTCTCCAGCGGCGTGTAGCCCCAGGGTTCGTAGTACGACGGGAATACCGTAAAGTCGCTGCCGGTAAGAAGTGTGTAATAATTCAAATCGAAAATACCATCCTGCCCGTTGAGGTAGGCAGGTACGAAGATGATGCGCACCTTGTCGCCAGGCTGATTTTTAAGTCCTGTTTTTTTGATCTCTTTCAGGATGGCGTCGTGTTCTATTTCGTAAAGGCCATGGGTGAGATATTCGCCCGAGGTGGGATGATCAAAATCCGGGCTTTCCAGGCGTTTTTGTAGCTCAGGACGCGGGCCGCTTTGATTTGCCGGAATTTTTATAAAAGCCAGGATTTCCTTGTCGGGATGTTGCCGGGCCAGTTGTCCGATGGCTTCAATGAAAAGGTTGATGCCTTTGTTGCGAAATTCGTAGCGACCGCTGGTGAGGGTGATGAATGTGTCGCGGGGTATTTTTTTATTAAAAAGGGCATCGGCAACCTGGAAAAGCTTTGCACGTGCTTTTTCGCGCTTCTCCGAGGCATCTTTTTCGTCGAGAATCATCGACTTAGAAAAGCCGTTGGGCGTAACCACATCCACAGCTTTTTTGAGCAGTTTCTCTGCTTCGCGGGCGGTGGTATTGCTCACCACTGTGAAGGCGTCAGCATTTTGTGCGGTTTTCTGCTCGAGCGAAAAACGCGAAATCATTCCAAAACTGCGGGCCATGGCCTCGCCGTTGTACTGTTCCATTTTACCATACAAAGCCAGGCCGTTTCCGGAGATGGCGCGCCCGATGGTGGTGGCGTGGGTGGTGAAAATGGTGGCAACCTGAGGAACAAACTCGTTGAGATAAAGCACTCCCGTTCCCGTCATCCATTCATGAAAATGTGCTACTACCTGGTCGCTGAACGAAAGATTGTATTTGTAAAAATTCTCGATAACTTTTCCCACAGCATAACCAAACATGGCCGGCTCTATGTAGTCCCAGCCGCCGCTGATGGAGTCGACTTTGTATTTTTCCCACAAACTGAAAAAGATGGTGTCTTTTTCGGGGAAGAGGCCTGTAAAGTCAACCAGCAGAGCGATAGGACGGGAGGGGATATTCCAGCGGCCCACCCTGAAATGCAGACCCTCTTCGGCGGCAGCCTCACGCCACTCGGCCAGCAGTTGGCGGTCTTCGATAAAATCGGGGTTGGCACGTGTTTCTTTCCACACGTCGGGACCAATGGTGATGTAATGGTCGCCATATTCCTTCTGTAGCAGCGGCGCTTTGGTCGACAGCACCGTGTAGATGCCGCCGATCATGTTGCAGATTTCCCAGCTCGTTTCAAAAATATAGTTAGGTTTTTTTAATTCTTTAGTTTGCATAGTTGAATTTTAGTTTAATGAAGCCATCTTTAAAAGCATGCAAAAGTAGGGTTTTTGGTTGAACCCGATTTTTGCCGCTCTATTAAAAAGATAGCGGTGATAATTGTTTTGATAATTCAATTTTTTAACAGATCGCCTGCACAGCCTCTTTATCTCCGCCGTCGCTACACCGGGTCGGCGGCGATAAATTTGGACATGTTGCGCGAGAGTTCGATGCGATTGAATAGGGAATCGACGATGCGGCGGTAAAGATCATCTTTGAGCAGCTTGTCTTCCACGCCGGCGTCGATGTTGGGGTTGTCGTTTACTTCGATCAGATACACTTCGCCGTTCACCTCTTTCAGATCCACGCCATAGAGTCCGTCGCCGATGAGCGCTGATGCCTTCAACGCCGTCTTGATGATTTTGGGCGGGATGAGATGCAGCGGCACCGTCTCGAAGTTGCCCTCCTGGTCGGCGGCTTTGCCTTTCCAGTTGTAAATTTGCCAGTGTCCTTTGGCCATAAAATATTTGCACCCAAACAACACCTGGTGATCCAGGATGCCGATGCGCCAGTCGTATTCGCTGGGCATAAACGACTGTGCAACGATCAGCTCTGAATTTTTAAATAGCTCCTTCAGGCGCTCGTTCATCTCGTCATGGTTTTCTACTTTTGTTACACCCAGCGAAAAAGAGCCGTCGGGCTGCTTGAGCACCATGGGGAAGTTAAGCCCGGCCATCTCATGGCTCCTGAAGCCCCACTTGCTGATCACTTTGGAGTAGGGCATCTTTATTTTGTTGAGTGCCATGCGCTCGTAGAGATAGATTTTGTTAGAACACCTGAGGATCGACCACGGATCGTCGATCACCACCAGCCCTTCGCTGTAGGCCATGCGCGAAAAGCTGTAGGTGTAGTTGTTTACGTTGGTGGTTTCGCGGATAAAAAGAGCGTCGAACTCGCTCAGCCGGTTCAAATCTTCGCGCGTGATAAACTCGGTGTAGAACCCGCGTTTGTCAGCCACAGCTTTAAACTTCTCGAGTGCCCGCGCGTCAGACGGCGGGTTTTTCTCCTCGGGGTTCACCAGGATGGCCAGGTCGTATTTGTAGTTTTTCAATCTGGGAATCGCAAAGCGCTTTCGCGCAAAAAACTCATGCATAAACGCATAAAGCTGTTCTTTGTCGGCGTCGTCGAGTTTGTTGATGCCTATGGGCGTTACCTTCTGGATGTACCATTTGTCGCTTTTGGTAAAGCTGATCTGCAGGATGGGCGTCTCGAAGAGTTTGTAGAGCCGGCTGGCCAGCAGCTTGTATTTTTCGTTGATGGTGTGGCCAAAGTACATCACAATCGACAGCCGCGTTTGCTCCAGCCCGTTGAGCGACTTTTGTATCAGATCGTCTACTTCCGTAGAAATGCTCTTGATGATGGAGATGTTGCGGTAGTCGCCGATGGTGGCCACGCTGGGGATTACGCGGTGGTCGCGTGCCGAAGCCAGCAGCGACACATAATATCCCATGCTTTGGTAGCGGTAGGAGTTGCAAAGGTTGAACACGCGGGCATTCTTCAGCTCCTGGTATTTCTGGTCGGAGATGTATTTTTTGGCCGAGACCACCTTCACGTTTTCGATGTCGGGACAGAAGTTGCGCACGCTGTCAACCACCACAATATTTTCACGCGTAGTTTTTTCTTTCACCACCTGCAACTGATAGTTCATCTTCACGGCGTGTTTGCCTTTTTCGTAGTAATCGGGCAGATGCTCTATAATTTTAAAACCAAAGCTTTCGTACCAGGCTATCAGCGGCTCATCGCCGGCGTAGGCTTCCAGCGACACTTTCTCGTAACCTTTTCCACGTGCCAGGTCGAGGCAGTAGGTAATCATCATCTTGCCCAGGTTCATGCCGCGGTATTCGGGCAGTACAGCAATGGAATAAAGGCGCAGGGTGTGCTTGTGCAGATGCAGCACCAGCGACCCCACGTCGGTCCACTGATTTTTGATTTTGATGCGACAGATCAGCACATCCTGAAAAAGGCTGGTGATGCCCAGGCGGAGCATCCGTCGCGAAGTCTGTTGAAATTTAGGGAAACATGCCTGCTCTGTTTTTTCCAAAAAAGCCAAATCGTCGATGTCGGCACGTTTGAATTTTCTATCCATTTCTTAAAAATAATTGCGAAGACCCTCCTCGATGTATTCGTGCCGCCATATCTCAAACAGATGCTGCTGCTCCGGCGGTTGCGCCGGGCGTTGTTTCATCAGAGCTGCTACCTCTGCCTGAGCTTCTGTTTCTATGGCAAGACTTGCCGATTCTGTCCTCATCAATGAATAAATTTTATGGTTTAATGCGGTTGTTTTCAAAGAGCTTTTCGCCAAACGATCCTCGTCGGTCAGCAAAATGTTCTGATAACTCACTCCTTGCTCATCATATTTTCTTATGTACCCATTTTCTGTAATCACTTCACCGGCTTCTGCACAACGCCCGGCCACCATGCGCCGGTAGCCGGCCTTTTGAAATCTGTTTTTATAATCAAAAGCACAATAGTTGATGCCAATGTTCAAATCCAGGCTGTGTGCAAAATCCAGTATTTCCAGTGCTGCCATTTCCGACTCCAGCACAACCGGGCGTTCGGCAGCCACAAAAGTATAATTTCTTTTGGCCAACTGCTTTACATTATGTTGCGTCAATCGCATCTGATGCAGGTTCAGGTTGTTAACGCCCAAGTCAATCATCTGCGGAAGCAAGGCTTTCAGCGTGTTAATATCTTCTGGCACTGCCGGTATTTCGATGGTGAGGTGGGGAATAATTCCGGCAGCCAGTTTCAGGTTGTCCAATTTGTTGGCTTTAGCGCCAATATCAAAACGCACCTCATCGATACCTTCGGCTGCCAGCCGCCGGTAGATGTCAGGGTTTCCGGCGATGCCATTGGTGTAAAGCCAGGTGTAAACGGAGGCATCGCATTGTTTCCGCAAACTTTTCAGGTAAGCCAGGGTGCGCTCAAAGTAAAGCAGCGGCTCGCCTCCGCTAAAGCTCACCCCGCCAAAGTTCATCCAACGCACATATTCGGCGTAAGCCTCCGGCGTGTCGAAGGTAAGCATCTGCGACGATGGCACCGCGTCGGCCACCTGCGCCGACGGACAATAAAAACAAGCACCGTTGCACTTGTTGGTGATAAACAGGCAGCTCCAGCGTCCCAGTCCGCATTGCATACATCCTTTGGAAATGTGCTTGTGGAAGGGTTTGGTATGGTGAAACAACCATTGGTGGCGCTCATCCTGCAAAAGATGCTGGCGGCGGTCGGCCAATGCGGCATTTTCCCAGGCATTGAGCCACCGCAGCTGCGGCCAGGAGGCAAAGGCTTTTTTGTGTGTTGATAACAATTCATTAAAATAAGAATACAACGCTTCCATGGAATAAGTTGGGGGTTTTTAATTTTTAAAAAAGAAAAAAGGAAAAAATAATGCGCCAAAAAGGAAGAGTGCAATCTTAAAGATCGGAAAATATGTACAAAAACATCAGCAGCTTGTGCAGGTTTGAGCGGCTTTTTGCGGGTTGATGTTTTACAGACTTCCGGTTCATGGTGGTGGCAAAAGTAGATAATATCGATGGATTTGATTTCCGTTTTTATGAAAAATGAGAGGAACAGTGAGGATGGTAAATTATACTTGCTCTAAATTATTAAAAATCAAAGGCTGCCTCCTCAGATACCAAAGAAGTTCCTAATTTTGCACCCAAATAAAAACGAAGACAAATTTTATTTTTAATAATTGATAAACGAAAATTAAATCTGCTATGGGAAAACGAAAAATTGTAACGATGCCTGGCGACGGCATAGGCAAAGTAGTATTGGAAGAAGCCATCCGCGTGCTGGATGCTGCCGGCTTTGAAGCCGAGTACATACACGCCGACATCGGTTGGGAATATTGGTGTAACGAAGGCAACCCGCTGCCCGAGCGTACCCTCCAACTGCTGGAAGAACACAAAATCGGGCTTTTTGGCGCCATCACCTCCAAGCCCAAAGATGCCGCCTTCGACGAACTGAAACCTGAACTCAAAGAGAAAGGCCTGGTGTATGCCAGCCCCATCGTAGGGCTGCGCCAGCACTTTGGCCTCGACATCTGCATGCGCCCCTGCCACACCTACAAAGGCAACCCGCTCAACTTTATCCGCCGCGGCACAGGCGACACCATCGAAGAACCGGAAGTGGATGTGGTGATCTTCCGTCAAAATACCGAAGGCCTCTATGGCGGCGTGGAATGGAGCGACCCGCCACAGCAGGTTTACGATGCTTTGCTTACACATCCCAAGTTTAAGAAAAACTTCGGCATGCATCCCAAAGCCGAGATTTCTATCTCCACGCGTATCTTCACGCGGAAATATACCGAACGTATCCTGCGCGCCGCCTTCGAACATGCCAAAAACTACGGCTACAAATCCGTGACAGTATGCGAAAAACCCAACGTCATCCGCGAAACCTCCGGCATGATGTACAAATTGGCCAAAGAGATACAAAAAGCCGATTATCCCGGCATTGAGCTTTGGAACACCAACATCGACGCGCAAATGATGTGGCTCACCAAGAATCCCGAAAATTACGGTGTGATCGTGGCAGGCAATATGTTTGGCGACATCGCTTCCGATGGTTTTGCCGGCCTCATCGGCGGACTGGGTTTTGCCTGCTCGGCACAGTTCAACCCCGACACCGGCGTAGGTGTGTTTGAACCTACCCACGGCTCGGCGCCCAAATATGCCGACTATCCCGTATCCATCGTCAACCCCATCGCTATGATCGAATCGGCGTGCATGATGCTCGACTTTATCGACGAGAAGAAAATGGCCGAGCGTATCCGCAAAGCTGTAGCCGACGTTATTGCTGAAGGACGCGTGCGTACCTACGACATGATGAAGATGACCGGCCGTGCCGACGTAGTCGAAAAAGGCGCCGCCTCCACACACCAGATGGCCGACGCTATTATTGCAAAACTTTAAAACTTATTTAATTATGAAAAAAGAAATATTGGATCTGTGGCCCGAACTGGAATGGATTAAAGACGAAACGCTGCGCGAACAAACCGCCCGCACCTGGGAGCTGGCGCTCGAAAAAAGTGTGCTCACCGCCGACGACCTGCGCCGCATCCCTTTCACGCTGCTCTGCGGCCCCGACCTCAAGGTAACCTTTATGGAGCACAAGCGCTCGGTGGTGCACATTGCCCGCGATGCCGGCAACACCATCAACGGCATGTACAACGGCGAACTTACCGTGGATATGGATGTGCTCCTCTCCGGCGCCATCCTGGCCGACGTGGGCAAGCTGCTCGAATATGAGCTCGACGCCAACGGAACGGCAGTGCAGGGAAGCTATGGCAAATATTTGCGTCATCCCTTTTCGGGCGTCTCGCTGGCCGAGGCCTGTGGTTGCCCGCCTGCGGTGTGTCATATCATCGCCACCCATGCCGGCGAAGGCAACCTGGTAAAACGCACCACCGAAGCCTACGTGGTTCACCACGCCGACTTTATGACCTTCCTGCCCTTTAAAGAAAGATTGAAAGTTTAGGGTTTTAATTTTTGGAATAAGTTTGAAAAAAGGCTGCTGCATCGATTTGCAACAGCCTTTTTTAATCCCATAATAAAAATCAGGGAGTTAATGCAGTGAGAATATAATTTTCACTCCCGCACAAACTTCACCTTGCCGCGGATGCCTCCGTTGCTATAGATTACAGCCATGTACATACCGGGGCTCCAGCCCGAAACGTCGAGGCGGGTTTGCTGCTGCCCTTTGTAAATCTTTTGGCTGTGACACTGCCGCCCGTAGCTGTCGTAGCAGCGCAGTTCTATGTTGGCGTGATGCTCCGTATTTTCAAATTCCAGGGTGATGGTACCATCTTTCACTGGATTGGGATATGCCGTAATGGGTATCCGGCTGATGCGCTCGTTGTATTGCTGTGGCGTGGGTATTTCGTCCATGCCAACAAATAACCCACAATCGCTAAGCGTGATAAACCCAGTCTGTGGAAGCCCTGGCGTAGTACACAAGCTATCGTAAGTGTAGGTGCCGGGGTCGAGGGTGTCGTATTCGAGATTAGAGTTTAACTTTGCCAGAAAAATGTCTTTTGCACTTAACAAACTTGCTGAACTAGTTAGGATTTTGTTTTCATTAAACACTTTCATATCGTAAGGTGAATCGTTTTGTGCATGAATAACATAATTCAAAATATCATAGTTACTATTCATGTAGTTAGAATCGAATACAGCTTCCATCATATCGTAATGTGTTGGAGTTGAAATAGAAAACCCACCTCCTAAAATTATATTTGGGCTTTTCATTTCTAGTCTTGTAAATATCCCCTCACCGATTAATGGATTGATAGTACCCATGTCGATTGTATTGTGTCCTCGTATTTTACCATTAACATCATACTTCATCAAAAATGGATTAATCTCATTATTCCAATTTGATCCAACAGCGATAAATGTTTCATCAGAATCTTGTATCGACATCAGTGCTTTACCATAAATTGTATCAGATGTACCGAATGGTAAAACCCACTTTTCATGGCCTACACTATCCACTAAAACAAATAAGGATCTTAGACCCATTGGTCCACCCGGATTCCAGGCATCTTCCCAGTATGCGTTTCCCGTTAAAAGATATTCATTGGTTGCGGTTATAAGAATTTTGTTGCCTTCTGGATTAAGACTTCCGGGGTGTTCGTAGGCGCTGGCATAAGGATTACGCCACAACACTTCACCCGAAGCATTAAGTTTAAACAGGTGCATGGTATTGATGGGATGATAGCCATATTCGTTTACCAGAACTACGATGTCGCCTGATGGCAATTCTTTTACATCATTCGCCCAAGGGTAACTGGCTTCATGGCTTTCTGCAAAATTTACACACCATTCCTTTTCGCCACAGGCGTTAAGTTTGATTACATAGGGATTCGTCTTTTCACCTTCTGTTCGTTGATTATTTCCACAAATCAAAACTCCACCATCATTTGTAGGATCAAGGGCAGAGGATTTATTAAAGTAGCTGGTAAAAACCTTTTCCCACAAAACCTCTCCATTGACATCGGTTTTGATGAGCCAGGTTTTTTGAACAACGGAAGAATATTGATATCCCAATATAAAATATCCATTATCGTAAGCCTCTGCTATATCGTAGCTATAGTCGTAGCGGCCGGGTTCGCCGTAGTATTTAGGCCACGTTTGAGCTCGCAATTGGAGTGTTCCGGCAACAATCAGCAGCAGCAAAATATATCGTATTGCTTGTATATTTTTCATCATTTGTAAGTTTTTAGAAATCCGGATAACTCCTTATTAACGGAGCTATCCGGATAAGTTAAATTATCTGTAAATGCTTACTTTTTTTGTTGCAACCTGCTGTTTGTCAACAAAAGCAGATACCACATAAACTCCTGGTTTTAACCCACTGGTGGCGATCACCTGTTGTCCGACGGAACCGTTAAGCGGAAACCCGCTTACAATCCTGCCGTCCAATCCCGCAATTTGCACGGTGCCTGAAGCGTCCGGATGCTCCAGCATCCATTTGATGATGAGGTAATCGGCCGCCGGATTGGGATATACCTCCAGTTGCTCCCTGGCTTCGGCTGGTGCGCCGCCGTAAGGATACTGATGAACAGCAGCCGACTTGGTGGCGTCAGGAAACAAAACCGGCTCGTCGTAGTCGATCAACTCCATTGCCAGCAACAGGTTGCGTGCAAAGGTATTGGCCGGGCCGGCGCCATTTAGGGTTGCATTCATCAACCAATCCACCTCTGCACTGTCAGGTTCCGGTTGTTGCATGGTCAGCAGCAGGTTCATGTAATCTGTGAGTAAGGCATGCTCTGCCAACTGTTGTGCATCCAAAGTATATTGCATCGGGATGGCCGCAAGTGCATTCGATGCCGCCAGGCTGTCGGTTTGCTGCAGGTAGCAAAAAGCCAGATGCTCTTGTGCAGCCATATTTTTCTCGTTTTGCAGCAACACCATCAGGCTGTCGGTAGCGGATGGGCTGATGGTATCGGTGGCATAGATTTGTTTCAGCATTCTTGCAGCAAGGGCTGCGCGCTGGTTGTAGAAAGCTTCTGCGGCCATCAGATCGCCATAAACGGATATCAGGCTGCGTCCCTGTAAGATTTGCCCCAGCATATATTCAGGCACCGGGTTGGTGCGCTGCTGCAGCTTTTCGAGCAGTGCATCGCTTTTGGCAGCCTCCGGGTTGGCCACCATCACATCGCGGATCATAGCATCGGGCAGCACCTCCTCTTTGGCAATGGCCGCGGCCATTACCGTGTCGCTTACGTAAGGCGATGTGTTTAACAGTTCGCTGTATATCTCGTACGATTGCTGCGGCAGGCTCATGTCCACCTCCCACTGCAGGTTTTCGGTATTGCCGGCATCTTCGAGCGCCTGCAGCAACTGACTGACAGAATCGGACTGCTGCTTTGAGTCAGCAAGGAGGTTCCGTAAATCTTGCTCTATAGCACCACCGCCGCCTGGCAGGTTGAGGTAAGATACACAACTGGTCGTATCCCATAGAGCATTGTAGTTAGGGTGAGCAGTGACCTTTAAGGAATCATAATACAGTGGCTTGAGATGATATAGTTCATTTACATGATAAAAATAGGTAAAATGGAGTCCCAGGTTATTAATATCGGTAAAGGTACCCTGGGGGCCTGTCCAGCTAAAGCGGTTGCCGGCAGGGGCATCGGGCTGTGGAGCCGACGAACCCTGGTAG
>Ga0265295_1003302_pt1 | contig 23754 bp, 21 predicted proteins | sample Munlansysbiofilm_FD_192503 | JGI IMG/M metagenome (GOLD analysis project Ga0265295, IMG submission 192503) | Leachate microbial communities from a municipal landfill in Southern Ontario, Canada - Methane capture system biofilm | ecosystem: Engineered > Solid waste > Landfill > Unclassified ...
GGCCTGGTTATCGCCAGCTTCCAGTGAAGCATGAGATAAAAACGCGGCCAGCGGGGAAATGGCTTCCGGAAACATGATGTCCGGATCAACGGAAACAGGGGGTTCTACCGCCTTGCTGGCGGGCATCCCCTCGTAGTTTTCTTCAAGAGAAAACACGGTTGCCGCATTAATCAACTCACTTAAGTTCTCAAGGCGTTCCGCTCCCTCGCGCTCTTTTTCGTAATGCTCTTTTAATCCTGAAATTTCAATAACGTGCTGCACCAGTTCGGGTAAGGTAACGGTTTGCCCCACCTCGGCCATTTGCTTGATAAGTTGCACAAACGAGGCAAGATTGCCACCCCCTTTTCCTGAAACCGCACCAATGGCATGCGCCATGCTGCAACCAATTTGACGCGCGGCATCGGTCAGGTTTTCAAGGGTACGGGCACCAATACCACGAGTGGGAAAATTAACCACCCGCATGAAAGAGGTATCGTCACCCAAATTGGCCACCAGGCGCAGGTAGGCCAGCACATGCTTGATTTCCTGACGCTCGAAAAAGCGCAGGCCACCATAAACCTTGTAAGGAATCCGGGCTGAGAACAGGGCATGCTCTATCGTGCGCGACTGTGCGTTGCTGCGATACAGGATGGCAATATCACGTCTTGCCCGCCCGTCATTAAGCAGTGCCTTGATCTCTTCCATCAGCCATTGCGATTCTTGCAAATCGGTGGGTTGCTCTATGATGCGCAAGGGTTCACCGGCACCACGGTCGGTCCACAGGTTTTTACCCATGCGATCATTGTTATGTTCAATCAAGGCATTGGCCGCATCCAGGATATTGCCATAAGAACGGTAGTTTTGCTCAAGCCGGATAATATTGCCTTTGGCGTAATCACGCTCGAAAGCGGTCATATTACCCACATTGGCACCACGAAATGCGTAGATGGACTGGTCATCATCACCCACGGCAAACATTGAGGCCTCTTGACCGGCAAGCAGGCAAAGCCACTTGTACTGCAGGTCATTGGTATCCTGAAATTCGTCTACCAGGATATGCCTGAAACGGCGCTGGTAGTGTTCACGAACCGGGGCATTTCTGGCCAGCAATTCATAGGCACGCAACAGCAGTTCGGCAAAATCAACCACCCCTTCACGCTGGCATTGTTCCTGGTAGAGCTGATAAATATCCACCACCCGCTGGCGATGCGCATCCCATACTTCCATGGTTTCAGGACGCTCGCCCTTTTCCTTGGCCGCATTGATAAAACGCTGCATCTCTTTGGCCGGAAATTTCTCATCATCGATATTGCCGGTTTTAATCAGGCGTTTGATGGCCGACAGCTGGTCTGCCGTATCAAGAATTTGAAACCCCTGGGGCAAGCCGGCATCACGGTAATGGGTACGCAAAAGGCGGTTGCACAAGCCATGAAAAGTGCCTATCCACATGCCCCGGGCATCAATGGGCAACATGCCCGTTAAACGGGCAAGCATTTCTTTGGCTGCTTTATTGGTAAATGTGACAGCCAGCAAGCCATAAGGTGAAACCTGGCCCGTTTGAATGAGCCAGGCCATGCGCGTAGTGAGAACCTTGGTTTTACCACTTCCGGCGCCTGCCAGAACCAGCGCGTACCGCGCTGATGACGTTACCGCAGTACGCTGTTCGGGATTGAGCTGATCAATCATGCCGCGTAACGTTTCAGGCGCAATGCGAATTGCTCAAGACCCTGAATACCACTTTGCTGGGCTTGCTGACACCAGGCCTGCAAGTCTTGCAACAGTTGTTCACTGCTTGCCGTAGAGCTTGCCCAAACACGCGTAAGATCATCACGCATAGTCACCAGGGTTGCCAGGACTTTATTCTGGGACAGCGCACTCTCAAGCTCTTCTTTTTCAGTTGGCTTCAGGGACTGCTCTGCCTGGGTAATGCGATCGGCAACCGATTTCAGCAAGGCTGCCTGCTGGATACTAAGGCTGTCCTTGACACCTTTAAGGCGCTCAATTTCTGCCTGGGCCGCCTGTTTAAGCAAATCCGCATAGCGGGTCATGATTTCATAACGGTGAGTGATCACGCCTTGCAGGGTTTTTTCAGTGACCAGATCAGGCTTTTGTTCAAGTTTTAATTTAGGGGCCACTTTACGCACTTTAGCCAGGCCCACATAACTCATTAGCTTGATATACAGCCAGCCAATGTCAAACTCATACCACTTGCTGGAAAACTTGGCCGATGTACCATAAGCATGGTGGTTATTGTGCAGCTCTTCGCCCCCAATAATAATGCCAATCGGGAACAGGTTTGTGCTGGTATCCGGGCTGGAAAAATTGCGATAACCAATATAGTGGCCCAGGCCGTTTACCACACCGGCCGCCCAGAATGGGATCCAGGCCATTTGCACGGCCCAGACTGCCAAACCGGCAGCCCCAAACAACAACACGTCTACAATCAAGGTCAAAATAATACCCAAGCCGGAATGACGAGTGTAGATATTACGCTCAAGCCAGTCATCGGGGGTTCCGTGACCGTAACGTTTGAGGGTTTCCTCATTGGCAGATTCTTCACGGTACAGTTCTGCCCCTTGCCACATTACTTTTTCTATGCCATACACAACAGGCGAATGCGGATCACCTTCTTTCTCGCATTTTGCATGGTGTTTGCGATGAATGGCCACCCATTCCTTGGTAACCATACCGGTGGTAAGCCACAACCACAAGCGGAAAAAATGAGAAATAATGGGATGAAGATCCAGACCACGATGAGTCTGGCTGCGATGCAGAAAAACAGTGACTGCAACAATGGTGATATGCGTAAGAACCAGCGTGACAAGAATAACTTGCCACCAGGACAGTTGCAATAAACCACCCGCCACAAAATTAAGAATATTATCCATAAACCTTACCAGGTCTCCTAAAAACGTTTGCTTCAGTGTTCAGGATTGGAATGACATACAGAAAAAAAGTTCTGTTCCAGCCCTGTTTACTTGCTTCAGATGATTACCATCATGCTGAAAAAAAAATATGATTGTACAAATCTATTAAAAGAATTAAAAAACTTAATAACAGATTGATTTGATTAATAAATCATTATGGCATGTTTATAAATGCAACGCAAAAAAATGACTAATTCCCATTCTGTCGAGATGGAAATCAGCCATTTTAAATTACTTACGACGACCGCTTATCTTTTACAGACTTGTCTTTGTTTGCGCTTATTGTTTCAGTTGCTTCGGTTTCAGCAACTTCGGTTTCAGTGGCTTCTGGTGCGGTTGCTTCGGTTACTTTGGTTGCTTCGGTTACCGTTTTTGCAATTTCACTACTTGCCACAGCTTCTTCCGTTTCGGCCGTTTTATTAGAAACAGCCGCCACATCTTCGCTTGACGCTTTCGCAACAGAAACCTTTTCAGCGGCCTCTTTTTTTACAGCTACCTCGTCTTTTTTCCGGCGTTCAAGCACTGCAGCAAAAAAGCCGTCTGTACCGTGAACATCCGGACGCAGGTGAAGGTATTCATTTTCCATGACCAGATTGGGGCAACGATCTCCCAGCACCTCATTCACATGAAGCAGCGTAAAGTCCGGGTGATTTTGCAAGAACCGCTCAATCTGCTGCTCGTTTTCCTCGGGCAGAACACTGCAGGTTGAATAAACCAGGCGTCCACCGGGCGCAACGCAACGCGAAGCGCTGGCCAAAATACTTGCCTGCATGGCCGTCAATTCAGCCACATCTTTGGGTGACTGCCGCCACTTCAGGTCTGGGTTGCGACGCAAAGTACCCATCCCGGTACACGGTGCATCTACCAGCACACGGTGCGCCTTGCCAGCCAAACGTTTAACGCGCGCATCGTTTTCACTGGTAATCACAACTGGGGTAACATTGGACAGTCCACTGCGGGCAACGCGTGGCTTGGCTTTTGCCAGACGCCCCGCTGACACATCAAAAGCGTAAAGGCGACCGGTTGAACGCATAAGCGCCCCCAACAAGAGGGTTTTACCACCCGCCCCCGCACAAAAATCGATCACCATCTCGCCCCGACGCGGGCTAACCAGCATCCCCAGGATTTGGCTACCTTCATCCTGCACTTCGAGTGAGCCGTTTTCAAACAAAGGCCAGCGATTAATGGCCGGTTTTCCTTTCAGGCGTATACCCCATGGGGAATACGGGGTGGGCTGCGGCTCGAACGGCTCTGCCGGTGAATCTTTGAAAGCGGCCAGTACCGTTTCACGATCGGTTTTGAAACTATTAACGCGCAAATCAAGCGGCGCTTTTTCATTAAGGGCGGCAATCAGGGACTCGACATTGTCAAGCTTGCTGAAGTACTCATATAACCAATCAGGCAGGCTGCCCCGAACAGCGGGCGACAAAGCACTCTGATCTATGGTTTGCAAATGCTCAAGCCAGGCATTTTCATCGTCGGTAAGGACAGCCCGGATGGCGTCGTGCCCCAGGGTTGAAGACAGCCCCAGAATAGCTAAACGTTGCAACGATGAACCAACGCCACTTTCGGCAAATTGCCGGTAACGGCGCAAGTTACGCAAAATATCAAAAACAGCCTCGGCCACTTCGGCACGATCACGACTGCCCAATGACTTGTTCATCCGGAACCAGGCAGACAATACCGCATCAGCCGGAAATTTCCATTTTTGCACTTCGGCAAAAACGGTTTTAACCTGCTCTATGCGTACGGCATAAACCGGGGCTTTGACAACAGGCTTTTCAGGGCCTTTTCTTCTGCCGGCAGAACCCTGCCGGCTGCGTGAGGTGGCACTTGATCTCATTTTAATTATCCTTTTTCTGAAAACATGAACAGTGAAGGCACTTCACGTTTATAAACAACCTTGCCATTATCGCCCAGTTTTACAATATCTTCTGCCAAATAGCCCACAACGGCTGGAAACATTATGTGCTCCATACCCAGTACCCGTTGCGCCAGCGCATCGGCGGTATCGGTTTTAAGCACGGGCACGGCCGCCTGTGCAATGATGGGACCATGATCCAGCACCGGTGTGACAAAATGAATGGTGCAGCCATGCAGCATCACACCTGCATCCAGCGCCTGCTGGTGCGTATCCAATCCGGGAAAGGCTGGCAACAGGGAAGGATGAATATTAATAAGCCGACCATGGTAATGATGCACGAATTTTTCGGTCAGAATGCGCATGAAACCGGCCAGCAATACATAGTCGGGACGATGGGCATCAATAACTTCCTGCAGGGCTTGATCGAATGCATCGCGCGAATCATAATCCTTGTTCAGGATTTCGTGTACATTAATACCCTGCTCTTTAGCCCATTCAAGACCCTTGCTATTCCTTGAGTGGGAAATAACAGCCGCAACATGGATGTCTGGCCGGTTTTTGGCCATATTAACAATAGCCTGCATATTCGAGCCCCGGCCCGAAATCAGCAGAACAAAACGTTTGGGTGATTGATTTACAACAGTCACAGCATAACTTCCTTCTTAATGAAGCGTAAAATTGTAAACTGTTATTCGTGAAAAATACTATTAATCTTTATCGTAATGCTTTCCCCGCTTCCCAACAACGGGCAAGCGCATTAACTATCGGCAACTTCGATGGGGTCCATTTAGGACACCAGCGTCTGCTCGCGCGCGTTGTCCAGGTGGCAAAAGAAAAAAATCTGGCCCCATCGGTCATGACATTTTTACCACACCCCAGGGAATATTTTGCCTTCCTTGAACAGCGCCCCGAACTGGCACCCACCCGGATTTCATCACTGCGTGACAAAATGGCCGCCCTGGCCAATGCCGGTATAGAGCAGGTTTTCCTGAACCGATTCAATCAGCAATTTGCCACCCTTGGTGCAGAGCAATTCATTGAGGATATCCTGGTACGTCGACTGAAAACCAAATGGTTGTATGTCGGTGTCGATTTTCGTTTTGGCAAGAAACGCGTCGGTGATATTGCACTTTTGCGCGATGCCGCCTCACACTTTGGTTTTGAAGTGGAAACACTTGAAGACGTCCTGGACAAGAACAACCAGCGCTATTCAAGTACCGAACTGCGCAATGCACTTGCCTTTGGCGATCTTGATCGCGCCAACAGTTATCTGGGACGGCCCTACGAAATCAGTGGCCATGTGATTCACGGAAAAAAATTGGGCCGCACGATTGGTTACCCAACCCTGAACCTGCGTGCCATGCCACGTTGCGCCTTGCGTTCGGGCATTTACGTTGTTGCTGTCAAAGGTCTGGACGGGCAAACCCTTCCGGGAATTGCCAGCCTGGGCGTACGACCCACCGTTGAATCCGATGGCAAAGTATTGCTCGAAGTACATATTCTGGATAAAACCGTAGCCGCATACGGTAAACTTATTACTGTCGCATTCCTGCACTACGTGCGGGATGAAGAAAAATTTCCCAATTTACCCACAATGATCGATGCCATCCGCAACGATGAGCGCATCGCTCGTAACTATTTTGCTGTCCATGGACTATAAAAACACTTTAAATTTGCCCGAAACTCCTTTCCCTATGCGTGGCAACCTGCCCAAACGCGAACCTGAATGGGTTAAACAGTGGGAAGAAAATAAAGTTTACGAAGCTATTCGCAAAGCCAGCAAAGGCCGGCCAACGTTTATTTTGCATGATGGCCCGCCGTATGCAAACGGTGACATTCACATTGGCCACGCGGTTAATAAAATCCTCAAGGACATCATTCTCAAAAGCCGCAACATGGCGGGCTACGATGCCCCCTACGTGCCTGGCTGGGACTGTCACGGCATGCCCATCGAAATCCAGATAGAGAAAAAATTCGGCAAACACCTGCCCGTGGCCGAGGTGCAGGCCAAGGCCCGTGCCTATGCCTACGAACAAATAGACCGTCAACGCAAAGACTTCAAACGGCTGGGGGTACTGGGTGAATGGGACAACCCCTACCTGACCATGAATTTCGCCAACGAGGCCAATGAAATCCGTGCCCTGGCTGACATTCTGGACAAAGGTTATATTTTCCGCGGACTCAAACCGGTCAACTGGTGTTTTGACTGCGGTTCGGCCCTGGCCGAGGCCGAGGTTGAATACCAGGATCGCAAAGACCCGGCCATTGATGTCGCTTTCCCATTTGCTGAAAAAGACAAACTGGCCAAAGCCTTCAATCTTGACCATATCGACGATGGCGCCGTGGTCATCTGGACCACCACGCCCTGGACGATTCCGTCCAACATGGCGCTTAATATCCACCCCGAACTTGAATATTCGCTGGTACGTGTAACGCCATCCCTACCTACAGGCCCGTTACTGCTACTGGCCACAGACCGCGTAGAAGCCTGCCTTGCCACCTGGGAACTGGAGGGCACCATTGAAGCCCGCTGCCTGGGTGCAGCACTTGATCACATTGCTTTCCATCACCCCCTGTACCAGGCCGATGCCGGTTATGACCGTCTGTCTCCCGTTTATCTGGGCGACTATGTCACCGTTGATGCCGGTACCGGCATTGTTCACTCTTCCCCCGCGTATGGTATTGATGACTTCAATTCATGCAAAATCAATGGCATTAAAGACGATGACTTCATCAGCCCCGTGATGGGTGATGGCAAATACGCCAACAGCCTGCCATTGTTTGGCGGCCTGTCCATTTGGGATGCCAACCCCAAAATTGTAGAAACCATGAAACAGGCCGGCACACTCATTAAAGTCGAGCCCCTGAAGCACAGTTATATGCATTGCTGGCGCCACAAAACCCCGGTTATTTACCGCGCCACCAGCCAATGGTTTGCCGGCATGGACCGCCAGCCCAACGATGGCTCGGCCACCCTGCGTGAAAAGGCCCTGGCCGGTGTTGAAGCCACCAGTTTTTATCCGGCATGGGGTCGTGCACGTTTGCACGCCATGATTGCCAATCGTCCCGACTGGACCTTGTCACGCCAGCGTCAATGGGGTGTTCCCATGGCCTTCTTCGTCCATAAAGAAACCGGTGAGCTCCATCCACGCACGGTTGAGTTGCTGGAGCTGGTTGCCCAACGGGTAGAAAAAGAAGGTATTGAAGCCTGGCAATCGCTGGACCCCAAAGAACTGCTGGGTGAAGAAGCCGACCAATACGAAAAAAACCGTGACACCCTTGATGTCTGGTTTGACTCGGGCACCACGCACTTTACCGTCATGGGTGGCAAAAATCACATTTGCAATGGCTCTCACGCAGACACCCTGCGCTGGCCGGCTGACTTATATCTTGAAGGTTCCGACCAGCACCGTGGCTGGTTCCACTCTTCCTTGCTAACATCTTCAATGATGTTTGGCCAGCCCCCCTACAAGGGCTTGTTAACCCATGGCTTTGTGGTCGATGGCCAGGGCCGCAAGATGAGTAAATCAGTCGGTAACGTGATTGCCCCACAAAAGGTGTCTGACTCTTTAGGTGCTGAAATCATCCGCCTGTGGACAGCCGCCACCGACTATTCCGGAGAACTGTCCATCTCTGACCAGATTCTCAAGCGCGTAGTCGAAAGCTACCGACGCATTCGCAATACCCTGTGCTTCCTGCTAGGCAACCTGAATGATTTTGACGCCGCCAAAGATCAAGTCAGCCTTGCGCAAATGTTTGAGGTAGACCGCTATGCACTGGCATTTACCAAATCCATGCAAGACGAGGTACTGGCGAATTACCAAGCGCTTAATTTTCACCCAGCCGTGGCAAGGTTGCAAACTTTCTGCTCGGAAGACCTGGGTGCATTTTACCTGGATACCCTGAAAGACCGTTTATACACCAGCGGCAAAGACAGTCTGGCGCGTCGTTCTGCACAAACCGCCCTGTTGCATATTACCTACAGCCTGCTTAAACTAATGGCGCCCATCCTGTCGTTTACGGCAGAAGAAGCCTGGGCGATTCTGCGCGAATCCACCCTGAAAAACACCGACCTGGCTAATGGCATGACCATCTTTACCGAGGTTTACCATGATATTCCAGTACCGGCAGACAGTGATTCATTAAACGCCAAATGGTCTCGCCTGCTGGAAATCAGGGCCGACCTGAATAAACAGCTTGAAGACTTGCGCAGTGCCGGCCAGATTGGCTCCGCCCTGCAGGCCGAGGTAGATATTTACGCAAGCGGCCAAGACCTGGCCTGGCTGCAAAGCCTGAACAATGACCTGCGCTTCATTTTTATTGTTTCCCGGGCAACCGTGCATGCAGCAAACGGAGATCTCCGTTTTGAAATCGCACCGTCCGAGCATGAGAAGTGTGAGCGTTGCTGGCACTACCGTGAAGATGTAAACAGCCACCCGGAACACCCTGGAATTTGTTCCCGCTGTGTTGACAACCTGCATGGTGATGGCGAGGCCCGTGAATATGCCTGACCCGCATAACAGCAGGCAGCCCGTTGCCTATGGCATCTGGGTTGCCTGTGCGCTTTTCCTGATTGCCCTTGACCAGGCCACCAAGCTGTATTTTGAACATAGCTTTGCTTATCTGGAAAGGCTGAATATTCTGCCTTTCTTTGATTTCATTCTGGTTTACAATCAGGGCGCTGCTTTCAGCCTGTTTGCCGATGGCGGTGGCTGGCAACGTTGGTTCTTCCTGGTTCTGGGGCTGGGCGCGACCGGGTTTATTCTGTATTTGTTAAAAAAGCATAAAGCACAAACGTTCTTTTGTTTTTCCCTTACCCTTATCATGGCCGGTGCGCTGGGCAATGTCATCGATCGTGTCGCCTACGGACATGTTATTGATTTTCTTCTGTTTTATTGGGGTAATGCCTATTTTCCCGCCTTCAATGTCGCGGATATTTGTATTACCATAGGAGCCATCTTTATCATTCTTGATGAGATCCTTCGTATTCGTCGTACCAAACAAGAGCAAGCATGAATCCAGACCTTTCCGGCAAACGCATCGTATTGGGTATTACAGGTGGCATTGCCTGCTACAAGGCGGCAGAGCTTACCCGCCGGTTAATAGATCACGGTGCCCATATTACCGTGGTCATGACTGATGCCGCTACGCAATTCGTCACCCCCACCACCTTTCAGGCCCTGTCGGGAAATCCGGTCTATACCGAAACGCTGGACGCCCGCATGGCCAACAGCATGGCGCATATTAATTTAAGCCGCCAGGCCGATGCCATTATTATCGTACCGGCCAGTGCAAACTTCATTGCAAAACTCAGTCATGGCCTGGCCGATGACCTGCTTTCCACCCTGTGTCTGGCTAAAGGCAATTGCCCCCTTATTGTGGTGCCAGCCATGAATCGGGAAATGTGGGCGCACCCGGCAACCCAGCGCAACATACAGCAGTTGTTACACGACAATACCACTGTTTGGGGGCCAGGCAGTGGCTCACAGGCTTGCGGCGAAACCGGCAGTGGTCGTATGCTTGAACCCCATGAAATCGTGAATGAAACCATCTCGTTTTTTCAGGAAAAGCTGTTACGTGGCAAATGCGTGTTAATTACCGCTGGCCCCACGGCCGAGCCCATTGATCCGGTTCGCATGATTACCAATCGCTCATCGGGCAAAATGGGTTACGCCATTGCCCGTGCGGCACGCGAAGCCGGTGCGCGGGTTATCCTGGTTTCCGGCCCAACCGCGCTTGAATCTCCCTATGATGTGCAGCGCATATCCGTTACCACCGCCCGGCAAATGCATGAACAGGTTATGCAACATGCCCATGATGCCGATATCTTCATCTCGGTCGCCGCTGTTGCCGACTGGCATGTCAGCAACTTCCAGGAAAACAAAATCAAGAAAACCGACAATACCGGTATGGATCTTGAATTTGCCCCTAACCCGGACATTCTTGCCTTGGTTGCCGCCCTTGAAAATGGCCCATGGTGTGTGGGTTTTGCGGCAGAAACCGAAAACCTGCTGGAATATGCCGAAAACAAACGACAACGTAAAAACATACCCTTGCTGGTAGGCAATCTGGCGCAGGATGTCATGGATGCCGATTCCACCACTATGGTTCTGTTTGAAGAAAGCGGCCATCAACAACTGCCTACCCTGCCCAAACTGGCTGCTTCACGCCAGTTGGTTAAACATATTGCCCTGAAACTATCAGCATAAATGCCCCTTTTCAGGATCAACCGGTAAACTTTCATGGATCAGCTGCTTCATCAAATTATTACTTTTATCCAAGATCATCAGCTTTGGGCAGGCCCCATTATTGCCTTGCTTACCTTTGGCGAATCCATGCTTATTATTGGCCTGGTCATTCCGGCCACAGCCATCTTGCTGGCAACCGGCACCTTAATCGGTTCAGAGGTGCTATCACCCTGGCCCATCATGATCTGGGGAATAGCCGGTGCCATATTGGGTGACGCCCTTTCCTACTGGATCGGACGCTGGTTTGGCATGGATATCACCCGTAAGTGGCCCCTGAACCAGCACCGGAAAATGATTGCCCGTACAAGACTGTTTTTTTATAAATATGGCGTCTTATCGGTTTTTCTGGGTCGCTTCATGGGGCCCATACGATCTACGATCCCTGCGGTTGCAGGCATCATGAACATGTCGCATCTACGATTTCAAATCGCCAATATTACCTCTGCCATCATCTGGATGCCAATTATGGTCATGCCGGGGTATCTGGGCGCCAAAGGTGCCGAGGCCATTTCAGACTCTCATGGTGCTGGCGGTGGAACCACTTTGTTAATTGGTACACTATTATCAGTGGTTGCCGGTGTTTGGCTGGTTTATTCACTCATGAAAAAACCACCTGAAAAAACAAAAAAAAGGAAGAACCCAAACAAATAGTTCTTATTAACAAGGTAAAGGAAGCATCATGTTGAAAAGCTATGATAGCCCCAAAAATGGAGACTACGTCTCCTACATTGAAGCGCTGGTAAAGCAATCTTCCATGTCTTCCGCCACACAAAACAAGGCTGATGACATTTTCCAGAATGACACTGGCAATTTCCCCGATGATGAGGATTTCTCGTCAGATACGCCGGTAAACCCCACAACTTATACCTTGCCGCCCACCAGAAAAACAGCGGATAGAAAGCATTCAGTCACCTACACAGCCTCTGCTTTCAATAAAAATATCAGAAGATTTTTCTTCCTGATTTTTCTGGTGGTTTTTCTGGGCTCCATTCTTGCCAAGTCCGATGGTCAAGGGGCAATTGTATTCCTTATCATTGTTGCCATTGCCCTGTTCCGGTTCATGGCATCCGTTTTCAAATCCACTAAATCTAACAGAAAAAATGAAAATAGACCTGAAAATCCTTGATGAACGCATCCGTTCACAGTTACCCGCCTACGCAACCGGTGGTTCTGCCGGCCTTGATCTGCGTGCCTGTCTTGATGAAGCCATTACCCTGGAACCAGGCCAAACCACCTTGATCCCCACGGGCTTATCCATACATATCAATAACCCAAACTACGCGGCCGTTATTTTGCCACGCTCGGGGCTTGGCCATAAACATGGTATCGTGCTTGGCAATCTGGTTGGCCTTATTGATTCCGACTACCAGGGACAACTCATGGTTTCAACCTGGAATCGTGGCCAAACCAATTTTATTATTTCTCCCATGGAGCGCATTGCCCAATTAGTGGTGGTGCCTGTCCAGCAAGTAGAATTCAATATTGTCGATGAGTTTGAAGACAGTGATCGCGGCACCGATGGTTTTGGCAGTACCGGCCGCCGTTAATTTTTTTACAAGGACTTAATAATGACACTAACACGCAGAATGATTTTGAAAAGCACAGGTGCCCTGCTGGCCTCTGGCTTACTGGGTTCCACCCTGGCCATGGCTCAGGATACCACCACCGCCTGGCCCGAAAAACCCATTAATTTTGTGGTTCCTTATGCCGCCGGCGGCCCGCTTGACACTATCGCCCGTCTCTTGGGTGAAAAGGTGCAGCAAGAACTCAAGCAAACCGTTATTGTCGAGAACAAAGCCGGTGCCGGTGGCAATATTGGTGCTGCTTCGGTCGCCAAGGCCCAGCCCGATGGCTATACGCTGGTCATGGGTGCCGTGGCTATCCAGGCCATTAACCCATGGTTATATAAAAACATTACGTTTGACCCCATCAAGGATTTCGCACCGGTCATTATGGTTTCGTCGGTACCTAATGTGTTAATCGTAAATAAAGACTTTGCCGAAGCCAACAACATCAATACCCTGCAAGACTTAATTGACTATGCCAACAATAATGTAGGCAAGCTTAACTACGCCTCTGGTGGCAGTGGCAGCGCCGGTCACCTGGCCGGTGAACTCATGAAAGCCCGTACCGGTATTGACGCCGTACACGTGCCTTATGGCGGTGCCAATCCGGCAAAACTGTCTTTATTGTCCAACCAGACCCAGTTCATGTTTGACAACCTGGCCTCATCATTGCCCCTGATTACTGAAGGGCAGGTTAAAGCCTTGGCCGTTACCACCAAAGAGGCTACGCCTTTTCTGCCAGACACCCCGACTATGGAAGCGGCTGGCATTAAAGACTTTGATATTGGTACCTGGTTTGGTGTATTTGCTACCGGTGGCACACCCGAGCCGGTTATTAACAAGCTGAACACAGCCTATAGCAATGCCATGAATGACCCGGCCGTGCAAAAGCAGCTTAAAACCATGGGTTCTGATACCAAACCCGGTACTGCACAGGAATTTGCCGATTTCGTCAATTCAGAGCATAAAAAGTACAAGGAAATTGTTGAAATTTCAGGTGCTACCATTAACTAATCGGCCACAAAACTGGCTCACTGACAAGCAGCCAAAGCTGTTTTAATCACTGAGCCATACAGCCCGTATTATTGTTCACCGGCATACACAAATTTGCCATCTTTAATGGTACCCATTACCGCGGCACGGGCATCAAAACCCTGGTGATCATGAGGGGTAATATTTAACACACCATTGGGAACAATCAGGTCTTTGGTGTTTTCAATTTCATCACGCAGCGCGTTCCTGAATTCAACCGTTCCTGGCTTGATGCCCTTTTTAATTACCCGTGACACCGCCTTGTCGGCCACAATCCAGGCACCCCAGGCATCACCGGCAAACTGGGTAGCCGTATTCGGGCCATATTTGGCTTCATAGCGCTCGGTAAAGTCCATGGCAACGTCTTTAACCGGATTACTGTCTGGCAAGCCACGGGCAACCACGCCCGGGCCGGTTGGAAACAGCGTTCCTTCAACAGACTTGCCCCCCACCTGCAGAAACTCAAGCGTGCCAATACCATGGGTTTGGTAAATCGGGTTCTTGTAGCCTCGGTCTTTCAGGGTTTTTTCGGGCAATACGGCGGGCGTGCCGGCACCCGCCACCAAAATGGCATCGGGTTTGGCGGAAATCAGCTTCAGGGCCTGGCCAACCACCGATGAATCAGTCCGCTGAAAAGATTCGCGGGCAACGACTTCAAGCCGGCCATCAAGGCGCGAGGTAAACTCTTTCCACCAGTTTTCACCATAAGAGTCGGCAAAACCGATAAAACCAACGGTTTTATGTCCTTTCTTAACCATTTCATCAATCAGGACATCGGCCATCAGGCCATCATTCTGGGGCATTTTGAACACCCAGCGACGGCCAGGGTCATCGGCGGGCTCTACAATAGAACTGGAGGCCGCCAATGCGATCAGGGGAGTTTGGGTTTCTTTCAGGACATCCAGCAAAGCCAGGGTGGCCGCCGTTGTATTAGGGCCAATAATAATATCCACGTTGTCTTCCGAAGTCAGCTTGCGCACATTTCTTACCGCCTTGCTCACATCGGTACCATCATCAAGAATAATATATTTAGCTTTTTCTCCGCCCAGTGTTTCTGGCCATAGCGTCATGGCGTTTTGGGACTGAATGCCAATGGCAGCAGCAGGACCGGTTGCTGATACATCAACCCCCACCACCACTTCAGCCTGGCTGGCAGCGGTAAAGGCAAGCATTATTCCAGAGAATAGAATTTTCTTCTTCATTACAAATATTATCCTAAGTTTTACAAATTGCTGGTGTACGGGGCTTTGATGCCCCTTTGTTTACGACTGGCGACAAGAACGGGTTTGCACCGAAGCCTGTACTGTATTATCGACCGCCATCACACCAGGATTAATTTTTTTGGCTATCTCATTACCCAGCAAACGAATCGCCTGCTGCTGCCCACTTACTACAGAAGCGACCTCTTTTTGAATAACCGGAACACTGATTCGTGTTTGGCAAATCCATGAGGCGCTGGTGCCAGCTGGCGGCTTAAGCGTCCATACTACATCAAGCAGTGCGCTATGGCCGGGCATCAGCTCAAACTGCTGCACATTGGTTTGAACGCGCCACACAGGCAACGAACCCGGCACAACAGGCAGGTTTTGCACATTAATGGCACCCAGTTGGCCAGCCAGATAAAATGACAGGGACTGGCCAATTTCGTCAGACAGGGAGCCCGCCCAACGCGCGGCATTCAGGGCATAAATTACCTGTGGCTCGGCAGGAGCGCGCACCATTAATTGGAGTTTGTCTACTGACTCGGGAATTTGCGGCAAAGCAATTTGCAGTCCTATGGGCGTATTACCCGTAACAGCAGAAGACTGCATTTGCGGTTGTAGTGAATAATACCTGACGGGCGGTGCTGAAGCGCAGCCCACAATTAACCAAATAACAATACCAATGCACAAAGAATAACAAATTCTTTTCAAAATAGCATATTGTTGTTGTGTAATTTTCATGATGACCTATTTCATAAACGGTATTTGATCTTTCTGCCGGCCCCTGATAATTGAAGAGGGCTCTGCCTGCAGAAAATCACTGATTGCACGAAATGACCTCAAGGTACGTGTCAACTCCCTGAGCATAATGTTAATTTCAGACATTAACGCACCATCGGGACGCAAGGTGTCATCCATGTTGTTGACCAGTTTATCAGCCCCGTTCAATGAACGGCTTGCCTGACGCAGGGCTTTGTTTATTTCAGGCATGGTTTTGCTGTCCAGATTGTTAACCAGCCCAGCCACCCCTTGCAAGGCACTATCCAGTGATTCACCAATTGAATCCAGGGGAAGGTCCTTGAGCTTGCGAATAACCTGATTCAGGTTATCCTGAATTTGGTCAAAGCTGCCACCCACCGTGGGAATCATGAACGGGTCTTGCGACAAGTCCGGTTTTGGCAAAGGCGGCTCATCTGGAAAATAATCAAGCGCCACATACAGTTGACCGGTAAAAATATTGGCAAAACGCAATTGCCCCCTTAAACCACTGGCAAAAAATTCTTTTATTTTATTAATCCCGATCTCATTTACGCGACTACCAGACTGATTTTTACTATTTAGCACAACACCCAACCGGCTTTCATAAACAATAGCATCCACCACCGCAAAGCTTTCCTTGCTTTTTGAATCATACTCTAGGCTAATGGCACTTACCTCTCCCAGATTGATACCCTTAAAATCAAGCGGGGCGCCTGCCTGCAGGCCCCGTACCGAATTGCTGAATTTCATGCGCACCGGATAGGCCTGGCCATGCGGATCGGACATGGCCCTTTCTTCGGTAGTTTCAAGTACAAAAACAGAATTTGCCTGGGCCAACCTGGTTTCCTGCCCATACCTGCCAGGTGGATCGGCAAAAGCCACGCCACCCGTTAACAACGAAACCAGCGATTGGGTTTTGAAATTCAGGCCACTGGCGCCCAGTGAAAAATCCAGACCACTGGCATTCCAGAAACGGCTATTTTCCGTCACGAATTTATCATAAGGGGAATCAATAAATACAAGTATATCAACAGCCTGACCATCTTTTCCAAGTTGATAATTAATGACCTGCCCCACTGGAATGCGTCGATAATACACCGGAGAACCCAAATCCAGTGACCCCAGATTTCTGGCATTTAGCACAAATTTTTTGCCTGGCCGATTGCTTGAAATTTCAGGGGGGTGTTCCAAACCAATAAAATCATCCGTATAAACCGGCTCTTTGTCATAGTCATCGGGTATATCAACACCAATATACGCCCCCGACACCAGCGTTCCCAAACCGGATACCCCGCTAACGGTAAGGCGGGGCCTGACCACCCAGAAACGGGTTCCTTCCTGCATCAGGAATTCGCTTTCCTTGGAAAGACTGATATTAACCTGTACTTCATTCCTGTCTTGTGTAAGGCCAATTTTATTCACATGCCCAATCACCACATCCTTGTAACGAACCTGTGTTTTTCCAACTTCCAGCCCTTCGGCCGTTTGGAAAATGATGCTGGCTTCCGGCCCCTGCTCCATATAGTCCCGGACCAGCAATGACAAGCCAACGATAGCAGCTATAAAAGGCACCAGCCAGATCCATGAGATATTTTTCCCTTTCTTTTGGCTAACGAGCGGTTCTTTGACAATGGGGGGACTTACCCCATTTTCCGCTAATGAATCATTCGTTTCTTGCGGGTGTAATTGCTTGTCTTCAGACTCAGACATTTTTTATTTTCCACATAAATTAACACCGTGAATAAACCGGCAAGTTGGCCCAAACCGCGTCATTGAAATGTGGGTGCTGTTTCTGCCGGCTCGAAATCGTCCTGCTCAACACCATCATCAACACAGTCCCACCCTTCCCTGATATCAAAACTTTGGGCGGACAGCATGGTAAAGACCACCACCAGTCCAAAAGCGGTTGCTCCGTGCCCGGGCATGACACTCATCAGGTTGCCAAAATTGGCCAGCGCAGCCAGCAATATAACCACAAAAACATCCAGCATAGACCATTGCGCAATATATTCCACAATTTGGTAAAGCCGGGTATGCTGTTGCTGGATGGCATGACTGCCTGATTTATCATTGAAGTATAAAACCAGCATAATAACAATTTTACTAATGGGAATCACGATGCTGGCCACAAACACTATTAATGCAAGGTCCCATGATCCCAACTGCCAAAGTTGAAGCACACCGCCCAGAATTGTATGCTCGCTAGAGCCTAGTAAGGCATCAATAAACATGACCGGATACAGGTTGGCCGGCACATAAAATACAATTGCTGCTGCCAGCAAGGCAAGGGTTCGGGATTTATGTTTGGGTTTACGATAATGCACGCTGGCATTGCAGCGGTTGCAACGTCCTGTAGTTTGGTGACTCATGGTAACCTGTGAGCATACCTCACAGTCAAGTACGTATTGCCCCGCTTGCCGATTAGCCGGCAAGTCATTGGCCACTCCTTGCTCTTGCGCCAGCTGCCAGATTTTTCGGGAATTGAGTTTATTCAGGAAAGTCAATAAAAAGGTAAGTACGGCAAATGCCCACAAGCCCGCTTCGGGCTCCAGGGAAGCCATGCCGGCCAGCTTGACCACAGCCACCAGCACACCCAACATAAAAACCGGGATCATGGACCATGGTTTGCACAGCCATATCAGGCGCGAAAAAGTGCGCATACCTGGCGGGTATTTCTTCTTATACAGAAAAGACAGAACCCACGTTAGCAGGCTTAACTGAAGCAGCGGCACTACAAAGCCCACCATTAGGCACATAGAAGCAACCAATGGGAAGCCCTGCCCCCAGGTTACCTGGATGGCCTGAAGGAAAGTGGCACTGCGGGACATGCCGGTTGAGGAAAGCGTGGCAACCGGCATCATATTGGCAATCAGGAATACCCATAAAGCCGCCACTGACAAGGCCAGCCAGGCATTGACATTAAACCTTCCTTTTTGCAACAAAACGGTACCGCAGCGTACGCATGAGGCACGTTGTCGCTCATGCAGCTGCGGCTTTACATGAAGTTGCCCACAATGATGACAAGCCAGCCTGATTGCCGAATCCTGCATCAGGGAACCAGCACCTCTTCCTTGTGTTCAGGGTCATTGGCTTTTGAACCGGGTTCTTCAAAAAACAGGGAAACCTGCTCATCTTTGACATCAACCCGAACAGCGCCTCCGTTAGCCAGCTTACCAAACAGCAACTCATCGGCCAGGGCACGGCGTATAACGTCCTGGATAAGCCGCTGCATGGGCCTTGCACCCATGAGCGGATCAAACCCTTTATCTGCCAGATAAGTACGCAACGCATCGGTAAAGGTAACTTCCACCCGTTTCGCATGCAGTTGCTCTTCAAGCTCGATCAGGAATTTATCGACCACTCGCAGAATAATTTCTTTATTAAGGGAGGCAAAAGGAATAATGGCATCAAGACGATTGCGGAATTCAGGCGTAAAGAGCCGTTTGATTTCAGCCATTTCATCACCGACCTCACGCGAGGCGCCAAACCCGATCGTGGGTTTACTTAGCATCTCTGCACCTGCATTGGTGGTCATGATAAGAACGACATTCCTGAAATCAGCCTTGCGGCCATTGTTGTCGGTTAAGGTGCCATGATCCATCACCTGCAGCAGGATATTGAAAATATCCGGATGCGCTTTTTCTATTTCATCAAGCAGCAAGACACAATGCGGCTGTTTGGTAATGGCTTCGGTTAGCAGACCACCCTGATCAAACCCGACATAACCCGGTGGCGCACCAATAAGACGGGAAACCGCATGACGCTCCATATATTCGGACATGTCAAAACGAACCAGTTCAACCCCCAGGGTAAAGGCCAACTGTTTGGCGACTTCGGTTTTACCAACCCCGGTAGGGCCGGAAAACAGGAATGAACCAATGGGTTTATCGGGCTTGCCCAAACCGGAGCGCGACATTTTAATGGCGGCAGCCAAAGCCGTAATGGCCTCGTTTTGCCCAAATACAACGGTTTTCAGATCACGTTCAAGGGTAGCGAGCTTGTTCCGGTCATCGGTAGAAACACTTTGTGGCGGAATACGTGCCATTTTTGCAACAATGGCTTCCACCTCTGCTTTGCCAATCACTTTTTTCTGGCGTGATTTGGGTAGCAGCCTTTGCGCTGCACCGGCTTCGTCAATGACATCAATGGCCTTGTCGGGCAAGTGCCGGTCATTAATATGACGGGCAGACAGTTCTGCAGCGGCAACCAGGGCGGGAGATGAATAACGTACGCCATGATGCGCTTCAAATTTGGACTTCAGGCCACGCAAAATCTGAATAGTTTGCTCTACCGTAGGCTCAACAACATCAACCTTCTGGAACCGGCGTGACAAAGCGTGGTCTTTTTCAAAAATACCCCGATACTCTTTATAGGTTGTCGCGCCCATACAACGCAACTTACCAGAAGACAAGGCCGGTTTTAACAGGTTGGAAGCATCCATGGTGCCTCCAGAAGCCGAACCGGCACCAATAAGGGTATGGATTTCGTCAATGAAAAGCACGGCATTTTCGTGCTCTTCCAGTTGCTTGAGCACTGCTTTGAGCCGTTGCTCGAAGTCTCCGCGGTATTTGGTTCCGGCCAGCAATGCCCCCATATCAAGGGCATAAACCCGGGCTGATGAAAGGATATCGGGCACTTCACTGTTTTCAATTCTTAATGCCAGACCTTCGGCAATGGCTGTCTTGCCAACACCGGCTTCACCCACCAGCAAAGGATTATTTTTACGGCGACGGCATAAAATCTGGATAACCCGTTCAATTTCTGGATCGCGCCCGATAAGTGGATCTATTTTGCCTTCCTGGGCATTGGCATTCAGGTCTTGGGCATACAAGGCCAGTGGAGACTTATCAAAATCACTGGGTTCACGCTGGCTAGCAACAGACTCTTCCAGGCGCTCTTGCTTGGGCGGAGGCAATTTGGAAATACCATGCGAAATATAATTAACCACATCAAGACGGGTAATGTTTTCTTCTTGCAGGAAGAAAACCGCATGAGAGTCTTTTTCGCTGAATATGGCCACCAGCACATTGGCACCCGTTGCCGGATTCTTGTTGTTTCCGTTTGATGATACATGCATGATTGCACGCTGGATCACCCGCTGAAAACCCAAGGTGGGTTGGGTGTCCACGTCTTCTTCACCCGGTACGACGGGCGTATTTTCGTTGACAAATTTACGCAGTTTGCCACGCAAGGATTCAATATCGGCATCACATGCCTTAAGCACATCAACAGCTGCGGCATTGTCCAGTAAGGCAAGCAATAAATGCTCAACCGTAATGAACTCGTGACGTGATGATCTGGCGTCAACAAAAGCCATATGTAAGCTTACTTCCAATTCTTGAGAAATCACATCATCCTCCGATACTTCCTTAAACTACCAAACATTACTAGCTGTAGACCCATTATGTCTCGAGAGGTTCCATTATGCACTGTAAAGGGTGCTGGTTGGAACGGGCATACTGGGCCACCATGGCCACTTTGGTTGCCGCGACATCTTTGGGATAAACGCCACAAACCGCCTTACCTTCATGATGCACTTTCAGCATAATTAAAGTAGCATCTTCTTCAGATTTTGAAAAAAATTTTTGTAAAACCAAAACGACAAAATCCATTGGCGTGTAATCATCATTAAGCAATAGCACCTGATAAAAAGGTGGTGGTGCCAGTTTTGCCTTTTGCTGCTCGGTCACAAGACCAGATTGTTGCCCCATTATCTACTCTTGAAAAAACATGTACAAATAAAATAATATTGTAAACATGATTCTGCCTGTTATTTCACTTATATACAAATAATGAATCTAATCGGTAATTTCCACTATTGACTGAGCACCGTTTTAAACGCATTATTTAGATACACTTTAGCGTAAATAAATAGCTAAGCCTCGCTTAGGTGTACAAAGGATAAGGTTATTTTTATCCGAATATGTATCATTTTCAATCAAGGGCAGTGCATATGTCAGAAACAACAGATTCAATCGTTCAAGGGGACGGAGAAAAACAAACAGGAACCGTCAAGTGGTTCAATGATGCCAAGGGTTTTGGGTTCATCACCCCAGACGGTGGTGGAGAAGATCTTTTTGCCCATTTTTCATCCATACAAATGAATGGGTTTAAAACGCTTAAAGAAGGCCAAAAAGTTTCTTTTGAAATTGCCCAAGGCCCAAAAGGAAAACAAGCCTTAAGCATTACTGAAGCCTAACCCGGACACGCATAATGCAACGTTTCAAATTAATGGGGCAGCAATGTCCCATTAAATCTAATTTTTGCCTTATTTTGGTACTATGCGCTTTTCTTCTGCCCGTTTCAGCCAGTCATGCTGAAAATACCACGCCCCTGAAAACGCGCAACTTTTCCATCAATAACATTAACATTACCGCCGAAATAGCCGATACACCTGAAACACGCACGAAAGGACTCATGTATCGCCAGGAAATGCCACCCGATCACGGTATGTTATTTGTATTCGAAGAAAGCCAGCCACTGTGTTTCTGGATGCGTAACACCTACATTCCATTGGCCATTGCTTTTATAGATGAACAGGGACACATCCTGAATTTTCATGAAATGCTGCCACTACGCGATAAAAATCACTGCTCGGCAGGCCCGGCAAAGTACGCGCTGGAAATGAACCGGCACTGGTTCAGGGACAACAATGTCAAGGAACAGGATATCATACGGTTCTTGCCCCATTAATATCCCGTTTTTTTTCGCCCAGCATTAAGGACGCCCATGAAAAAGGTTTATGCAGCTCTACTTACCGGCATTTTTATCAGTGCCTGCACCTCCTCCAACAACCCTTACCCCCTTAAACCGACGGTAATCAACAGCAGTTCCGGAAAAACACCGGCTAGGGCGGCAAATTGCATTCACGAAAAATGGAAATCCCTGTATCCGGCCACCAAAATCCAAAGACAAACCACCGATTTTTATCTTGTCACAATTCCTGGCCCCGATGCCGATATCGCTCAGGCACTGGTAGACACCGGTGTTCTGCTAACCGCAAAGGTCAGGCTACTTGCCATACCCGGCGCCGACCCACAAATCACGCAAATGGTCAAAGACTGTCTTTGAATATACATAAAAAAACCCCAGCCATTGTGTGTTAGTTCAATGGTTGGGGGTTCCTGACCGGCCTTTATGGCCGATTTTTTATAGCTGTACTGGATTTAAGCCAGGTTGGCTGCCGCGAATTCCCAGTTCACAATATTCCAGAATGTTTCCAGATATTTGGGACGTGCGTTGCGATAGTCGATATAGTAGGCATGCTCCCATACATCACAGGTAAGCAGGGGTTTATCATTACCGGTCAATGGGGTTGCTGCATTACTGGTATTAACGATATCCAGCGTACCGTCTTCTTTCTTGACCAGCCATGTCCAGCCTGAACCAAAGTTGCCAGCAGCAGATTTGTTAAAAGCCTCTTTGAATGCGGCAACACTGCCCCATTTTGCATTGATGGCTTCCAGCAGGGCACCGGTTGGCTCGCCGCCACCATTGGGAGACAGGCTGTTCCAGTAGAACGTGTGATTCCAGACTTGGGCAGCATTGTTAAATACACCGCCTGAAGATTTCTTGATAATATCTTCAAGGCTTGCATTTTCAAATTCGGTGCCTGCAATTAAGTTGTTCAGGTTGGTCACGTATGCCTGATGGTGCTTGCCGTAGTGAAACTCGAGTGTTTCCTGGGAAATGTGTGGAGCCAGTGCATCTAGTGCGTACGGCAAAGCGGGTAATGTGTGTGCCATTTTTCTTCCTTCCTTTTTAAAAAAATATGATCTTAAAGCAATCCCTGGGGATTGTCTTTAATGACCACAACATTTTGAATACCTTTTTCCAATTCCAGGCGCAACGTCTGATTGGCGCAAAGCTTGGCAGGATCTCTTACTATATTACCAAATTCATCATAGGTAATCGAGAAACCGCGCCCCAAGATGGCACGCGGGTTCATATTGCGTAAATTGCTGTCCAGTTTTTCATGCCTGGCAACACGTTTACCAATTTGAAGCGACCAGAGCTGCCCGAGCCGGCTTGCATATTGCTTAACCCTGACCCTTTCTTTGGCAATATCAGGCTTATTGTATTGCAAGGCATTGTTCAGTAATGTGACACGGGTTTGCAGGGCCTCTTTTTTTCGGTGAAAGGATTTTTCCAGTGACTGCAACAAATAACTGTTTTTCT
>Ga0265295_1003303_pt1 | contig 23747 bp, 10 predicted proteins | sample Munlansysbiofilm_FD_192503 | JGI IMG/M metagenome (GOLD analysis project Ga0265295, IMG submission 192503) | Leachate microbial communities from a municipal landfill in Southern Ontario, Canada - Methane capture system biofilm | ecosystem: Engineered > Solid waste > Landfill > Unclassified ...
AATTTTCAAGCATATAGCGTCTTACCACATCGTATGTAGTTGTTCTTAATATGTTATTAGGAATGATGTATGTTAAGTAGCCATTTTCACTAGATACAAATAGGCCTTTTACAATGAAAATAGCAAATAGATTTATTTTGCCTGATTGATTAGACTTTGACTTTTTACCCCTAATCATTTTGGAGAAATATTCATCTTCTATGTATTTTTTGAAGTTGCCATCAAATTCAACATCTCTAGTAAATACGTATGGTGGATTCCCAATTACAATGTTAAAGCCATCCTTTATATCAAACATCCATTCTGAGTCAAAGAATGATGAAGATGCATTTTGGTCGTAAGGATCCCATCCAGCTAATTTCTGAGCAGTATCGCTTTTCCAGCCACTTTTTTCAAGTTCTTCCGCAATCTGGTTTCGCAATACTTTATCTTCTTCACGGTATTTCAGTTTGGTTTCTTTACTTTTGGCACTGAATAGTTTACTGCGTACTTTTTTGAGTTTGGTTTCCAGTGCTTTTACTTCTTTAGTGTCGTATAGGCTTAGCTGTGCACTTGGTTTTTCAATTCCTATTAAAGTATTAGCAGCTACAAACTTTGTTTCCAAATTCGGTAAAGGCCGTATGCCAAAATTGTCCTTTTCAGCATTTACCTTTTGCTCTACCACCAAAGAGATAAAGAAACGTAGCTTGGATATTTGGGTGGCTATGGGTTGTATATCCACCCCATATATGCAGGTTTCAATTAAAAAAAGCTTACGGGCATAATCAGGGTCATTGATGCTTTGGTCAAAAGCTTCACTAATTTCACTTAGTCTTTCATTTCTAGCTTCCTTATCATCAATGTCAAAAGCTTCTTCTGCTTCTTTTTTTGCTTTTGCTTCTTGAACTTCTCGCCAAACTTTATTGTCCGGGTCGAGTTTTTGGAGAATGTGCACCATTTTCTGCAATATCCCCATAGGAAATGCACCCGAACCACAAGCAGGGTCCAATATGGTGCAAGTGCTCAATGCAGTAATAATTTCTCGTTGCAGTTCCGGATTATTGGTAAAAGGAACTTTGTTGTCAAAAGAAGTCAACACGTGGAGTTCCTTATCCAACGTTTCATCATCCAAATCGTCCCAATCCGAAATAGCATTTTTCAGGTAAGCAATTAAACTTTCATCCACCATGTAGTTTACAATTTCCCGAGGTGTATAGAATGAGCCGGTTTGCTTGCGGGCTGTGGTTTTGGTTTCGGGGTTGTAACTTGCCAACAGGTTTTCAAAAACCTTACCCAACAGTTCCGGGTCAAGGGCTACATCTTCTTCAATGGGTGTGTTTTCGGTAATGGTAAATTTGTAAGATTTGAGGATGTTAATCAATCCTTTTACGGCTGCCCGTTTGTATTTTTTATCCTTGATGCCTATAATATCGCTCAGGTCGGCTTCTTCTTCCACGCCAAAAAATAGGTAATCTGGAACAATGAGTTGCTCACCTTTAGTCATATTGTCGGAGAAGCCATCAATATAGGTGTTGTTGAACTTGTCGTCTAAACATTCAAATAAACCACCATTGAGGAAGGGAACTACTGCGTTTAATTTTTCTAAGAATGCATCCGGATTTTTAAAATATTGTTTGTAACGCATTAGGTAATCAATGCCCCTGTGTGTGCCGTAACCCTCACCACGGAATCCTCGCTTGCGCTTATCCAAACTATCGCCTTCAATAGGACAGTTAAGTGTAGCAAAAAACAGGTTTTGTAAAATGGCTTTGTAATAAATGCTTTCTTTGTTTCGCTCAGCGTAAAGTGTACCTACCTGGTTGTATGGTTCGATTTCGTTCAGAATATCCTTTTGCAAGGCATCCAACTCAAAAAGTTCTTCGGGAATAAGTTTTTTCTCCTTGATAAACCACACAAAAAGCAATCGGGTAAGCATTCGAATCACATTGGTGGCTCGGTGTTCTTGCAGCAGGTCTTCCAATTTGGTATTTTTGCGGTGGGCATCGGCTATGGTTGGTGCGCCCGGGAATGTAACGTGTTGCGTTGCCCAAAAATACCAGTTAGATAATTCTTCATAAAATTTCTTATTGAGCAGGCTTACACTAAATACGTCTTGCCAATACGCATAAAGTTTTGCGAAAGAATCCACTTTCTTGGTTCCAGTAGTTGGAATTTGCAATTCAGTTAAAATGCGTTCATGACCGGAATGGGTATCTTGGATCTGAATATCCCTCAACAAGCTTACTTTCCCAATCTTTTCACCTTCCCGCCATTCTTGCTTGTATTTTATGCGTTCGCTGTTGGCAAAAGCAATTTGTTCGCCATATTTAAAAATCAGGGTTACCGGGGTGTAATTAAATTCACGATTGAATAGCCGGGTTATTTCTGCCAATTGCGAACGTGTGGGGTTTAAGTTATTTGTCCTGTTTTTTAACTCAATACCAAAAATCAGCAGTCCGGGGTAATCCTCTTTGGATGCTTTAATAGATACCCAGGTTTCTTTATTTTCTTCGCCGGTAAAAGCACTTTCATTTATCATCCCCAAGAAATACACCGTATCAATTAACAAATGCGCTTCACTGTTTGCATTGAAATACGTTGATACTATATCTTCGGGCTTTGCCGGGTGTTCTGTAACTTCCGAAACTGGCACATTCAATTCCTGAAAGAAGCTCTTCATGGCTTCGAAAAATGGCTGCTCTTTAAAAATATGAAGGTTCATTTTTTTGTAAGTTTTTTTAGTTCGTTTTCAATTTCGCTGACAGAGGGCATGTTCTTCTGTATGTTTTCGGGCAATTCATTAAAGGTATATTCGCTAACTCCAAGAGGTTTTTTCATATCTCTGAGCGCATATTCAACATCTACATTATCTTTGGTTTTGCATAATACAATTCCAATGCTCGGATTGTCTTCATCTGTTTTCAACAAATCATCAACTGCCGAAAGGTAATAATTCATTTTACCGGCATATTCCGGTTCAAACTCACCAGTTTTTAAGTCAATAACCACATAGCAATGCATGCGGGTATGGTAAAATAACAAATCAATTTTTCGCTCTTTTTTACCAATGGTTAAGGGGTATTGTCTGCCGACAAACGCAAATCCTTTACCCATTTCGAGCAAAAAGTGGGTAATATTTTCAGTGAGTTTTTTTTCAAGTTCCAGCTCCTGAACATTTGCCTCCAGTGTAAGAAAATCAAATTTATAGGGGTCTTTAAGCGTTTCACGAGCCAAATCACTCATTACTTTTGGAAGGGTTAATTCAAAATTATTCGATGCTCTACCAATTCTTTCTATAAGTTTGGTTTCTAGCTGTATCTCAAGAACACTTCTGCTCCAGTTGTTTTGAATGGTTTGTTCCATGTAAAAATTAGCATCTTCACAGGTATTGCATTTGCTCATTATCGCAACTTGATGTCTCCAGGGGATATTGAACAGAATAGAGCTTTCCGGCAATTGTCCACCAGCCTGGTAAACCAATAGTGATTCATCAAATTGTCCACCAGCCTGGTGAACGAATTCCATTATACAATCTTTATAAAAAAGATAGAATTTCCGCATGGCAAATAAATTGGTTCGAGAGAATCCACTTGTATCTGGAAACTCTTTTTTCAAGTCATGAGCCAGGTTCTCCACAATCTTACTTCCCCATTTATTTTCTTCCTGTTTTTCAAAAATACTTTTGCCGATGTCCCAATAAAGCTTAATCATCTCTTTGTTAACAGAGGTAGCTGCTTTTAACTGAGCCGAACTTATTCTATCTTTTAAATAAATCAGCCAGTCTTTATATATCTTGTCAAGTTGCATACTTATTTTGTTGAAACCAGAAACCACGTAATTAAATCAAAATTATCTGCTTGAAACTTATCGGTAACTTTAACATTTTGACCAATGCGTTTTAAGGCGTCTTTGTCTCCGGTTTTTAATTTAGCCAATAAATCTTTTGCCTCCACTCCCATAGTCTTCTTGATGGTTCCATCTTCTTGTTTCTCCTCTTCCACAGCCTGGGCCTGCAACCAGGAGTATTTTCCAAACGGTTAAAGTCCCTTAAACGCAGGAGTAAAGTCCTGAATTGTGTAGTTATCGCAAACACAAAAAAATCAATTTCGGATACTACCGGGTAAGCTGGTCATAAGCCTCGTTGTTTGACCACTGCTTCTGACAAGCTGCCAATTTAATCAATCCTGATAATACCGCCTAATGTTTTACCCTGGTTCACACCATTCACGTAAATTATTTTCATTTCTCCTTCGGGGAATGAGCGAATCCATTCACCGTTATTTTCTCCATTCTTAAAAGCTCCCCTAAAAAAAGGCCTGCCATCAACGTTCCAAAAAGTCCATTCACCATGTCTTTTTCCCTTTACATGACCTCCTTTAATGTTAATCATTCCATTGTCATAATAGCCGATAGTAGAAGTAATGTCTCCATTAATATAGGTCTCAGTCCTCTTTAATTGTCCGTTGATATACCAGTAATTCCAATCGCCTGTTCTTTTATCGTTCAGAAATTTTCCTTCCGCATTCTTTTCACCGCTTTCATACCAATACTCCCAAAGTCCGTCTGCATTGTCGTTTATATATCTCCCCTTCGATTGTTTCTGTCCATTATCATAATAGTAATTCCACTCTCCTTCATAATTACCATTTATGAACCTGCCTTCAGATTTTATTTTTCCATTCTCGTGCCAATAAGACCAATTTCCATCAGGTAAACTATTTAAATAATTTCCGCCCGATAGCTGGTTCCCATTTTCATACCACTCACTCCAAAAGCCTTCAATTTTATTATTAGAACAACGCCCTTCTGATTTTATTTTGCCATTTTCATAATAATATTTAAAAATGCCGTGCATTACTTTAAGTTTTTTGGATGTATAAGAGCCCGACATCTGGATTTGATTGCTCATAAAGTAGTCATTTACAACCCACATCTTATTGCTGTCTGCATATGCGTTTCGATAATAGACGGCAACGTCTTTGTTTGATATTTCATTCCAGTCTTTATCAAAATATTTAACCAGGGTATCCTGAGAGAAAAGTGTTCCTGAACAAGCAACGGTTAAGACAAAAAGGAAAACGATTGGTTTCATGGTAATGGTTTATTTGGGGAAGTAAATGACAATAGGTAACTTTTCAACCAATTCATTGCTTTGGGCGCATATTTTTTTATAAGCGGCTGCTTCAATGCAGTTTCTCTTTGTCATAAAGCGATAGTCAACCTGCAAAGAATGGCTGTTTAGTTGTTCTACTTTTTCTTCAAAATAAAAAGCTTCGTTGTCGTAGGTTTTAAAAGAATCTGTTGCCAGCAAGTCTTTAGGAAAATTCAAAACTACGCGATAATGAACATTTTGAGGAAAAGCCAACTCGTAATCATATACCCGTTCTTCACAGACTGATGTTTTTAGATAATTGTATATCGTGCGCGGCTCAAATCTGTAAAGCCATAACCCTTTTGCTGCTTCAGCAGTTCCCTTATCTCCATCCTTCCACATTCCATCAATTTCATAATTATATGTCATCGTGAATGTGTTGGAGTCCATATCGTCATTGATGATCACTTCACTGGTTTTATTTACAGCAGGGAATTGCAATTTTAATTCATTGCCAACCAATTCTGTAATATCATTTATAGAATAGTACTCCATTCCCAACCTTCGAATGTCTGCCTCGAAACCATTGCGTTCAGAAGTTATTTTAAGCTGTGCAGGCTCGGTAAAAGACCGGAAAGTAAACTCATCTGAATATTTTGTCATTCCCGCTTCGTTTTTTACGTACATTAGTTGTAATGTATCGGCAGCTTGTCCAATAATAAGTGCTTTCCCATAGTCGGGAGTATAAAGATCTTTAAAATCTCCTCCCTGCATGGCAATGGTCGGGTCAACCCAATACGTTTCGTTGTCATACTCAAACGTAACTATACAGTGATCGAAAATCTGGTTGCTGACCAAATATTTATCCACCTTACTTTGCGTAACTGAATTAACCAGTGCCGGATAAGCTTTTTCTATTCCAATATTTTTTAATAACCAAACCAGCAGGAGTGACTTGTCTTTACAGTCTCCAAAGCGTTGTTTTACAACCTGTTCAGGAGCGAAAGGTTTGATGCTTCCAATCCCTGATTCAATTCCCATGTAACGAATGTCATCCTGAACATAATTAATGAGTTTAAATATTTTCTGCTCAGTGGTTTCGTCACCCGTTAAAACCTCCTCCAATACATCGTCAAGCTTAGGTTTATCTGGCAACGAAAAGACACTTTGAGCCCATGCATTCACGTCTTTCCAGGATTTATGGCTACTTAAAGTAAAGAGTTGAAAAGGAATTGACCATGATGGCATATTGTCCTCTAATTTAATGGGTTTTAAGTTTGGGTAATGGATTTCAATTTGCCGGTAATTACCGATCACGGTGTCAGTAATTTTCAGGCTGTCACAATCTACACATTCATAGTTATACTCCTTTTCTTTGGGATACAGGACACGCAATGTGAACAGATCAATTGGATTCATAGAGGCCAGTGGGACAAAAAGAAACTTATCATCATCAAAAATCGGGTTTTTCCCAACCAGGGTGTAGGCAAAGTCAATGAGGTCATCTTTCCTGATATCCTCCAGATTGGCATAGGCAGTAATGTCACCGGTGTAAATTCCATTATGTAGATTATATTCATTATTCATTATCTCCAGTTTAAGTTCCTTTGTGCGGTCAATCTTTTTGTCTTTACGCCAGATGAAAAGATGATGAACTTCCAGATGCTGATAAGAAGTATCATAGGATATAAGTAACTGTGATGCACTGGTAATTCCACCATACGAAATCACATTTCTGACTTCATGGGTGAAGAAAGCATTTTCTTCAAGACTAACCTGATAATCAACCAGTTTTAAATAGAATCCTGATGTTATATCATACTTTGAGATGGAAGATTCAGTGGGAATGTCAACTGATTTAACCCAATCAGGTATAGCCGTAAAACTGAATTTTTGTGCCTGAACTCCAGTGAAAATAAATAATGTCAGTACAATCAAATATGTAATGCTTCGTTTCATTTAGTTTTTTTATTAGAAATCAATTGAGTAAAAATACCATTTACGTATTCAAAATCGAGTTTAACCAGTAATTTTATGATCAAATTTACCAGTGTACAATACTTTTAACTTTTTCTTTTGCTTCATCTAATGTGTAGATTAGAGGAACAGCTTCTTTACCATTTTTATCTATAAACCCGTATGCTCCGGGAACAGACCTCACCAATGCTACATCCTTTTCAATTTTTCCAGATTCACCAATATTGTCATAAAATGATCTCACGATTTTTTCCCTCCGTGTTAATCAGTCCATAAGCTCCTGCAAAGTTTTTAACCAAAGCAAAATCTTTACTTTCAACACTAAAGTCAGAAAATGATGCATACTTTTTTAAGTTTCCTGGCGTGCATATATCCGCAACGAAAATAGGAATATAAATCATTAAAAAAAACAATACAAACCATTTATTAAGCAGGCTTTAAATTATGAGACACGACTTATTCCTCTGTACGGCACTGTGTAACTGTATGTTTCACGACTTGTCCCGCCCAGGAGAAAAGTGTTTTCACAGAGTTTAACAGAGCTTGGCTCGACTTGACTCGTCAAGACGGGAGAGTTTCACAGAGCTTTTCTGGTTTTTTATAGATTTACATTGTGTAACATTTTGTTTTTCTCTGTGCGACACTGTGTAACCTTGTATTCTTCTGATCAATGAAGCATTATACATCCTATTGCCATAAATAGGCGAAATCACATTTATTTTCGCCAATTTCCACAAGTTGCCCGACCACTGAAATCACTCTTCCCTTCTAAATCCCCTATTCCACACTCCACCGTACACATTCAGCACCCCACCGTACACACCTTTAGCGCAATCGATTGTAACTTTGTGAATCGTTGCAGCGCACTTCATATTAATGTATTGCATTTGTCGAATGTGAAAAGTCTCTGCGTCTTCGCGCGTGCCCGACTCAGGCGGGTCGTTGCGTGGATTTTAATGAAATGGAACAAATTATGGACATAGCAAAACGTTTCCCCGAAAATCCGTTGATGCGGCCATCCGATCTCAAACCCGGTATCGAAGGCATGGAAATTACCTGCCTGCTCAATCCGGGCGTTTTTAGATATGAGGGCAAGATTTGGCTGGTATTGCGTGTTGCAGAAAGGCCAAAACAGATAGAGAGCAAAATCAGTTTCCCGATATACAATAAGGCCGGAAACATTGAGATATTAAGTTTCGATAAAAATGACCCCGACCTGGATGCTTCTGACCCCCGCGTAATCAACTACAAAAAGAAAGACTACCTGACCACACTTAGCTATCTGCGCCTGGTTTGCAGCGACGACGGGATTAACTTTTACGAACCCGATGGCTATCCGCCCATCTTCGGCAAGGGCGAGCTGGAAACCTTTGGCATTGAAGATTGCCGCGTGGCAACTATGAAAGATGGTTTTGCCCTCACTTTTACCGAAGTATCTGAATTTGGGGTAGGCGTAGGCCTTATCCGCACAAAGGACTGGAAAAACTTTGACCGCGAAGGCATGATTTTTCCGCCACACAATAAGGATTGCGCCATTTTTGAGGAAAAGATAAATGGCAAATACTACGCATTGCACCGCCCAAGCAGTCCCGACCTGGGTGGCAATTACATCTGGATTGCTCAATCGCCCGACCTGATTCACTGGGGGCAGCACAAGTGCATCGCCATGGTGCGCCCCGATAGTTGGGATTCGGCCAGGGTAGGAGGTGGAGCAGCACCCATCCGCACCGAAAAAGGTTGGCTCGAAATTTATCATGGCGCCAACAGAGAGCATCGCTATTGTCTCGGTGCACTGCTACTCGACATCAACAATCCGACTAAGGTGCTTGCCCGAAGTGTGGACCCAATTATGGAGCCAACTCAACCTTATGAACAAACCGGGTTTTTTGGCAATGTGGTATTTACCAATGGTCAATATGTGGATGGAGATAAAATTACGATTTACTATGGGGCCAGCGATGAGGTAATCTGCGCAGCAGAGTTATCGATTAAACGGATTTTGGAATCATTGAATCAATAAGTACAAGCAGCTAAATCGTATCAGGTTACCATATTTGATAAAAACGCATCAGATGAAGAATAAAATTTTGGAGGAGTTCCGTTTTTTCATGTCAATGCCCAGAGACATGCGTCTGGTTCTTATTACCAATATGATATACGCATTTGTGCTCCCGGTTATTGACATCTTTGTAGGTGCCTATATCATGCGCAGCTCTAATAATCCAAGCATGGTAGCGGTTTACCAGTTGTGCGTTTACACGGGAATACCCTTTACCTTTCTTATCAATGGGTTTTTGCTGAACAAGATCAAGATAGCGCGGCTATATAGCTTTGGTATGCTGTTAAGCGGCATTTCTATGATTTTTATGATGACACTCGATAATATTAGCATGGTAGGGGTATCTATATCGGGATTCATTATGGGTACTTCCTTTGGATTTTTCTGGGCCAACCGCGATTTCCTGGCACTTGATACCACAAACGATTCAAACAGAAATTACTATTACGGCGTCGAAACATTCTTCTACACTTTAACCTTTATCATAGTACCTGCCGTTGTTGGCTGGTTCCTGATAAAAAGTGGTGATCTTGGATGGTTTGGTGGCAGTGTAGTAGGCGCCTATAAGATTGTAACAGGAATAGTGCTTCTGCTCACCATTCTGGCCAGTATTGTAATTCATCAGCACAAGTTTAAAAATCCCGACCAGAAAAAATTCCTTTATTTTCATTTCGATAAGTTATGGAAAAAGATGCTGGGACTGGCTTCATTAAAAGGGATGGTGCAGGGATACCTTGTTACGGCGCCCGCCATTTTGATCATGACTTTGGTCGGCAACGAGGGTGATTTAGGGACGATACAAAGTGTCAGTGGCATACTAACCGCTTTTATCCTCTATTTTTTGGGCAGGACAACAAAACCCAAACACCGGATTTACATTTTTGCTGCCGGCATGACCATTTTCCTTATTGGTGCCCTGGCCAATCAGATACTGTTTTCTGCACTGGGCGTTATTATTTTTGTGCTGTGCAAAGTGCTGTTTATGCCCTTGCACGACATCGCCTACTTCCCCATACAGATGCAGGTAATCGACCTCTTATCCGAAAAGGAGAACCGCAGCAAATACGCTTACATCTTTAATCATGAGTTTGGCTTGTATGTGGGACGGTTCTTTGGACTGGTGCTCTTCATTGGCCTGGCTTTCTATGTTTCCAAAGAATTTGCGTTAAGATATTCGCTGGTGATTGTGGCGCTTATCCAAATGCTTTCTATCCCGCTGGCAAAAAACATTATGAAACACTCTTACGCTACTGACAAAAATGAGAAAATTTAATTTTACATTATTTACATTTATTTTTCTGCTATCCTTTGCGGGATGCAAAATGCAGACCGGCGAGGTGGTAACGCAAACTGCGATTCCACGCATCAGCCAGATGCCCGATTTGCCGCAACCTCTGCACATTATAGACTGGGAGAAGAAAGCCCGGCAATTCGACAGTCTGGCGTTCGATTTCAGCAATACCGCCTCTTATGGCTCATTGATCTGGTTGGATAGCGCCCGCCGAAACATTGACCAGGTAACTTTTGGACTTTATACTGTGGTTGGCGATGTGCGCCAGGGTCCAGAACATTACAATGGCGAATTTCACGAAGCCCTTACCGCGCTTAATGCATTGGTAAGTGCCGGTTTGCTGGGCATTGACAAAACCAGTCAACACGGCTACAACTTTGTGAAGATGTCACAAAACTACTTTAACACGGACAACCACTGGAACATTGTGATGAACAATACCAACCCCGATGTGGCTATGGCCGGTGGGGGGTATGGTCGCGACTGGTGGTACGATGTGTATCCCAATGTGCTTTTTTACGGGGTGGCCGCGCTTTATCCCGATGTTGAAAATGCCGAAAACATACAGCACACCGTTGCTGAACAGTTTTACAAAGCGGATTCCACGCTTAACGGGAATTACGACTATTCCTATTTCGATTATTCCACCATGGAGGGCATGCGCAACAATATTCCCTGGCAACAGGATGCAGCGGGCGGACATGCGTATGTGCTCTACTCCGCTTATCAAAAGTTTGGCGATCCGCGCTATCTGGAAGGAGCAAAACGCGCTACACAGGTGCTGGTTGACCAAAAAGAAAGTCGCTTTTACGAGATTTTACTGCCTTTTGGCGCCTACACTGCCGCACGCCTCAATGCCGAGCAGGGAACCAATTATGACGTAACCAAACTGCTGAACCATACCTTTGACGGCTGCCAGTCCAAAGAGGCCCGCTATGGCTGGGGAGTGATTGCGGACAAGTGGGGCGACTTTGATGTTTCAGGATTGCAGGGCAGCATTACCGATGGCGGCGGATACGGTTTCCTCATGAATTCGGTCGCTTTAGCCTGGCCTTTGGTGCCTATGGTGAAATATGAACCGCAATATGCCGAAGCCATTGGTAAATATATGCTCAATGCGGTTAATGCCAGCCACCTGTTCTATCCCGATAAGGTGGACAACGCCCATCAGTGGTTGCCCGAACAGAAAAACCTTACCCATGGCATCATTGGCTACGAAGGTGTTCGTAAAACCGACGATTATGGAAAGCCGGAGCTGGCAGGCGTTTCGCCCGTTTCGCTGGGCGATGGCCCAAAATGGGTAGAAGGACAGCCCGATGAAACCATGTTCAGCCTATACAGCACCTCCATTGCCGGCGTATTCGGTGCCATTGTGCATCCCACGGAAGTGGAAGGCATATTGGCACTCGATTGCAATGCTACGGACTTTTATGCTGAAAACTCCTACCCGGTTTACCTCTATTATAATCCTTACGGGGAGGGTAAAACGGTAACCTATAGTGCCAAAACGCCGGTTGATTTGTTTAATGTATTGACAAAGACCTATCTGGCTAAAGAGGGAAGCGGAAACATCAGCATTCAGATTCCTGCCGGTAAAGCTGTTTTGGCCGTTGAACTGCCCGCAGGAACCCGTCTTACTTCGAAAGGTAAAATGATTATTGCCGGAGATACGGTGGTAGCTTATAAATAAAAATTGTCACAACATATAAAAAACACCAAATCATGATGAAAAAATTACTGTTTCTTGTGATGATGCTTTCGGCCTCCGGGGCTCTTTGGGCGCAACGGACCATTGATGGCACGGTAAGAGATGCCAAAACCAATGAAACACTCATTGGGGTTACCATTCAGTTGAAGGGAACCACCATTGGCACTACCACCGATATTGACGGGCATTATGTACTGACTTCTTCGGAACTCACTGCAACTTCCGTTTTATTGTACACTTATGTTGGTTATACTTCTCAGGAAGTAACAGCAGGCGCCCGAAACACCATCGACATACAATTAAAAACAGAACTGACCATGCTGGATGAGTTGGTGGTAATTGGTTATGGTGCCACAAAAAAACGCAATGTGCTGGGTGCAGTGTCCAAGGTTGACAATACCGAACTTACGCGTATGCCTGTAGCCGGGGTTGACCAGGCGCTACAAGGGCGTGTAGCCGGCGTGCAGGTTACCCAGAATACCGGTGCACCGGGCGAAGGCGTGGCAGTGCGCATTCGCGGAACAGGGTCCATCAGTTCCAGCAACAGTCCGCTTTATATTGTGGATGGTATTGCTATGGCAGATGCGTTGAAAATACTCTCTCCCAACGACATTGACAATATTACCGTGCTGAAGGACGCCTCGGCTGCTGCCATTTATGGCTCGCGCGCCAACAATGGGGTGGTTCTCATCACCACTAAAAAAGGAAAGAAAGGCGAAACTAAAATTACGTACCGCGGCCAGACCGGTTTTCAGCAGGCTACCCGCCTCACCAAAATGGTTAATACCGCCGATTACATTACTGTATATAACGAATCGGCCAAAAACGACAACGCTTTTCTTCCGCCTACCCTTCAGCGCAGGCTCATTACACCCGAAGATGCTGTCAATTTTGCTGATGTAAACTATCTGGATGAACTCTTGCGCACCGCACCTGTAAATTCACATGAAATATCGGTATCGGGCGGAACCGAAAAATCTACTTTCTTGCTTTCTACATCACTCTACGACCAGAAAGGCATCATCCAAAATACCGGCTACACCCGCGGAACCGTCAGGCTGGATGTAACTACTGAAGCCACCCCATGGCTTGAGGTAGGAATGAGTATGCTGGCCGGAATGTCAAAAACGGACATCATTGGAAGTTCCGGTGATGGTGCCGGCGGAAATGGCGGCAGTGTAATCCGGTATGCGTTCTTCCGCAATCCGGCCATCCCGGTGCGGTTTGATGATGGCCGCTATGTTGACCGTCCTGCCGAATATTTCGGAGCACAGATTTATGACTCTTTTTTGGGTGATGGCTACAATCCCATAGGAATGGCTGATTATAACGACAACACCCGCCGTGACGACAGCTATCTGGGCAAAGCATACTTTACCGCGAAAATTACTAACGGTTTGAAATTCACCACCAATCTTGGTATGGATTATCGCAACAGTGACACCCGCCGGTTCGATCGCACCTGGGGTACGCTGAACCGCATCAGTGCCGTCAACAGCCTGAACATTGGCAACGAGCGCGTGGCCAACTGGACGGTTAATAACCTGTTGAATTATGAGACTAATTTTGGCGAAGACCATACGCTCACCGCTATGCTCGGTTTTGAGGCCATTAAAAACCAGGGAAAAGGGCTGTATGCCAACGATTCTGATTTCCCTATTGAACAGAAGGAACTGATTTATATCGGCAACGGGCTGGGCAATAAACTTTCTTCACAAGGTGAATATGCCTCTACCCTGGCCTCTTTTTTCGGAAGAGCAAGTTATGATTACAAAGGCAAATATTACATTTCGGGTACGTTGCGCCGTGATGGTTCTTCTCGCTTTACCTCTGATAACCAATGGGGTACATTTTATTCGGTGTCTGCCGGATGGGTGATGAAGCAGGAGAGTTTCCTCAGCGATGTGCAATGGCTCTCCAACCTGAAACTCAGGGCTGGTTATGGCGCCATCGGAAACCAGGATATCGATTTGTATGCATACAGCGACCGCATATCGCCCTATTATAACTATCCTTTCGGAGGAATTTCCGACGGCGGCTATGCACAGACGGCTCTTGGTAATGAAAAACTGAAATGGGAAACCAGTTATCAGTATAATGGCGGGTTGGATGCCGAATTCTGGAAAGGTGCACTGTCGTTTTCCGTTGACTATTTTTACAAAGTAACCGAGGATATGTTGGTGAAAGAGCCCCTTCCGCCTTCGGTGGGTTACGCTCAGGCCGCCTGGATCAACAGTGGATCGGTGCTTAATACCGGCGTTGAACTGGAAGCCCTATATCGCCATGACAAAACCGACTGGAGTTACTCCATTGGTGGAAACCTTACATTTTTGCGCAACGAAGTGCTCGAACTGGAAGCCCCACTGACCGGTGGAGTGGTTGAAACCGGAATTTATGCCACCAAAACGGAAGTAGGTCAGCCCATTGGAGCCTTTTATATGCTCGAAATGGATGGCGTTTTCCAAAACCAGACAGATATTTTGCTTTCTGCCTTTCAGGGAAACAATATCCGACCAGGAGACGTTAAATACAAGGACCAGAATGGAGATGGACGCATAGATAATGCCGATAGAGTCTATCTGGGAAGTGCCATTCCAAAGCTGATGGCCGGTCTGAATTTTAATGCCCGCTACAAGAGCTTCGACCTGAGTTTGTTCTTCCAGGGAGCTTATGGTAATAAAATTTACGTACAAGTAAACCAGGACATTGAGGGTTTCTATCGTGGATTTCCGGTTACCCAACGTTATTTTGACGAACGCTGGACCGGCGAGGGAACTTCAAACACCCAGCCCCGGCCATCCTGGACTGCCAAATCGAATAATGCAAGGCCTTCCTCACGCTTTCTCGAGGATGGCTCCTACCTGCGGCTGAAAAACCTGCAGATAGGCTATACCATTCCCGCCAGGGTGCTGGATATGGCCAAAATTTCAAGCGCCCGCATTTATCTCTCGGGAACCAATCTGCTCACCTTTACAAAATATACCGGACTTGACCCCGAAATGACGGTGAGCGATAACTCGAAAGATGAAGGCGTACGCGCCGCTGGCATTGACTGGGGAACTTATCCTTCGGCCATGACCTTTATGCTTGGAATTGACATCACTTTTTAATCCGGAAAGGCTATGAAAAAGATAATATCAAATAAAAACAGTGCCTTTTTATCATTTAAAGGCATGCGCATAGGCGGAGGGATCCTGATTGCCGGTCTGTTGTTCATTGCAGGCGGTTGCACCGACTTCCTGACCGAAGATCTGAAAGGAGATTTTTCTTCTTCCACCTTCTATAAAAATGAAAGTCAGGCATTGCAGGCAGTCAATGGGGCATACAACGGCCTCGCTTTCAGTAGGTTCGACAATGCCCTGTGGGTATTTGGCGACATTGCCTCAAACGATGCCGTTAAAGGGGGTAATCCCGGTGACCAGGCTGAAATCACCTACATTGATGAATTCAATGCCGATGCCAACAACGGCATAATCAGCAATTACTGGGCATTTGCCTACGAGGATATTGCCCGCGCCAACAACGTGATTGCCAATGTGCCGGCAGTACCTATGGACGAAGGCCTGCGCAATCGCATTCTGGGTGAGGCAAAATTCATCAGGGCGTACAACTACTTTAATCTGGTAAATATCTTTGGTAAGGTGCCGCTTAAATTGCTGCCACAGCTTTCCCAGGAGGCTATTCATGTACCGCTGAGTGAAGTCTCAACTGTCTATCAGCAGATTGAGAAAGACTTAGCCGATGCTTCAATGGTTCTTCCACCTTCCTATTCCGTCGGCGACGTGGGGCGCGTAACCAAAGGCGCTGCCCTGGCCATGCTTGGGAAAGCGAGCCTGTATCAGCAAAAGTGGTCAGAAGCCATCAACTATTTTCACCAGGTGGAAAGCCTGGGCGAGTATGGACTTTTACCCAATTATGCTGACCTTTTTAAGCTTGAATTCGAAAATAACCGTGAATCCATTTTTGAAATTCAACACCTGGCTCATAAGGATCCCTTTACGGGAAGTGCCTTAAACCAGTGGTTTGCACCAGCACAGGAAGGTGGATATTACTTCAATGCACCTACCCAGGATTTGGTAAATGCTTTTGAAACCAGTGCCACCGGTGAAGTTGACCCACGGTTGGATGCTTCCATTGGCCGCGATGGTCAGCCCTGGCTCAACGGTGAGCTGTTTAACGCTGCATGGTCGCCAACCGGTTTTCTTACCAAAAAACATCAGCAACCACTGTCAGAAATTCCTTCCTCGCTCAAAGGCGATGGTGACCTGAACTACATTTATTTGCGTTATGCCGATGTGTTGTTGATGAAAGCCGAAGCCTTTAATGAAATGGGCAAAGCCGATTCGGCGCTGGCCAATCTGAATAAGGTTAGGGCACGTGCCCGGTCAAGTTTTCAGGGCACATTGCCCGGCGATTTGCTACAGAATATAACCACTTCCAACGCCAACGAACTCCGGACCATCATTCAACATGAACGGAGGGTGGAACTGGCTCAGGAATTTCACCGGTATTTTGACCTGATGCGTTGGGGAAAAGCAGTGGCAGAAACTGCGCTTGGGCAGGAGTTTAATTACGAAGCCAAACGTTACCAACCCATTCCACAAGCTGAAATCGATGCCAATCAGGCAATACCATAACCTCAAATCCGCCTGAGGCGGAGAAACGACGATTCGGGAAAGTCCCGAGAGGAGGAACGACGATTCGGGATCAAATCCTCAAATCCTCAAATCCTCAAATTTTCAAATCTTTTAATCAATCACCAACTAAAAACCAAATTATCATGAAAAACCTAATGAAATGGAAATCCCTACTGTTGATGCTTTTTGTAGGCACGGCAGTAATTATGAGCTCCTGTAAAGACGACGATGACGACGGAATCGTTGAAGGAGACAAAACCGAACTGAATGCGCTGATTGCTCAGGCTCAAGCGCTCATTAATTCTGCCACATCGGCTGATTATCCGCAAACAGCTATTGATGCGTTTAAATCAACGCTGGAAACATTGAAAACTGCTGCTGACAAGCCGCTTACTCAGGTAGAAATCAACAACCTGACAACCCAGCTTTCAGAAGCCATGAAAACTTTTGAATCACAGGCTTATGGGTTTATTGATGAAACACTATATCTAAATGCCGGCTGGCATTTTGACGAAGGCACCGGTACGACAGCCACTGCTTATTCGACCGTTCAGCACGTAGCTACCTTCTTTAAAGGCAGTACAGCAATTCTTGGAGCTGAGGCCATGATGCCTTCCTGGACAGATGGAGTGAGTGGTAAAGCCATTTTGCTTAATAAAGGAGCTCACCTTGAAGTTCCTTATACCACGGCATTTCTACCGGTCAGCCTTAGCATTTCAGTATGGGTTAAACCCATCGAATTGTATGAGGACAACTATATTGTTTCTCAAAATTACTGGACCGGATATAAACTTCAGACAGTAAGTAATGGCAAACCATTTTTCACCTTTAAGAAAACTGACGGCGGTATAGTTGATGCCGATAACGAAACCGATAACTCCATTAAAGTGAACCAATGGAACCATATTGTTGTGGCCTTAAACAGTACTACAAAAGAATTAAAAATGTACGTTGACGGTACCCTGACTAAAACCTGGACAGCAGATGATAAAGGCATAGGCCCTTTAACCCAGACACTTGATCCGGCACCTCAACCTTTTATTATCGGTTGTGTAGCTACCGATGCCGAACTGGCCGCTAACTTTATGGAGTGGACTACAGCCGAAAACCTTGGCTACTTTAAAGGCGCCATTGACGAGCTAAAAATATACAACATCGCACTGACTGACGGTCAGGTGTCGAAACTGTATAACGACGAAAAACCTTAATTGGTTGGTTTGATTGCATGTGTGTGATCAATTGGGGCTGGCTCAACATTTCCGAATAGTGGTTGGCGGAAGGTTGAGCCGCCCTTTTTACTTTTGTTTTTTGCCACTAAGGCACTAAGACTCGAAGGTTCACAAAGGATTTTTAGTTCCATTCTATTTCAAGTGAAAGGTATTTAGACGTTATAGTTCAGTTTAGAAAAGCCTCAAAGCATTGGATAACGAAAAAGGTGGGTTTTTGGCTTTTCTGATTGCAGAGTCCGTCCTATGGAACTTTGTCGCAATCATTGAAATTCAGCGCACAGCCAGGCATCAGGATGAAAACCGAAGCTATAACAGCGTGTATTATCCAATGCGAATGAGCAGATTTGAGTTTTTTGAAGTATTTTTGGCAGGCTGAGTCTGCACTGGATATACACGCGTACCGTGGAATTAATAAAAATGTGCCGCGTCAGCGGTAGGGCACGCGTTAGGACATGTCCAACTTAGGCGGAAACGCGCACCAGCAAAGGATTTTTTTGTTTTGATGTGTTTCAAGTGACGGGTATTTAGACGTGGGATTAAAAAATGTGCTTGCGCGCATTTGTCTGAGCATTTGTCGAAGGCCCAACGCGTGCATTTGACTTAAAACCATTTAAAAGCTGCAATAAATGCTACACAATGTGCTTGCGCGCGTTTCCCAACGCGTGCATATGATATTCTAAGCTATTTATGTGCTTGCGCGCGTTTCCCAACGCGTGCATATGACAAACCATTTAAAGCTATTTATGTGCTTGCGCGCGTTTCCCAATGCGTGCATATGAAAAACCATTTAAAAGCTGCAACAAATGCTACGCAATATTCTAAGCTATTTATGTGCTTGCGCGCGTTTCCCAATGCGTGCATATGACAAACCATTTAAAAGCTGCAACAAATGCTACGCAATATTCTAAGCTATTTATGTGCTTGCGCGCGTTTCCCAACGCGTGCATATGACAAACCATTTAAAAGTTGCCACAAATGCTACGCAATATTCTAAACTATTTATTTATTCTCTGTTCGTTTGCATCTTCTGCACAGGAAGTACACTGGCCTAAGGAAACTGTCTTTTACCAGATTTATATGCCATCGTTTCAGGATAGCGATGGAAATGGTTTAAGCGATTTTGCAGGAATGACGGTCCGGCTGGACTATCTGCATGATTTGGGTATTAAAGGAATATGGCTTACCCCTTTTCTGAAATCTCCAAGGGTGGACAATGGCTACGATGTGGCAAGCTATTATGAAATTGATACGACCTACGGAAATCTGGAAGACCTGAAAACGTTTCTGGATGAGGCGCACCAACGTGACATAAAAGTAATTATGGATATGGTGGTGAACCATACCTCAACGGATGCCGAATGGTTTAGGGAATCAAAAAAATCGAAAGACAATCCTTACCGCGATTACTACATTTGGCGGGATGAGCCCAACAACTGGGAATCTTTTTTCGGGGGAAGTGCCTGGGCTTACGATTCCCTTACCGGGCAATACTACTATCATAAGTTTGATGAGCGAATGGCCGACCTTAACTGGTCGAATCCGACCGTGACGGGAGAAATCAATCAGGTAGTCCGCTATTGGCTCGATTTGGGGATGGATGGCTTCAGGTTCGATGTCATTAATTTTTTGACTACCGATGGCATCACCCGCGACAATGCAATGAAAGATGGCGTACAGGAACACCTGTATGATGTTGACCAACCCGGAGTAAAAGCCGCCATGAGCGGCATAAAATCCACCGTAAACGAATTTGATGAAAAATTTGTGGTGGGTGAAATTGGCAGCGATAATATTGAGATCCTGCGTCAGTATCAGTCACCCGAACTCATGGATGTGGTTTTTAACTTCAACTTCGGAAGTATTCCTGAATTTTCTGTAGAGCGGATTTTTGCCGAGCTGAAAAGCATGGAAGAAAACATGCCCGGTTATCCCACGCTATTTTTTGGCAGCCACGATATGCCCCGGCTAATGGACCGCCTGGCCGAAGGTGACCCCGCAAAGGCCAAAGCGCTGGCTGCACTGATGCTTACCGCAAAAGGAATTCCGTTTATCTATTACGGTGAAGAAATAGGAATGAGGAATATTGAGGCAAATTCCTACAATGAAATTGTTGATATTCAGGGAAACACCCAATATGGGCTTGCGCTAAAGCAAGGCAAAACTCCTGCCGAAGCCCTGGCCGCAGGTAATGCGCACAACCGCGATAAATCGCGCAGTCCCATGCAGTGGGATAGCAGCAACTCTGCCGGATTCACATCGGGGATACCGTGGATAAAAGTAAACGAAAACTACAGATACACCAATGTTGAGGAAGCGCTTCATACTGAAAATTCAATACTGAATGTGTATAAAAAACTGATTGCACTGAGGAATCAGGAAAAAGTACTTCAATACGGCGACTATAAAACCCTCAAAATGCAGCAGGAGAGAATTGAGTTTACCCGCATATTTCAAAACGAAAAAATTACCGTTGTGGTTAATTTTGGAGAGGAGACCAGTCTGACGATTCCGCCTTATGCAAATATTCTGATGGGCAGTAAGGAATTAAAAAGCAACGATTTTCTCATTTACAGGCATTAGCATTTTCATTGCAAAAAACATCAACTATGAAAAAATATACGCTGTGCCTGCGCGCGTTTCCCAACGCGTGCATACTTCTCTTATTTTTAGCAAACTTATGAAAATGGATTGTCAAGAAAGCCGTACTGCCGTAACTTTACAAAGCACAGTGGTTTATTTGAAAAGCAATAGTCACGCGTTTGGACCGGCCCGCCTCAGGTGGGAACGCGCGCCAGCAAATCATGGTAATCAACCATTTACAAAAGTTGTCACTGGTAGTAGCTTGTCCCGTTTTTCCAACGGGAAAGCGAAGAATCTCTTACTTTTAATCGAACAACAATAATTCATTGCAAAAAAGATCAACCATGAAAAAATATACACTCCTTTTTCTGATCCTGGTACTGGCGACATTTCAGGTGCCTGCCCAAACGGGTCAACTTAACATTTCGCGGGTGACAATGATGCCCGATTTGCCCGCACCTTATCACATAAGGGATTGGAAGACAGTGGCGGTAGATTATGATACTTTTGTGTTTGACCTGGATAAGACGGGGCAATATCTGCCCTTGTCGCGACTGGGTACTACCGGACAGTTTAATTATCCTGACAATACCCCGATTTTCCTCGATTCCTATGTAGGTGCAAACGACCACCTGGACCAGGCCGAAGCCATCAACATTATGCCTGCCATAGTGGGCGCATCTTTGATGGGCGTTGATAAAAGCAACCAAAATGGCAGGAACTGGGTGGCTATGACCAAAGATTTTTTCAATCGGGAAAACGGACAAAATGTTTATCTGAACAACTATTCAACCACTTCGGGCAGTGACTGGTGGTATGATTTGATGCCAAACCTCTATTTTTACCAACTCAAATCGCTCTATCCCAATGCTGCACCGGAATTCAACGGTCAGTTTATCACCGTAGCGGATCGTTGGCTATGGGCAGTAAATCAATTGGGGGGCAGCACTACACCCTGGGAGGTGCCTTACATGAATTATCGGGCCTTTAATCTGGCTACCGGTTTGCCGCTTGACGAAAGTGTGCCCGAGCCGGAATCTGCAGGGAGTATATCCTGGTTGCTCTATAATGCATATCTGGAAACCGGAAACCGAAAATACCTGGAAGGGGCGCAACAGGCTATGGACTTTTTGGCCGGATTTGAAACAAATCCTTCCTATGAACTTCAACTTCCCTATGGCACGCTGGCCGCGGCCCGTATGAATGCCGTGGAAGGGACAAATTACCCGATGCAAAAAATGTTGGATTGGTGCTTTGACCGCGGTGCTTTGCGCGGATGGGGCTCCATCACAGGCAACTGGAACGGTTATGATGTTTCGGGACTGATTGGCGAGGCCAACGATGGTGGTGACGATTATGCATTCGTCATGAACGGATTTCAGCAGGCCGCTGCCCTGGCGCCACTGCCAAAATACGACAAGCGTTATGCAAAAGCCATAGCCAAATGGATATTGAATGTTACCAATGCCAGCCAATTGTTCTACTGGAATGCCCTTCCGGAAAATTTGCAGGATTCTTATGCCTGGGCTTCTGCCAACGATCCCACGGCTTGCATTCCACATGAATCCATGAAAGAAGTGTGGCAGGGCAAATCCCCTTTTGCCACCGGCGATGCCTTAAAGGGAGGATGGGGGCAGACAAATTTATCACTCTACAGCGGTTCAAGTGTGGGTTATTTAGCGGCTGTGGTTGAAACAACCAATATTCCGAAAATCTTGCAGATTGACCTGAATAAAACAGATTTTTATGGGGACAACGCCTTCTCCACATGGATGTATTTCAATCCTACATCAACAGACAAGCAGGTCATGTTAACCTTATCACCGGGAAGTTATGGTGTTTATGAGTCCATTACGGAAACCATATTGTTTCCGGAGGCTTCGGGCTCCGTTCAAATCAATGTCCCTTCGGGAGAAGTAAGGCTTATCAGGCTTTATGAAGCGGGACAGGAACCCGAAGCCCGCGATGGCAAGTTGTACCTTGGCAATGATGTGCTTGACTATCATTATCAATACGATTATTCTGAAAACTTAAGGATAAAAGCTCTTTCTGTGGAGCAGCGGCTTATTATTACCAATGCAGAATTTGCAGCCTGGTGTGAGCCGGGCAATGTTCCGGAAGGAAGCACGGTTGAGTATTCCTGGTTTTTGAATGATGTTGCAGTAAGCGGAGAAACCAGTTCGCCGGCAAACTTCACCGCTCCTGAGTCTCCCGGTTCACTGATTTTAAGATGTATAATATCGGCCAATGGACAAACCGCTGAAGATACGCTTCACCTGCAGGTAGTTGACTACATTCCCTTGCCTCCGGCACTCATTGGAATAGAAACCGCTTCGGCATACACAGCCACTGAGAATTTCAATACATTTACTGCTTTGGTGGAGCCTGCGCCGGGTGAAACGCTCAATTATCAGTGGAGCGCAACTGCAGGTGTTCTTTCACAGCCATCGGACAATACCATAATGTGGCAGGCAACCGATAATCCGGCAGTCGCTGAAATTTCGGTGGTGGTTACCAATCAGGATATGCTTTCGGCGGAAGCAAGTACTGGAGCGCTGGTTAAAGATACAACCATTGCGGAGCAAAGCCCCATCATTTACTATCCTTTTGACACCGACAATCAGAATGCGGCGGCCAACCGTTTCCATGCCACCGTGGTTGGAGCTTCCAAAACCGAAGATGCCCGTGGGAAACCTTTAACAGCTTACCGGTTTACCACCGGTTCAAACATCATTTACACCGAAAACGATCCGGAGCTTAACTTTACGGATGCCGTTAGCCTGAGTTGCTGGGTAAAGTGCGAGCAATTGGGGTCTGAAAGATTCATTATTTCACACGGTTCGTGGCAAGAGCGCTATAAATTGTCCATCACACCCGAAGGATTTTTGCGCTGGACCGTAAAAACCAATACCGGTGTAGCCGATCTGGATGCTTCCTCACCCATTGAACTGAACCGTTATTATCATGTTGCCGCACTATACACCGGCTATTCCATGGAATTATATGTGAATGGCACTTTGGATGCTTTTAAAGGATTTACGGGTGAAATTCAGCCTTCAACCAAACCTTTAACCATCGGTCGGATGGATAATGTGGAGACTTTGTATGCCCTTCGCGGAAGCGTGGACGAAGTAAAGCTGTGGGACAAGGAAATTCCCATCCCCCAGATTGAACTGTTGAAAAACCAATGGGCTA